>Ga0007873_1000045_pt1 | contig 38473 bp, 37 predicted proteins | sample CryBogCBH26May08_FD_71228 | JGI IMG/M metagenome (GOLD analysis project Ga0007873, IMG submission 71228) | Freshwater microbial communities from Crystal Bog, Wisconsin, USA - CBH26May08 | ecosystem: Environmental > Aquatic > Freshwater > Lake | place: Crystal Bog, Wisconsin, USA | collected...
GGGAAAAGGCACGGGAAAAGGCACGGGAAAAGGCACGGGAAAAGGCACGGGAAAAGGCACGGGAAAAGGCACGGGAAAAGGCACGGAAACTTGTCGCGATTGTTTGGATCAAATAGAAAATCTCATGAGTGCACTAGAAAATGACACAAATATTGGAAAGGTGGAGTTCAAGATTGACACACAGCATACCTATGTCGTGGGTAAACACGGTCCAGTCATCAAATTTATTGATAGCAGTGGCGGCGTTTCCTTTAAGCCGGTAAAGGCGAATATTGATTTGCGGAAATTGGAGCTTGGAGAATATTTGCTGGAGGATATTTTGATTGTGCAGGACGAGAGTGGGGGGATGGTAAAAGATTTGCCTTTGGGCAAGTATGGCGGTGAAGATTTATTTGTCAAAAGTGGGAAATTTGGCATGTACGCTATGTGGGGGAAAGAGACACGTTCTCTCAAATGTTTTGGAAATAGACCTATTGAAAATATTACGTTTCAAGAAGTCTTGGAGGTTTTGGAGAAGGAGGGAAATGTAGTGCGCGCAATAACAGATACAATTAGCATTCGCAAAAGCAAACGGGGTGATTACATCTTTTTCAAAACGGCTAAGATGAAGAAGCCGGGATTTTTTAGCTTGAAAGAGTGTGATGTGGATTATATGACTGTAGATGTTTCTCTCGTTGCTCTCTGGATTAAAGGGAGATATGGTATAAATTGACCGGAGACACAACGTCTACGTAGCGACCTTGAATTTACAAAAAAATAATATTAACTCTAGAGCGAAGCTGTGGGGCTTGCCCACGGAGTTAATTATTCCCATTTGCAATAGATTCCGGCGTATACATAAAATAAGTTTTCGCATTCTGTGGACGAAACAAGGAAAACTCCAACATAAAACTAAATTCGCTTGTCCCAAAATCTACTAGCGTTCCATCGTGATATCTAATTTTCACATAAATACGCCTTATTCTCTCTGCAGGTGGGTTGTATATCTTGTATCCATCCGTCTGTTCAAACCACTGCTGTTCACAATGAGTTAATATAGGTATTTTCGCAAAGGCGGCTTTTACAATACCGTTTGTTTGATTCGTCTGCATGGTAAATGGGCTAAAGTTATATGGCTCCGTTTCGTCCAAGAAGTTCAACCCTTTCAATTCCACATAAAAATATAAAGGCGGTGTCAAGTTCACTTGATAATTTGCCTCTACAAAATAAGCACTCGCACCAAAATAATTGGGGTATCCGCTGGGCGTTAGCCAAATTCCCCCAGAAACATCTGTATAAAAAAATCGCGTCGCACTATTGGGTGTATTAGCACTAAGATCAACCTGTGCAACGCTATCACAACGAGGCAAGCCAAGATACCAAGGAAGTCCCCAAGGCATATAATTGCTTGCACTAGGGACTTTGCAGTTCATCAAATCTATATTCACGCCGCTAGAGTCAACCCTCAATTGATAGTTACCGGAATTCAATGCATTTCCGCCGTTACATTGAAAAGAATACTGTTCCAAATAAATAACCACAGAACTAGTCAAAACAAACAAGGAACTCTTGTTCCCAAACCATAACTTCTTCGTCACCTCATTGTATACGATGACAAACTCCTTATATCCCCCATCACTAAGAAACTCCGCTTTTTCCACCTCTGACATGTAAGATGAATTTGCAATCATATTTGTCACGACATAATTGAACTTGTTGGTGAGTTCTGTGACCATCTGTTCTGGAGTGTAATTCCCTTGTTCAACTACAACTACAAAATCTTGTTGTTGATTGTAGTAAAGAGCCGCAAAAATATCGTCTAGTATAACTGGATAACTTCCATCGTAAGGCCACTCATAATTTGCCGGATTATACGGTTCTGTAATTCTAAAAGTAATGGTGACATTTTTTTGCAAAGAAGAAAACACATTTAGATTGCTTGGAAAACGACTCGTCACCATTTTTACTCCCTGTACGTTCAAATAATCTTGGGGCAATTCTATTTCAAATTCGCTGGCATTAGGAAATTTAAGCACATTTCTATCTTCTGAATGAATAGAAACATATTGTTTTTCAAACATGTATTGCTGCGCATTTGGAATCAATGGATAATTGGTGCCTGTATTAAATTTACTCATTTATTTTTGTATACTACACTATAATAAGATTAAATTTACAATATGATGACGCTACATTAGATAATCCAATAGAATAAATTTAACAAAGTGCTACCTGTCCACTTCTGTTTGATAACAATATAATAACAATATAGTATAATGGCAACCACGTGGTTTACTGTTTTATACACTGCTTTATTCATTGTAGGAGCATCCTTGCTAATACTATCATTTACAGTTTCCATACAATCAATTGTCTACTTGTCTCTTCTTGGCTACAGCACACTTGCGGTTGCAATTATATTGATTATGGCGAGTATATTCAGCAACGCAATAACCGCATCCAATGGCAATTTTGGTCAATTCGCATCCATTCTTTTTAATAGTACCGGCCCGTTCATTCTAAATATAGCAGTCATACTTTTTTTACTCTATTTAATGATCACATACCAAAACACAATAAACACCGGAAACTTATCTCAACAATATTACTCTTTTAGCGTAGTTTCCTCTATTATTATGTTACTACAGGTTGTGTTATTTTATTACGGTCTACAAACATCTACATACAAGAGAGAACACAAGTTGCCTACAATCATGAACAGTTTTAGTTACTTGTTGGGGGTTATTAACGTTTATATTGCAATTATTATCCAAACCATATTGAAATTTTATACTACAGACGGATAAGTATAAAAATATAACGGTTTCTCTTTTTTTATAAATTTTCAATCTTTGAAAATTTGTACGTTACTCCATACTGCGTTGCCGTCTCCCAAATTCCAGAAATTTTCAACATGAAGCCCATTGTAGACTGTTTGATATAAATGGGCGAAAATATTTTAATGTGTCCACTCATCACTTGCTCTTGAATTTTGTACTGCGGCGTTTTTTTAATATTTATCTTTTTCAATAAATTGTATTCAATTTCACACAACTTTTCACAAATATAACGGTTGTTTGAAATATCCAAACAACACTTGTACTTATTAAAGTATTTTTCAACAAACACGTCATTTATCGTAAAAAACAAATAAATTCCATTCAATGAAAAAAGTTGCGTGGAATATAATATACGAATAAACTGTCCGTCTACCACAACATTATTTTTTATTGACTCACTAAAATGCACACAGTCTTCATTATATTGATCTAATGACTTTACTATATTCATAATTGTGTTGTGTTATTTAACCTACTTCAAATTATAGATATGTTTTTAAGTAATAGCAATATAAACAAATATTATTATACTAAGCAGTAGAATCAAGAACAATATTCATATGAAATTTCATGAAACGCACTTTGAAGAATACGTAAACACAATAAATATACATCCAAATTTAAAAAAGATATTCTCTCACTTTCCAGAAAAGCTGCAAAATTTCAAAAATGTCATTTTTTATGGACCAAGTGGTGTTGGAAAGTATACTCAAATGTTGAAATCTATCAAAAAATACAGTCCAAGCGAATTAAAATATGAAAAAAAAATTAGTCTCTCTTATAACAAACAGCAATACTTTTTCAAGATAAGTGACATTCACTATGAAGTGGACATGTCCCTCTTGGGTTGCTCTTCCAAGTTACTTTGGCACGAAATATATCAACAAATTGTAGATATTGTGGGAAGCAAAACAGAAAAGTGCGGAATCATTGTTTGCAAATATTTCCACGAAATACACAATGAGTTGTTGGATAATTTTTACAGTTATATGCAACGAAATTGTATGAGTTCAATAGATTTGAAATTTATTTTAATAACAGAGAACGTGAGTTTTCTTCCAGACAATATATTAAACTGTTGTGAAGTGATTTCTATACCCCGTCCAACAAAAACACTCTATAGCAAATCTGTGAATTTAAATGAGAAAAATGGGCTCCGCAAAGTTAACGCAGAGGATATCACAAATATAAAAACATTACATCATTTGGAAAACACGCAGTTAATGCAGTCACATAAAATAATCATAGACAAGGTTATTGAATCTATGAAAAACATTGAGGAATTGAAATTCGTAAAATTTCGTGACTTGTTATACGACGTCTTGATTTACAATCTAGATATAAACGAATGCGTCTGGTATATTCTCTCTACTTTCATAAAAGAGAAGCGAATTCCGGAAAATAAAATATCAGAAGCCCTCGTAAAAACTCACGTATTTTTCAAATATTACAACAATAACTACAGACCCATTTATCACATGGAGAGCTATTTTTTTTATTTGATATCAATATTGATAAAAACATAGAAACATGTTTTGTTAGTTTACTAACTAACACAACATGGCAATGAACCGTGAAACAGCAATGTCCATTCTAGAAATGGAAACTTTAAACGTCGCCACATTAAAAAAACAATATCGCAAACTGGCGCTGCAATATCATCCAGACAAGAATGGCAATAGTGCGGACAGCACCGCGCAATTCAAGATTATCCAAGAGTCTTACGAGTTCTTGAAGAGAGAAATAGATGTAAATGGAGAAAGTGTTCCTGCAGATCAAGACCAGTCATCTTTCTGGAATACGAGCGTGGATTATTCTCTCTTGCTCCAGTCTTTCCTAGAGGGATTATTGAGAGAACAAGGGTCTGGCAGTTTTATCACCGCCATCAAGGAAATTGTATTGAATGGTTGCAAAAAGTTGCCAATTGAAAAGGATCAAGCTATGAGCGTCTACCAGTTTCTCTCAAAGTATAAATCTATACTCCATATTTCACAAGAGACATTGGATCTCGTGAAAGAAATAGTCAAAGAAAAGTTCAAGGATGACCAAGTATACATATTGAATCCTTGTATAGATGATCTCTTGGAAAGCAATATATACAAGTTGGTAGTAGACAATTCCACCTACTTTGTTCCTCTTTGGCACGATGAGGTTTATTTTGATAATACAAGAGAGAAAGGGGATATTATCGTGATATGCGTTCCAGATTTGCCGGAAAATATGAGTATTGATGAAGATGGATGTCTGCATATTGAGCAAATCATTCCGTTTCAAGTTTCTCTCTTTGATCACCCTTTCTTAACCATTTCAGTTGGCCAGAACAAGATTGCGCTTCCACCTATTCTTGTCCAGTTCAAACGCATTCAAACCTGTTTTTTACCCAACTATGGTATTTCACTCATAGATGAGAATAACTTGTACAACATAGAAAAAAAAGCAGGAATTTATATGAAAATTATTTTTGTCTAGTTGGAGTCAATCTTGTAAAGGTATAACGGTTACTTTCCAGAATTGTCGTCGCATCTTCCGTCAAGGTCGCTACATTTTTCGTGCAGTTCATCAATTTGATCATATACATTTTCTAATTGTTTTTTTACTTGACTCTTGAGATCCTTTATTTCGGTTTGTAATTGTTGAACCAACTGGACGAGTTGTTGGAACTCATTGTTGGATTGCTGCGAAGTAGTAGTACACGTTGGACTTCCCATTTTGTTCGTTCCTTGTTCGTTCTTTATAACTATTGCAATCATTGATAATCCAAATTCAATTTTTTTGGGGGAGTTTCTTTAAGTACCTTTTTCAATTTATTATATAAGTTTGCTTTTTTTCGGATTTTCAAGACTTTATTTGACTTTTCAAAAATGGACAAAAATAAATGTCCATTTTCAGTTCGGCCAAAATAGTCTTGAGAAAAAAAAGGCAAACTTTTTAGAGAAATTGAGTTGTTAGCATAATGCTGTTGTTTTGGTTTTTGACATTTTATTTTGTTACGATAACTTTTTTTGGACTTTTGAAAAGTTTAAAAAAAAAGATTTAGGAACTTTTTTCTGTAAGTATTGTATACTTACAAAAAACGCCAAAATGACTTACCAAAAAGATCCAAAAAGTTCCAAGTTTTTTTGTGAAAAATGTGACTTCATATGTGATAAGAAAAGTTTATGGGATCGTCATGTAACGACATCAAAACATATGGATACTTACACAAGTGGTACTAAATACTTACACATGGAGTATATTTTGCCAAAGAAATTTAACTGCGTATGTGGTAAAGAATATAATCATCGTCAAAGTTTATTTAACCACAAAAAAAAATGTACACAAGCCAAAAGTAAAGAGTTTGATTTCACAGAAAATGAAATTATTAATATTACAGAAACTCCAAATGTTTCTATACCTTATCAAAAACCAGTAGCGTTAGATATAGAAACTCTTACTGTTTTGCTAATAGATACGGTAAAACAAAATCAAGAAATGCAAAAACAAAATCAAGAGTTTCAACAAAAAATGTTTGAGACCATGAAAGATAATATGGGAGGTTCATATAACACAATAAATAGTAATAATAACAGTAACAATAATTTTAATTTGAATTTCTTCTTGAACGAGACCTGCAAGGACGCGATGAATATAAAAGACTTTATTGAGTCTATCCAAGTTCATTTTAAAGACTTGGAATACAATGGAGAGAATGGATATGCTGCCGGAATCTCCAATATTTTCTTACGCGAATTAAAACAAATGGATGTTTGTAAAAGACCTATTCACTGTAGTGATGCAAAGAGAGAAATATTCCACATCAAAAATGAAGACAGTTGGGAAAAAGAGAGAGAATTGTTGATCAAGTGTATCAAACAGATCACAAGAAAAAATGTGATTCTATTGGCGGATTGGAGAGAAGCGCATCCTGGCTGTATGGACTTGCACAATAAACAAAACGACAAATACAATAAAATAAACTGTGAATCAATGGGTCCATATTTGGACGATGAAGAGTTGAAATGTTTCAACAAGATCATTAGCAGCGTTGCCAAAGCAACCATCATTGACAAAAAAAGTATTTCAAATAATTAGGGGGAACCAAACAATTTTTCACAATATTGTTTATATTGTGAAAAAAATAAATTTTATTAATTTATTTTACAAATTACAAGCTACAAAATCATCTACTATTTTTACTGTTTTACTATTTGTTTTAATTTACTCAACAACCTTCTTCTTAACAACCTTCTTCTTTGGAGCAGCCGCAGGCTCAGGGACAGGCGGTACAGGTGCGGCAACAATCTCAGGAACAGGCACAGGAACTGCGACTGGCTCTGGCTCCACAGCAATCGCCTCCTCCTCCTCATCCTCATCAGCAGCACCCTCATCATCACTATCCTCCACAAGTCCACCCTCCACTGCATCGCTCTCCTCAACGGGAGGAACGGCAGCCTTGAGACGATCCTTCTCCGCGGGCTTGAGCTTGATGAAGCATTGTCCGCTTAGAGAAGCGCGAGGCTTCTGCACAACACCTTGAACAAGCTTCCAGGTAACACCAAACTTGCCATTTGCAAACCAAAGTCCGCCGCACTCCATTACCTCCGCAAGGTTGATTCCCTTTTGCAGGTAGTCAAGTGGCGTGACGGTAGGATTTGTGGTAGGAAACATAGTGTTTCCGTCCTCATCATAAATCTCACACTTCCACACTCCCTCCCAAATAGGGATTTTGACGCGGAACGTAGGAGCCTTCGTCATGTCTGGCTCACCAGTTGACTTGTCCTTGCTGTACTTGAGCATAGGAGTCCAAAGTGCATTGATCACCTCCTCGCTCTTGTGAACCTTGCCAAACCACTCCTTGGAATAAATCATGGCGGCCTCCTTGATCTTCTTCTCAAGTGCCTGCATGTTTTGCAAGAATGCCTCTGTGTCCGCATTCTTGTACTCGTCACTGGGAAACTGCATTCCCATCTCATACTTACCATTTCCCTTGCCCGTCTTCTCGTCAATATAGTCAGACGCCCCCCACGTGAGCATGAGGGGGGTGGATAGACGCAGTCTACTATTTGTCGCCTTGTTCAGAATATTTACGCTCTTCCCTCCAGAAGAGTTTGCCTTGGGAGCAGAGAACTTGATATTCTCCGCATTGAAAAGGGTGCCGTCAATAATTGTCTCTGCCATGGTTGCTGTGTGTGTATGATTTAATAAGTCGTTGTATCTTTAAATCAATTTTTTTTAGATTTTAAAGCGTTTGTGATGTCAATAAATTCATAAAAACAAAAATACTTTTACATGAGTTTTGCCGTAGTTTTTATAAAAAAACACTATATATTATAAATAATAACTCAAAAAGATATTCTATATATAGAGTATAGAACCCATTTTTTTTTATTATGAGTAAACAAATAGACGATGAATATATTCAAGATATTTATAAAAAATGTTCAAATAATATAATAAATTTCACAACAAACAAACACCAACAAGAAAAAATAAGCAACTATGACTTGGTAATCCCTACAAGCGACAATATAGATATACTGTTCAAATACAACTACAATAAGGAACAACTCAAAGTGTTTGCAAAACACTATAAAATAAAGGTGACTGGAAATAAAAAAGATTTGATTATAAGAATATACTGTTTTTTAACTCTCTCTATACACGCAAAAAAGATTCAAAAAATTTTTAGAGGTTATCTACAAAGAAATTGCAATAGTATACGTGGTCCTGCATTCAAGAATAAGTCACTCTGTACAAATGGCATGGATTTTTTTACAATGGACGACATTTCTTTAATACCATATACTCATTTTTTTAGTTACAAAGACAAAGATGGATTTATATATGGTTTTGACATTATTTCTCTCCACAACTTGGTAAAAAACAACAAAAAAGATTTTATTTCAACGACCAATCCATTTAACCGCAATGTTATTCCAGATGAAATTATTTCAAAAATGAAGAGCCTTTTGAGGTTGAATCGTATATTGAAAATATTCATTAAATTAGAAATAAAAGATGACAGTGTTGACATTTCTACTAAGAAGTCACTTGAATTTAAAATTCTCTCTTTGTTTCAAAGCATAGATGCTCTGGGAAACTATAGCATGTCTGAATGGTTTACATCCCTATCGCAACCTTGTTTGTGGAGATATGTGAGAGAACTGGCAGATATTTGGAATTATCGTGCGCAAATCACTACAGAAACAAAACGAAATATATGTCCTCCAAATGGAGATCCTTTTAGAAATATAAACATGGCGAATATCATGAGTCTTTCTAGTTTGGATGAAACAAGAATGGTGGTTTTGGATATTATGGAGAAAATGGTAAACAGCGGAACGAATACAGACAGTAGAACTTTAGGTTCTTACTATGTTTTAGGTGCTTTGACACTTATTAATGATAACGCAGCGGTATCTTTGCCTTGGCTCTACCAATCATTTTGTTACATGTAAGTGTAATATTTATAGTTGTGAATTTTGATGTTCTTGTGGTCCGCGTATCGTTGTTCTTGAGTTACGTATTGACTGACTAGATGATATATATGGTGAACTTATTATATGTGGAGTATGTTGTTTTGAATAAAAATGATACATGTCATCATAATTTTCAGTATTTTTATTTGTTTTTATTGTTTCTGGTTTATTTAACTTAGAATCATAATGTGTTATCCATTTTTTATAAGCATTCATTTGTTTCATAGGTTTTTTTTTCATAAAACAAAGACATGTAACGATAATAATAAGAACTATAATAGTAGAAATAATTGAGATTATTGTGATATTTAATGATATTTTACTTGTTGTTGTAATAGAATCTGATGTTTTTGAAACAATAGTTGTTGGGGTTGGTATGGGAGTAGGTATTTGTATGGTTGGTGTGGAAGTAGGTATTTGTGTGGTTGGTGTGGGGGTAGATATTTGTATAGTTGGTAATTGTCCTCCAACAATGATGGTTGGATTTGACGTAGGACGAGTAGATGTTGGATTTGTTGTACTAGGATTTTGAGTAGGTTCTCTCGTTCTCAAATATGTTGGGGAAGGTGTTGGTAAAACTGGTTGCGATGTAATCATAGTAAACATTGAAACTGTTGGAAAAAATGTAGGTGGAATATTACTTTGTTGTGTGGGAACATTTGAAAAAATATTCCAAGAAAATTTATTTATGGTAGGTTTTATGCTTGGTATTGCAGTAGGTATCGTTGTACTAAGTTTTATACTAGGTTTCATGCTTGGTATTGTACTAGGTCTTGTACTAGGTTTCATGCTTGGTCTTGTAATAGGTTTCATGCTTGGTCTTGTAATAGGTTTTATACTAGGTTTTATGCTTGGTCTTGTACTAGGTCTTATACTAGGTATTGTACTAGGTCTTGTACTAGGTCTTATACTAGGTATTGTACTAGGTCTTGTACTAGGCTTTGTAGTAGATCTTGTACTAGGTATCATAGTGGGTATTGTTGTTCTGGGTCTTGATTTTGATACTTGAATTGGTGTTTTAGTTTGAATACTTATTGGTTCATTTATTTTTATTGTGTCATCACTTATAAGCGTTGGTTTTGGTGTTTTTGTTTTAATTCGCCAAATTTGTGAAGGTCTAGTAGTTGGGATTTGTGAACGATATCGCATTTTAGATGGTGTATGTGATGATTGAAATGTGTTTATGGTATCATCTATATTAGCAGTTGGTATCTGGGTACGAATACGTCTTTTGTATGGTGGTCTATGTGATGGTTGAACTGTGTTTATGGTATCGTCTATTTTACTAGATTGAGTTGAAGATCCAGTTGGCATAATTGTTGTTATACCGTCATCGGATGGTAAGGGTGGTTTAGGACGTGTTCTCATAGGAGATATATGATTAGTTGGTATAATTGGTTTAGTTCTAGTTTTTATAGGAGATCTTTTCTTAGGATTAGTTTGTATAGTTGGTCTAGTTTTAGTTTGTATAGTTGGTCTAGTTTTAGTTTGTATAGTTGGTCTAGTTCTAGTTTTTACAGTTGGTCTAGTTCTAGTTTTTACAGTTGGTCTAGTTTTAGTTTTTATAGGAGATGATTTTTTTTTAGCTTTTATATTTGAAATTGTTATTGGTTTCGTATTTTTATTTGAATTACAATTAGTATTTCCGTTAATTTTTTGTTTTAACCAGTCGCGACTATTATTAATAGGCTTAACAATTACATTATTTGTAGCATTATTTATTTTATTTGCAATATTATCAAATATATTTTCACATATTTTTTTTGGTAAAATAGAAGATTTTTTTCTCTTAATTACATGTACAGGCTTAATTTTTTTTTTCCCATTACAAAAATTACTCAAACCGTTTTTTAAACATTGAATTCCCTTTCGGATAGCCATCTGTTTTGCTTTTGCTGCAGCTGCCTTTTTTAATGCAGCCGTGCCTCCTGTTTTAGCAATAACAGCCACTTTTAATCCAATCTTTATAATTTTACCAATTCTCTTTAATTTTTTTAGTTTTTTTAGTTTTCTAATATCTGGTTTAATATCAGATACTATATACTTTGATGTTTTATGAAGATTTAACGGTATTAAATCATTTGATGATTTATAAATATAACCATCTCCTGGACAATAATTGTTTTTAGGACAAGAAACACAATTAAAGTTGTTGTCGCCATTTTTTTTGCAATAATTATTTATTGAGCAATTTTTATTTACAAAACATAAGGGTTTACTGCATATTATTTTATGTAAAAATAAAGATAATAATACAACCTTCAATTTCATATTTATATATATAAGTGTATATAATTACACTTTCTGTAAAACGACATAAATTCATTATAATTTTCGCAAAATCAACAGTTTATTTTATTTTTGTAATGATAATAAGTAAGAATATTATTGTAATGACATTTAAATATATGTTTAAATGTCAATTTATATAAATTAAAAAATATGGAAAGGGTTGTTATCATATATGATAACAATATATATATTTAAGTGCGTTAAATGACTTAAAAAGAACTCTCTATAAGAGTATATAACATGCCCCGAATTAGCAAAGCTGTTAAGACCACAACCGACGAGACTGTTTCTACCCCCGCTTCCACCCCCGCTCCCGCTTCTATGAAGGCACCCAAGGCCCCTAAGGTCGTAAAGGATGCCGCCGCTGCTCCCAAGGCCCCCAAGGCCAAGAAGGAGCCCTCTTCCGTTGTTGATGTTGCTCCCGTTGTTGCGGGTGCGAGTGATTCCGCGGATGTTGTTGTTGTTGACGTTGAGTCTTCTTTTATTGAGAAGTCCGACGAGTTTGTTGGAAAGATCCAGCAGGTGACTTCTATGCTTTCCGCTCTCAAGGTTGACTACCGTGCTCTCCAGAAGCAGTACCTCCGTGACCTCAAGCTTGCGCAGAAGCAGAATTCTAAGCGCAAGAGGAAGACGGGTACTCGCTCTCCCAGCGGCTTTGTCAAGCCTACTCGCATTAGCGATGAGCTTGCCTCTTTCCTTGAGAAGCCCTCTGGTACCGAGATGGCTCGCACGGATGTGACTCGCGATATCAACAAGTACATTCGCACGAACAACCTCCAGGATAAGGACAATGGTCGCAAGATCAATCCTGATACCAAGCTTGCTGGTCTCCTTAAGCTCAAGGATACGGATGAGCTTACTTACTTCAACCTCCAGAAGTACATGAGTCCCCACTTTGCCAAGGCGGTCAAGGCTGTTGTTGCCGTCGCCGCTGTCTAACTGCAAAGGGCTTACAAAATATCCTCATAAAAAATAAATAATCTTATATAAAAATAAGATTGGATTTTGTTATAAAATTCAATCTTATTTAGTATAGGGGGAACCGGTAGGTTCCCCCCGCTCCGCGTACCCCCTCCTCAACCCTAACCAGAATGCTTTTTTTAAAAACACATTTACTTTGCAGTCAATTTATTTTTTTTATTTTATGATTTTTTCAAGAGATTAAAATCCAGTAACCTACCGTTTTATACTAATTTAGTATCCAACCTAGCAGGGAACCGGTATGCTACGCATCCCCCCTAGCTTACAGTATCTAATCTAAACGAAGTTGGGGGTTTAAGGGGTCTCCCCTTATTAGATCCTAAATTTATGTCCAGGTTTCCTTTCTTTAAAAGACACGTGATGTTTAAAAGGATTATGACCTTGCATAACATTCGCAATTACATGTTCTTCATCATAATTGAAGCTGCGAGCTTTATCTCGCCAATTTAGTCCAAACACACCTAAATTCAACTTAGAAAGAGCTTCTGCTCTAGACATTTTTTTTCCAGCACCTTCTTTAATGTGGTGTTTTTTTAATACTTGTGCAAGTTTAGCTCCATTATTTTTAACAGTTTTATTTTTTTTTAAACCTTTGATGTGTTTTGAAGATTTTGGCATAAATCCTTTATATAAAGACAAGATATAAAATTTTTTCAACTATTTTCGTTCGTTTTTACCAAATACTTTGTTTGTATATATATTATAACAAAGATGGATAATATGAAATGGTATTTCTTTTATACTCCCAACTACCAGTTTTACAAAAGAAATATCGTCAACAAACTTGCTTTAGATCCAAGGTTTGATATAAAACCTTTAGAAATACAGCCGTTGAAACTGTCAAATTCTAGTGAGAAAGGTCATCATTTTGCAAACTTGACAATTAAAATAGACTTAATTATTCAATGTATCAAAGAAGTTCAACTGGAAAATAAAGAAAAGGGTATTGAGGAAGATGAATACATCATGTTCACAGATGCAACCATTTATTTAAGTGAAAAGGTAAGTGAAATGTACGAGTACTTAAACGAGAAATCCAAAGAGAAGAGAGATCTTATTTGTGCATCTGCTAATGATAGTTACAATATTGGCGTTATGTTTTTTCCTTGTAATGACAAAATGTTGAATTTTTTTGAAGACTGTTTGAAATATATGAAAGAGCAAATGACTATTGGAGAAAATGTTCATGATCAAGCGGTTATCAATCAAATGATAACTGGTGAGATTCCAGAATATAATTATTCAACATTAAATATACAGCCTTTTGAGATGGGTCGTGTTTGGGTAAACAATGCATTGCCGGAAGAACTAAGAAACGAATACTATATATTCAAAATAACTGTAATGTTAGACTATGCCATGATGGAATCTAAAGAATTTTCCGCACACAGACAAAGACTAAATGCATTATATTTTGCAAGATACATTACAGAAGACGACCATTATAGAGAGTCAGCGGATGAGTTCAACTGGTAAAAATTTCATTCAACTACAGTATAAAAATATATGAAATGGTATTTTTTTTATACACAAAGCTACGCCTTTTTCAAAAATAAAATTGTAGAAAAGTTAAAAAATACTTCATTTGAGACCGTTCCGCTTCAAATTGAAGAGTTGACATTAGCAAATCCACAAGAAAAAGGCCATCACTTCACAAATATTACAATAAAGATAGAATTACTTATTGACTGCATAAAACAGAATATGAATAATTCTATTGTATTTACGGACGCAACTATATTCATATCACACAGGGTAGAAGAAATATATTCTCATTTCAAAAGACGACTCTTTGATCAAGGTCATGATATGTTGTTTACCTGGCAGCCAAAATTTTATAATATTGGCATCATTGTTTTACAATGCAACGATAAAGTCTTGCGATTTTGGGAATCTTGTTTAAGCCATATGAGAGAAAAAATAGAATTAAGAGAGAATGTTCACGACCAAAAAGTTGTCAATGACATGATCAACAACAAAATACCTCCGTATATATGTTACCTAAAAATATGCTACTTGCATGAAACCTTTTTCTGGGTCAACTCCCATTTACCAAAAAAAATAGAGTCGCAATTCTATGTTTTCAAAATGACTGTAAACTTGGCTCATCCAACAAAGTCAAGATACCAGCAAAGAATAGAGGCCCTTTATTCTTCCAATTGCATCAGTCAAGAGGAGTATGAGAGAGAAAAAGATGTATTATTGTAAAAAACAATTTAAAGACTTTCTCTCATAAAGAGAGAAACAAATTATTATGAAAATAATACTGGTTACTGGTGGATCTGGTCTCGTTGGAAGTGCTATAAAAACGAAATTTACAAGCAAGGAAGGAAGCGAGCTGGTTTTTGTAAGATCAAGTGACTATGATCTCTCTTCTATGGAACAAACGAGAGAAATGTTTGAAAAATATAAACCAATTTATGTGATTCACTTGGCAGCCTGTGTAGGTGGACTCTACAAAAATATGAACTATAAAGTGGATATGCTTGAGAAAAATCTGCTTATGAATTTCAACGTTGTCAAATGTTGCCACGATTTTAAGGTTGAAAAACTGGTCGCATGTCTCTCTACTTGTATTTTTCCAGACAAGACGACTTATCCAATCAATGAAGAGATGTTGCATGATGGACCACCGCATACATCCAATGATGCTTATGCATATGCAAAAAGAATGTTGGAGATCCACTGTCAAGCGTATAGAGAGAACTATGGAGATAAATTTATCTGTGTTATTCCTACAAATATATACGGGCCACACGACAACTTCAATTTGGAAGATGCGCATGTAATACCTGCACTTATTCACAAGTGTTATTTGGCCAAAGAAAAAAACGAAAACTTTATTGTGAGAGGCACTGGAGCTCCGCTTCGCCAATTCATCCATTCAGAGGATTTGGCGGAACTAATTATCTGGACAATGGAAAATTACGACGGGAAAAGTTTGATTCTCTCTGTTCCAGAAGAAAAGGAAGTCAGCATTGGTTGTGTAGCCAAGTTGATTGCCCAAGCGTTTGAATACGAACATCGTGTTGTATTTGATCCATCTTACTCAGATGGACAATATAAAAAAACGGCAGACAATTCAAAATTGACGAGTCTTTTGTTAGAGAAGGAGTCTCTCTCATTTGATTTTATACAAATAGAAGACGGTATCAAAGAAACCGTAAAGTGGTTTATAAATAACTATAAAATTGTGCGAAAATAAGTTAGTTTCCCAGCTATGTCAAAAATACGAATCCATGTTCTGTTAAAATTTCTTGCAGTTTATTATAATCACATTCATTTTCCTCATCCATTGTAATTGCGTATTCATCTTCTTTTATAGGAGGAAGAACAAACATTTCATATTTTTGCAAAAGGTCGTCTGCACTTTTACAAAAATTTTCTTCTTGATTTGCAACAAACCAAGTGTAAAAATCTACCATATTGCTTTCATTAAATTCATTATATTCATTATGCATGTTCTTGCGATTCGTGTTTTTGTAATGTTTGTATAGCTTCATTATACGATACAAGTCAAATTCACCCACGACTCCGGTTCCGTTTTTACTTACATTTACATTTACATTATAGTCATTATTTGCCAGTGCACAAATCATTCTAAACTCCACTTGTGACATGTTCAGTCTTTTTAATATTTGTTCTGTATGATAGACGACAACAGTATGATTCATTAAACTAAAGTATCGCAATACACGTGAAGTGCCGTATACAAAAAGGTCCATATCTTCGCTCATGCAAGCCCAAACTTTACCAGAAACTACAAGTTGCGCACACAACACATCGGCTTCTCCGCATGCATCATAGTATAAAGCTCCATACGAAAGAATCAACTCTTTAACTTGTTTGATTTGTTCTCTTTTTATGTAAATAAACTGTCGTTTCAATAAATCCAATGATGCTTTGATTTCTTCTTTGTCTTCTGGAGACAAGTCATTTTTAGGATTGTTGTATAGTTCGTGCTTCAACTCATTGTATTCTTTTTCTGCTTCTACTTTTTTGGTTTTTCGTTGCTCAAGGAGTGTTTTTTTTTCAGTGGGCGGTTTTCCGTCAAATATAAATATAGGAATGATGCCATAATGCTTGAATATAGAAAGCATCAAATAGATATTTTCTATGAGAGCAGTATACTTGTACAAATATATGCTTATGTCAATGGCGATTCTTTTTCCCTCAAGTTCACGCAAATGAATTCGTTGTATGCAATTTTTTGACTGTTTGCATGTTTCGCGAATAAAACGATTCAAATTCTTGATGCCCATGTATGTTTGGTTGTATTACATATATCCAATGTTTGATATTCAATTTTATTGTAGCGATAATGTATATATGTCTTATATTATTGATACAAGTGCAAACGGAGCACAGTTGGAAGATTTAAACGCAATCACGTACACAAGTATTAATGCGCAGTATTCAAGTTCAAATATCATTCCAACGCTAGGAACAACTTATCAATTAAAAAACAACCGCAATCAAGTTGTTTCAAATAATTTGGTGCCTTACATATCCCCTCAAGGACTATCATTGCCCGGACTTATGGCGTGCGATCAATTGAATAATATTTATATCGCGAATGCAAATGGAAGTATTTGTAAAATAGTAAATAATACTTTGCAAGAAATAGCAACAACTCCTAGAGTATTTCCAAATATTCCACGCGGTTTAGTTTTTGATGCGAGTGGAATTTTATATGTGAGCGCGGAAGAGTATATTTCTACAGATATAAGTGGTGTTTCTGGATTCTATCTATCGCAAATATACAAAATTGATCAAAATGGAAATTTAACTTTATTCAATATTAGCGGTGTTACATTAAATAAAATTAGAGGAGTTGCATTTAATAATGTTGGAAATTTGTTTATAGTGGATCAAGGAAATAATTGTGTTATTAAAGTTGTCATTCAAGACTACAACAACGGTATAGGAACAATAGTTGTTCCTTATTATATTGGTTTCAATGGTCCAACGGATATTACGTTTGACTCGTTCAATAATATGTTTGTTGCAAACACAAATGATGGAAATATTATACAAGTGAGTTCAAGTGGAAGTATTACCGTGTTTGCATCTAACTTATACTCTCCTTGTTCTTTGAGATTTGACATGAATGGTATTTTATATGTTACTTGTTTTTGCGACTCAACCATGTTTGATCCCAACACGTATAATGGATCTATACAAACCATAGTAAACGCAAGTGTAAATACGTTAGATATTAGCGGTGTAACGTTGACACATCCTTATGGAATTACTTTTGATAATTCAAATAATATTTATGTAACAAATACGATAGATGGATACGGTTTGTACTTTTATGGAGATAACCAAATATATAAAGTTTTTATAGAATATGCAGGCGCTCCTTATTATCAAAATCTGGGGGCGGGTGGAAATAATAATAAACTGGGAAATATAACGGGATTAGCATTTGACAAGAATAACAATTTGTATACATGTGAATATTACCCGCCAGTGAGTGGTGACTTTCCTTATGACTCTTATCCACCTTATAATCCAATTAGCTACAATGGAGTAGTATATAAAGTACTTGAAAACAACATCTCAAATTTGTATTACAGCAATAACGGAGCGAATTTTACCCCACTTCAAAATCCAAAAGGAATTATATTTGATGCGGATGATAATGCATATGTTATCAATGTTAGTGCGAATCAAATCGTTAAAATAGCCCCTGGTGGCGGTGATAACTCCGGAATAATTCTTGATATTACAGGAGCCTCTTTGGACAATCCATCTGATTTAAGTTTTGATAGCAACTACAATTTATTTGTTTCTGATTATTTAAGTAGTAATATTGTTGTCGTTAATATAGTGACATTGGTGGCGACAGTTTTACCTTATACTGGTGTTGCAATCGTTAGCCCTACTGGAATATCTATTGATTTTTATACAAATAATATATACATATGCAACTCTGGAACAAATAATATATTACTTCTTACAAATAGTGGTAGTGGTTATGTTAGTAGTGTATACAATAACACTTCAGTTACAACCATAATAAATAATCCTCTCGCTATTTTATATGAATATTTACAAGGAATTACCTATTTTTCAAATGCAAATGACAATAGCATTGGAATGATAACAAATAATGGATTTGTTTCTAAAATGAATATTATATTTGACACCTCTTACTCACTTTTGACAAATAGTTCCAGCTGCATTACTTTTGATACTTTGAACAACCTCTACATATCAAATCAATCAAATATATCTTTTATTGGAGATATAAATCCAATTATTAAAGTCACTCTCAATTATTCTGGAATACAAATATACAACTCTACTACAAGCTCTTTAAATGGTGCAAGCTATGCGAATGTAGATGAGTCTGGAAATTTATATGTATACTCTATAAATGACAATATTAATAATATCAAGGTAATAACACCGGAAAATAGTTCAAGTGTCTATGCTAGTTATGTAGGATTTCCTTCTTCCATCATTGGTATGTATTTTGACAACTATCAGATTCTTTATATTTTAAGTAACAGGCTGGATAACTCTTTCTATCAAATAAACGCAGGAAATTATGTAGTTGCTCTGGGTTTGCAAGCAAATCCTCCGTTAGTACAAACATTTACAGACTTCAAATTTGATTCTTCCAGTGGAGTTTTAAATAATATTTATATTGCAAATGCAAACTCAAATCAATTTGGTGAAACATCACCAATATATGGTAACATTCTAACCAGTTCCCTAGGACCGCAACCTAATCCAAGTGTAACTAACTTTACACTATCGGTTTTTGAAAATAATTTGAATAGTATCACGTTAGATGCGGCTTCTAATCCAGTAAATGCTGAATTCAATCCCGCCTATATAGTATTTGACAATATGGAAAATATGTATGTGGTCAATTTTCTTTCAATATATAACACTCTAACAAGTCCCAACATTATTATGAATAACTATGTGTATCGTTTAAATATGAGCGACCCTAATGGTGGGACAATATACGCAGATATACCACAAATAACAAGTGAACCAAATATTTGCTATCCAACAGGAATGACAATTGACTCCAATGGATATCTTTATATTAGTGTTGAAAATACATTTGGTTATGATGAAAACTTTCCAAATAATCAACAAATATCGGCGATACAAAATATAATATATATAACAAATAACCCAATTACAAACAATTATTCTACAAATACGTTGACCGCATTTTATACATATCCAACTCAATCATACAGCCTATATTTTATTTTATTTACGATTCAATATGACAGCTATGAAAACTCTCTGGTCGTTGTTTATTCAAATAATATGATTGACAAGTTGTATCTCTCTTTTGCCTTTACTGGGATAAAGCTAGGAAAATACAACGATACCTTGACCATCAATAACGTTTTTAATTCTAGTGTGAATCCTATTACAACTTTTTATGTTTACAATCCATACGTTGTAGTGGATCCGTCCAACATTCCAGTAAACACGGCAACAGATGTAAATGTACACTTTGTGATTCCTCTAATACTACCAAATCCAACTCACTCGTATCAACTCACTTATTACAATACAAACGCTGTGGTATCTAATACAATGAAGAACAATGCGACGATTGTTAATCCAAGACAAATCATTGGAAGCACTTATCCAACCGGAATATCTAACGACTCGCTAGGAAATTTATACATAGCATTGCAAAACAACACCATTTCTTTTGTAGATATTTGTGGAAACTATTACAGTAATTTTGTTCCTGAGTCTTATGGACTTTTGGGTCCTAGCAACCTCTGTATTGACGCAAGCAATATTATCTATGTTCTCAACTTGAAAAGCACCTTTATAAGTAAAGTCCAATCAAACGCGCAAGTAGTAAACGTCAACAACAATTTTTATACAGGAATCTCCAATCCGATTGCTCTTACATTTGATTACATATCTAACGATGCTCTTTATTTATTGACTGGGAGCACACCCAATTTTCAAGTTACTTATATTCCAATAGCGGATCCGTCAAATTCTTATGTGATACCTTTACAACTGGGTTCTCTCTACAATCCAAAAGGTCTAGTCATTGACCAATTTGATGTCACTGGTCCCAAATATTTGTATGTGAGCGAAGTGAACAGCAGCGGTCAAAACACCATATTGCGAATCAACTTGACCGCCGGACCCTCACCTGTGTATTATCAAATACAGACTTTTGTAACAGGATTGACATACTCGCCGTATTCAATGACAACAAAGAGCGACGGATACTTGTATGTGAACGACACTAAAGCAAACGCAATTAGTAAAATATCGGTAACGGATCCTTATGGATCCTCTATTCAAGACTGGATAATTACTTGTATCTATGTTCCTATTGCATCCACATTTAATATAGATGGAAATTTATATGTTGCCAACAGTGGAACGAATCCAAATAACAACAAAGTGACCAAAATATACGTGGACTATTTTGAGTTCCAAGTATCGTTGAACAACTACGGAACAAACCAACTAAGCTTGTTTGACGTTTCTACTGGCACATATGTTGCTAATGGAAACTTTTCAATTACAACATATTAACCCATTTCGCAGATGGACATTCTCATGTTTGTCATTAGAAAATGTCTCTCTTTTTCACCTATTTTATACTTGTTTTTTTCAAGCGCGACCATAATCCTTTCTGTGCAAGCAACACCATCCAACATAGAACGCGTCTTGTGGTTGTTTTTAATAAATTGGCAAAACTCCTCTTGATTTTTAATTGTCTTTTTAAATTGCAAAAGCGAGATATTATTTGTATAACACCAATTTAAAAAGCCCTGGTAGTTATTCATGAGTATGAGTTTGATGACATAATACGAGAGAACATTGGAGTCTTCCTTGTACATAGTTTTTCGCAATATTTCGCTACTAGTTTTTTTGGAATAGAGGTCGTTGTACTGTAATCCCATGAAATGCAATGCCTTGATCATTTGGAAAAAACTAAACACTTGTTCCATGTGAATGAATGTATCGTAATAAGAGAGAAATTGTTCAACAGACTGCGAAAGATAAAAACTGCAAAAACAAGCATTCATTACTTCTGCCCAGAATTCCGTATAAGCCTCAAACAAGTTCACTTCGGATTTCACGGGAAACAGGTCTAATATAAATCGTGTACTTGCTTCTGTATTCATATCAGAAAAATCTAGAGCAAAATTGTGAAACGTTTCGTGCATAAATACCTTGAACCATTCTTCTTTGCGAAAAATGACAATCTCGGATATCTTTGGACAAGTTGTTGTAAATGCCGTATTCACATGATTTCCTCCCAAAGTATGAATATTAGACTCTGGCAATTTTTTGAAAAGATGGGTAAAGTACAAGTAAACCGTTATTTCTTTGGAACACGCAGATGAAGAGTATTGATTTAGTATATACATCCAAGTCAACATGGTATCCACACACTTGTTGTAGTCTTCTATAAGAATCTCGTCATGCACATTCTCAACAACAAAATGGAACTTGATTTTACGATCAAAGAGATAAAAGGAATATGTTAATAATGAGTTGGTGTGTTCGTGTATGTGGTCCCTTACTTCTCTCGGAAAACTGTCGCTAGGAAACTTTTGTGGTTTGGGTATGTGCAATATACTTTTTATTTCTTTCACGACGACGCTATAAAACAAAGTTCCTTTAGACTGCTTGACGCTTTGGATATATTGATGCGCTTCACTCAAATCGTCATATAGTTGGGTAAGTATATTTTTTGTTTTTCTTGTGGGGCTAGATTTTTGGATACATTTTTTTTTCATAAAAAAAGAAAAAAGAAATTTACTGTGATTGGTTGGTTGCATTATATATTTATATTTATACTTATACTACTATTATATTAACTACATATATTTATATTTGTATAATATATAATATCGTATATTATACACAAAAATAAAAACGATGAGAGAGTTTACTGGTAGATATCGTTTTGATCTTGTTTATTCTTACTGGATATTTACATGGTACTTATTGTATATTTTCAAAATAATTCCTTACAATCCAAAATTGGTTCTTATTATTGGAGTCATTGAGAACTCTCTAGGTTTGATTTTTAGTTATTTTTATAACCTGGATTTTTCTTGGTCCAAGTTTTGGGAATGGTTTGCTATTAATTTCTGGATAAAGATTATTCCGCTTTATACTGTTTGGAATACCAAAATACACTTTCGTAAAGATTTTGCGCATTTTTTAAGATCATTAATTTTGTATATTATATGGTGTTTTATATTTGGTCATAAACAATTTTTGAAAAAAATGAACTTTGCAGATGCTTTCAAAAAAGGAGAAAAGCCTAAGGGGGATGTTACGCCGATGATGTTGGTAATACATGATATTCGTGAATGGATAAAGAATAGAAAGAATGGATAAAAATTAAAGATCTTTTCTCAACTTGTCACGCACCAACATAAGACCATCCATGAGTTCCGGTTCCAAACCTTTGCGAATATGAACTAGCTTGGCATTCAATGTGGCGAGCAAAACTTGTTTCATCTCTGGAATTTGAGAGAACTTGGCCGTTAGCGCGAGTCTGTGTTCTTTTTCACTATTCGCTCCCATAAAGTCCGGATCAATTTGCACTTCCTTAGGCCTCAACAACTCTTTTCCATGTTTTCCATTTTTACTTCCGGCAGACTTGGCCATTTCACTGTCTTTGGACAAGTCTGTTCCAGAGTCTAGGGAAAAACTCAAGTAAAATTGTTGGTTATTCTTTTTGAATTTTGCCGCTTGATAATAATGCTCAACACTTGCCCAACTATGGTTGTCTAGAGAGAACGGCGCTAGCCATGTATCGTCCAGCTTCTTGCGCCAGTCTGGAATTGTTGCCAAAGGCGCAAATTCCTTTATCTGTTCTTTGGGGATTTTTTCCGCGCTGCCTTTTCCAGGAAGAGGTTTGGCTGCGGAATTGTGGTAAAAAGCAAGAACAACAGCGTCGTCGTATACTCCTCTCAACTTTGCCTCACTCAACTCTTCAAATTGTATTTCTTCTTTACCATATTTTCCTTCTTTCCCCTCTTTTCCGCTAGCCTTGGCTTTCGCATCTCTTTTCTGTTCAACTTCTTTCTTGAACTTGACAAAATCCGGAATGAGAGCAAAGGGTCCTGCATTTTTCTCCAAACACTTGTCCATAATGAGTTTTTTGATATCATAGGGAACTTCTTTGAATGTGAGTATCTGTTTTCTTTTGTACGAAATGAGCTTGTAGTGATAACCAGAATACTCTACAACCACATAGTAATCTGGTCTGAATTCTCCTTTGTTTTGCAAAATAGCGTCATTCAACTGTCCACATTGCAAAACAGATTGAAAGTCTTTTGCCTTGTAATTTTCAATAGAAAGCAGAATAAACTTGATGTTTAAAACTCTCTCCAATGTGGAAATGGCCCACGTTTCCGCCCAGAATTCGCAAGTCTTTATTTTTTGTTGAAACTTCTCAAGCGTCTCTACCCCCTTCATAAATTTTACTTCATGTAGGAGTTGTGCGGTGACCTTCTTCTCTCTAACAAGTCTATCATGCTGGGCTTTTATTTTTTTTGCGCCATCTACCAACTGTTTTTGTTCTGCACGATCCAATACTTGGGTAAATTTTTCTTTTGCCAGTTGATATTCTTTTGCTAATTCTTTGATACTACTTGTGTCCTTAATCATGGAAGTATTGTACATATCATATAGTTCTTTGTATCCTAAAAATGTTTCTTGGTTTGCCTCGTCCGCCAACTTTTTGCGAAGCTTTACCACAGATGTTTGTTGAGCAACTTGAGAGAAGGCGTCACGAACGGTTGCGAATAAGCAATCACCACCACCCTCATTGTCTATGATTGCATAATTTTTGTTATGCATGAATTTTTGGATCCAAGTATGGGTGGATTCTTCTTTGTATTTTTCACGAATATCTTTGGCTACTTGTTTTGTTTCTTCTCTCAAAAGCTGTGGAATGGCAACACCTGGAGTGAGGACAAATATATCCTTGCGGAAATCTGGAATATCACTTTCTTTTGTTTGGATATTGGCCTCCGCTCCATCACCGTCGTTCTCTTCATCACTATCACCAGCTTCTTCTTCTTCTTCTTCATCAGCTTGCGCTTCATCAGCTTGCGCTTCATCAGCTTGCGCTTCATCAGCCTCTTCTTTTTTTTCTTCAACAACTTCTTTTTCTTGGTAATCTTCTTTTTTGGCAACAAATCGTTTTGACTGTAATGAATCCTTTGTAACAAACTTGAATATGAGGGGATCGCCTATTTTTTCAACATCCAAGTTGCCGTCTTCGTCCAAATATTTTAACATGTCGCTAGTTGAAATTTCGTAGACACCAATTTGGGTGACTTTACTGTTTGTTTTCACTAAATAAATGGGATAAAAGAGGATTCCGTCCTTTTCAAAATCTTTTTTCGCATTACCAACAGCAACCACAATATCAACCCCCTTTACTTCAATCTCGTAGAGCGACGCCTCCATTTTTGAATCATCGTCGTACATTTTTTTCAATTCCGGATAACTAATTTTTGGGTTTATTTTGGAAAGAACCATTTTTATACTAATACTATACTTTGTTAGTATAAAAACTTATAGAAGCTAGCGATAATCATAACAACACACAAAACAAGATTAAAATCTAGTAAACTATTTTATTTGGCGGGGTGTGCGGGGTGTCCCCGCATTACCAGAAAACAATAAACTTTCGCATAAAAGAATCACTTCTTAAGGTATCCAAATAATACCAAAACTTTTGTCTCTTCATCACGACAAGAGTATTATTTGGATTGTTTTCAAAGTCTACGATACATGCAATAAGCTCTGGCTTTTTCATTTTCTTGGATGAAATCTTGTAATAGTCGCAAATATTTGTCAACTGTTTCACTGTAAAATTCAATTCATAATTGTTCATTTTTGCAAATAACACGTCTTCTTGGTAAGACGTATCAAAATCATTAAATTCATTGTCGTGATCTATGTACTCTGGTTGTAAGTCTTCAAATTCTTTGAGAATATTATTCAAATTGGTTTCATCTGTTTCATTGTTTGGTTCATCATCTATAGTATAAGTAACATTGGATTTGTCCATGTTATTATTATTAATAGAGAACAATGTGTTTAAATAATCTATTTAATTATTAAATATTTATGTACGTATGCCATTATATATTTCTGTCACTTTGAGCCACGTACCAACATCTCCAGTTACAGTGAGAATATCATCCCCATTTGTTTGTTTCGCAGTGATACGAATAGTATATGATCCGTTCATATTTAAGTAAGTAGGATCAATTGTCCAACTTCCTACAATAGGAAATATCGTTCCACTTCTGGTTCCCACTCCAGCGGAAGTTACTGGATTTCAACAACTTAACCATTGTTGAAATCCTTTTCCAATCTGCACATCTATAGGTCCGCTAGCATCTGTTACAATATATATTTGTGATTCAAATGAGTCTGTTTGAGAAGTTGAATTTCCTCCAACCATGTATGTGGTATAATATTCTATATATAATTTTGTAGAATAACTTTTAGGAGTATAATTATATGTCACGACAGTAGTCAAATTTGTACTATTCACAGTTGTTACTTCTGGCTGGCTTATATCAGAAGCGGAAAACATACTCATATTTACTACTTGGTTGCCACCATCATTAACTAATATATCTTTACTCGCAACAATACTACCGTTGTCATTACCCAACATAATATCTGTTCCAATATAACTTCCAATAGTTAACAGGTTATAATCATCGTAGTATTGAATCAAGCCACTTGCAGAAGCTCCTCCCGGAGTTCCATCAGATATCAAGAATTTACCATTTGAAGGGTCCGTCACATTTATTCCTGGACCTGTAGGACCAATAGGTCCCGGAGGACCGTAAAAACCATATCCGCGATGACCAATAGGCTGTAAAAAGGTGGTAACATTATTATGATTTTGAACATCTGCGTTTACTGCTCTGGAAGCTACTTTTAAAATAGACCTAGACATGATCAACTACAAATATATATATATATATATACTAGAATAAAAATATTTCAAGTATCGTAATCCATCACTCTCTGAGCATTATCACTAAAACCAGATTTTTGCTTGCCCAGTCGCGGATCAAACAAGTACCAGGTTCCTGTTTTTTGAAGCGGCTTCCAAACCTGGTCATTCGCATAGAGCCAATGCGCACCTGTCTCCTCAAGAAGCGGTAGCGCTTGCTCATAAAGACTAATTAACGTGTCCAAGTAGTGTCCATTGATAATATATGCACACGCATTAGATGACTCAACGATCCGTTTTAAAAATGGAAACGGCTTTTCCGGCGCAGCTTCTACCAAGTTGCAGCACAGCTTGCAGACATCAAAATGCGGAACCATCTGGAAAAACATCTCAAGACGCATTTCAAATTCATCTTTGGGCAAAAGAAAAGTAAAATCATCCTCCAAGATAAGAACGTTCTTGTATCCGTTCGCCTTGGCCATTTTCATAACAGCTAAATGCGACTTTCCGCAACCCACAATGCCAGGATTGTGCGGAATGCCTACAAAACGCTCTGCTTCTAGACCGTACACCTGGAGCTCCGCCTCAATTTCTGCGCGTCTGTCCGGGCGCTTGTCCATGTTGATGTAATAAATTTTGTCAATATTATGAGACATTCCGCGTTTATTATAGCGTTCTCGTTATATGTTTAAATTATTTTCAACGATACATAAATAATAAATATTATTTGTAATATACAAATGAAAACTATAAAAAATAAAAATAAAAATAAAAAAAGTATAAAAAATAAAACATTGAAAAATATTGTAAAAAAAGAGAAAGAGGAAAAAGTCATATTTGTATTTTATACTTTTTCTCATGCAGAAAATCCAGCTTCATGGTCATATTCAAAACTTCCCAAAGGGTGGTTGTGGGTGGGTTCTGGAAAAACATCCCCTGTAAAAGGTAAAAATATAACATATGAAAATGAAGAACAATTCTCAGGTCCCAAAAATACTCAACAAAAAACAATCAATTATTTAGAAACATTTTTCAAAAAAATAAAAGAAAAAAAATATATAAAAAAATTCAAAATAAAAACATCTTATTTTCCATAACTAACAATAAAAAAGATGTAAAGAGAATAAAGACAAGAATACAATAAAAAGAATGTTTTCCCAAAAAGAAAAAATTAAAGGAGCCGTTTTGATATTCAGTTGTCAAAAACATGTGAACACGCGATTGAAAGACTTGGTAGTACCGCAACTAAATGGCGGATGGATTCTTTTTACGGTGATTGGAGATCCGTTTCTTTCAAATGATTATGACATAATGGAAACTGCGGGATCTCATGCAAAAACCCTTTTTATAAAGTGCGAGGATTCTTACATTCATGTCATGAAAAAAGTCGTTTTCACAATGAAAATATTGATGGAAATATACGACGTAGAGGAAGGATTTCTGCGTTGTGGTGATGACTTGATTTTCAATCAAACCAATTTGAGTTCATTTTTACAGTTTCCAAATAAGCAAGACTATATGGGAATTATTTCTTTGAAAGTTCCTGGCATTTTCAGACACTATAATACTTTCATGACGGATTATTATGAAAAACATGTTGAAGACTTTAACAATCCAGCCCACGGTCTTACCAAAAAGTCATTGAAAGATATTCAACAGTTCACACAAGTACCTTTATGTAGCTATACTGGCGGCGTGGTAACTTATTTGTCAAAAAAAAGTTGCAATATTCTGGTTGATCATATGAATTTTATACACTGGGATGTTTTCCAACTTAATGCAGATCACGGTTATCCGTATATAATAGAAGATATTGGTATAGGTTACGTGTTGGCAATGAACAAAATAGAGCCATGTCAATGCGAACTTTACACAAACGATCCTTCTAGGTTTCAATTTGTGGTTGCACTTCATACGAATAACTACAAATAATACGGGGACACCCCGTAAACCCCGATCCAGGGATAACCTATAAGTAAACTGGCATATTGAATGAGATTCATATTAGTATAAAACGGTAGGTTACTGAATTTTATACTACTCTATTTTGCACTGGACCGGGGTTTACGGGGTGTCCTCGTGTTTCTCCACAATGTCCATATACTTGAAAATCGCCTTGTTAGACAAACTCAAGTAGTCTTTTGCCTTGCAACACGCCAAGCTTTGAATCGTCTCAGTTATGCTAATACCATTAACCATATAATTTGAAACGACCGCCTTTTCCAAAACGGTTTTATTATACAAAATGTAAATATTCTCTGTAAACTCATCCACCTCGCATTTTTTGCTTTTCTCGTTGCGCAGAGTCACTACCTGCAAGAGCATTCCCTGTAAAAGACCCATAAGTTTGTCAATACTCAATACGCCATTATTACAAAGATTCACGAAAAACATACTCAACGACTTTCGCATTTCATTATTCTTGTTCACCTTGCAAAACTTGTCATAGTCTTTGTCCGCATCAACATACTCAATTACAGAAAACAGCTCCATAAAATTATTAAAACTATTTTCAAATGTTTGATGCATAATTTCGTACTTGTTCATCAAAACACAATAGAGGTCTGCGTACAACTTTGAAAAGAAACGGTTGTTGGATGCGATATCAAATATAGTATTTGTAACACGCAACATATTTTCATTGCAAATTTCACCTTCAACCAGCTTGTCTAAAATGCAAACAACTTGGTCTTTGAGTTCATTGTAATTCTTATCCGTCATTTTGTTCAAGTACGAACGAATAATATCAATTTCCGCATCTAAACCAACTTTTTGTTCAATTTTGGTAGTGTGGAAGGTGCGCAAAGTTTCCCAGTCACTATCCTTGACAAAATCCACGCCCTTGCTCACCCCCTTTTTCTTTTTGTAGCCAAAACCGGTGCCAGCACCAGCACCAGCACCAGCACCAGCACCATTACCAGAATATTGAGAAGAAGAACTACTGTGCGAAATCTCTTCTTTTTTGGGAAAGGTTGGCGTTTTGACATAAGTGGGCGATCCAACCTGTGTAGTCAATTCTTGGATCAACTTGATGGTTTCTTCCGGTATTTCAACATCAAATCCATTGAACGTAATGTTTTGTGCGTCTTGTAAGGTATATCTAGTCATGGGAATCAATGTATATTTTACTTATTGCAATTCATTTATATCAATTTTTATTACAATTATAATACAATTATAATGTTCAATGGTGTAAATGTTATTTTCTTCTTATACTTTAATAAACAATCCAAAGAACACATGTACAATACTTTCAACTCTAAAAAAAAACAACAAACGTCCAAGAATTTCACCCAGTTGTCGTTCCGTACAACCTATGTTTTCATGGTGCTAGCTTGTATTCTGGCCTTTAGCGCCAGTTTTTTCGTGAAAACGCCTAATATGCGTAAAATTCTTTGGGTAGAAACCATAATTTGTGGGTTCGCTTCTTATATTTATGCGCAGTACAACGACTCCATTGATACATACAACTTGTCTCATACCAGAACGCTTGGATGGGCTGGTGTGAACAAACTTAGATACATTGACTGGGCAGTAACAACCCCATTAATGTTGATTTCATTGACTTTGTTTTTGTCTCATCACAGCAATGTAAAAGTGGATCCGTCATTGTATTTTGGAATCGTCATTTTGGACTGGCTCATGTTGTACTTTGGATATGCGGGAGAGACAAATAAAATGACCAAAATGATGGCGGATATTTTTGGGTTCATACCACTCATTGTAATATTTGGCTTGCTCTATAGGACGTTTATTCATGGAAGAAACAATAAAGAAAATAATATCATCATTTCTGTTTATTTTGTAATTTGGTCTTTATACGGCGTGTTGTACATGTTTGACGAGAAAGTTATGAATACGTGGTTTAATATTTTGGACTGTATTGCAAAGGCGTTTGTTTCCATGGCAATTACCGCATATTTTCTCAAGAGGAATTTACTATAAATAAAACGGTAATGTAAAAGCACTTAAATACAATATTCAAAGTATAATAAGATGTCAAAAGAAAACGAAAATTTCAGTGACGAGCGAGTAGGGGAAAAAAACGATATAAATAATACAAATGATTCATCGTTTGAAGGAAATTATGATCCTTCATATGAAATAAGCAATTGGGATGATTTAGATATTCCATCAGATTTGCTACGCGGAATTTATGGATATGGTTTAGAAAAGCCAAGTCCAATTCAATGTAAGTCCATTGTCCCAATCTTGAAGAAGAAGGATATTATTGCGCAGGCGCAATCTGGAACTGGAAAGACGGCTTCTTTCACGGTGGGTGCGCTTGCCAGCATAAATTTGGAAGAAAAGGTAACACAAGTGTTGATTCTTTCTCCAACCAGAGAGCTCTCTATTCAAATTGCAAATGTAATCAAAAATATTGGCACTTTGATGGCGGGGCTTAATGTGAAACTTTTGGTGGGTGGTACTTCTATTGACGAGGATATTAGTGACTTGAAGAATAATGTCCCACATGTGGTGGTGGGTTGCACGGGTCGCATTTACGATATGATTCGCCGCAACCATTTGAAGTCATCAACGATAAAGATGGTGGTTCTTGATGAGGCGGATGAAATGCTTGCCTCCGGATTCAAGGAGCAGGTGTATAATATATTCCAGTATTTTTCTCCAAGCGTGCAAGTCGTATTATTTAGCGCGACAATGCCAGACTATATGATGGGTATTACAAGCAAGTTCATGAGAGATCCGGTAAAGGTAAGTGTCAAGGCGGAGAGTTTGACTTTAGAGGGAATTCAACAATATTTTGTTGCGTTGGAAGATGACAAGCAAAAGTATGCTACGCTCAAAGACTTGTATTCATTCATGTCAGTAAGTCAATGCATCATATATTGCAATAGTGTAAAGCGCGTTGCGGATTTATACGATGCAATGGTGCAAGATGGTTTTCCAGTTTGTTGCATTCACAGCAGTATGGAAAAAGCAGCACGAGACGTCGCAATCACAGATTTTCGTGGGGGAAAGTATCGCGTTTTGATTTCTTCCAATGTGACGGCGCGAGGAATTGACATTCAACAGGTGAGTTGTGTTATCAACTTTGACTGTAGCAAGTGTATTCATACGTATTTGCATCGTATTGGTAGAAGTGGGCGTTGGGGTAGAAAAGGCGTAGGAATCAATTTTGTCACGAGACGCGACATTCCAAAGATTCGCGAGATTGAACAATTTTATTCCACGCAAATCAATGAACTACCTGCGAATTTCCAGACTATCTAGACTGCTTTTACTATTCTTTTGTGTATAATATATACACCTTTGAACATTGTAATCCGCACAAAGTGCGGATAGTGTTCAACGGCAACGTTACCGATAAATCAATTAAGACGCACACTTTGTGTGCGAACTTAAATGTTCATCGGTGTAAAAGAATTCAATGGTAAATATTTTGAATGCTCTTTTAGCAACGGGTGCATTTTTTGTTCTTTCCCCTGGACAATTTTTGAGAATTCCCAAAAAAGGATCAAAACTTACAGTGGCATTAGTTCATAGTGTTGTATTTTTTATTGTCTTTATTATCTTGAACATGCTTACAAAAAATATGCAAGAGGGAGCGACAACTATGAGTGTTGTCAAAAAGGGTTGGTATGGGCCTCGTAGGCATACTCCTGCTAAAAAATAGTTAATATGTATAGTATGTATATATAAATGTTTACCGATTTATATTTACAAACAACAGATCCACGTCTCACCGTGGGACAATTAATGCAAGGAAATATACTTGTAGGTATTATTTTGTCAATTCTCTTGCATACCATAATATACACCTCCTTTTTCAACTTGGCAAGTTACATCTTTTTTGGTAAACTTTTATCCAATATTGTGAACGCGCGTTTGATTGGTTCGCTTCTTTTCATCATGATAATTGGTTTCTATGGGAGATTCCTCTACGTAAAAAATATATACAATGCGTACAATTATGACATCCCAAAAGCGAGAGAACATGTAGATAAATTTTTTATTTCGTGGGTATTTCTCTCTTAATCATTTTGAATAGTATAAAACGGTAGGTTACTGGATTTTAATCTCTTGAAAAACCATAAAATAAAGAAAATAAATTTACTGCAAAGTAAATGTGTTTTTTAAAAAAGCATTTTGGTTGGGGTTAAGGAGGGGTCGCAGGGGAACCTACGGTTCCCTGCTATTTTTGAAAATAAATAAAAACAATGTTTGCATAGTATAATACAATAGTTATCTATTGCACTATATGACAAATAAATCAAATGAATACACCTTTCCATTTGACACGTGCGAGCGACCAAGCGAAAATGGAATAGTTGCACAACCATACTCTGTATTTTTTAACTGCATCAGTATTCTTATAACCATTTATTTTTTGACAAAAACCAAACATTCTTATTCGTTTGCTCTTGTTTTGGCGATTTTTGTTTTTCAACTGTTTCATCAATTCTCTCATGTGGTTCATATTGAAGGGAAAATTCAAACATATATTATTCATTCACTCGCAATCGTGGTAAATTTTTTCTACCTTTACGCTCTTTACAAATTCACAAAAGTATTTCCTAGCACTCGTTTTTTGCTTTATGCTGCGTTTCTTCTTGCCCTTGATATGTATGCACTATTAAATTTACCTTTTGTTTTTTATTTTTTTACACAAATACTCTTATTAACATCAACCTTTATCTATTACAATAAATGGATGCCTTCCTATTATCAAAAAACATTGCCCTACATCATTGGATCTTCATTTTTTGTATTCTTAGTGTTTGTCAATGAATCTTTGAACTGTAAATACATGTTATCCATGTATCCAAATTTCCCTTTTCATGCGCTTACCGAAGTATTGGGCATTATTCCTTTTTATTTGATATTGTCTGTTTTTCACAGACTATAAAATTTTATGACTTTTATATATATATGTCGTGCGAAAAGTAGCTTAAACTAGAAGGGAACTGGTATAGCTTTTTCATTTATGGTTTATGTAACACACTGTAACTTATTAAAAAAAGATATGAAACTGATATACCAAAAGTTATAAATATAATAGAGTATCCCTTTGCAAAATAGTAAGGAACTGTAATTATTTTAAAATGGTTCTCTTCAAACAGAATTCCACTTTCTCCACATTTTGTGTTATCTTCTCGTATTCTCCTCGCATAAGGATACGAGACTTTTCCAGTTACTAAATCCGTATCGCCAAATTTTCTACACTCTACTTGATCTCCAATAAAATGCCTACAATCTCTACATAGTCTTTTTGTTGGCATCAATGATGAACGAGCACTAGAACACAATCTAGTAAATACATATAGATTTAGTAGCTTCATTACAATACAATAGAATAGTTTTTATCCTTTATTATCTTTCAAATTGTATTAATTGCGGGGTTTTTTAAATTCGTTTTTTTAATATATAAAAACGAATTTAAAGAGCGCTCCGGTCGCGTTGACCCAATGCCGCTTTTTCTAAGCGCTCAATATAATACATGTTTAGTTCTATTTTTCAAACAGATGTCTCATTGAATTCTGGGCAAACTCCTACTGTTGTTTCCAAAATAGAATTGATCAATGACCATTTCAAATTGCCTATTTACTTTATCAAGGGGAATGAACTCAAGGAAAATATCGCTGCGGATTTAGAGTTGGTCAAAACTGTGGATGGCTCTTCTGTTCCCATATATCATTATGCATTTCAACCTACCACAAAGTGTGGTGTTAAAGTGTTGGAACAAATGGCAAAACACTACACAGTAGACGTGGATTTTTTGAAGGATACCCAAGAGTTGCTAAAGGCATATAAAGATGATGATAATGATGATGAAGCGGATCTTAGCAATGTTGCGGATCCTAGTGATGACTCAGATAAAGATTCAGATGCACGTGTAGAGACATATGCAAATACAAATGAATATCTTGGTGGTTCTTTAGAGCAAATGGGTGAATTGTGGGATGAAATCAAGAATGAAACAGGATTCAAGGAGAAATATTACTACATAGACTGGTCTTATTGGGAATTTTTGAATAAATCAGACGGATTTTTGCAAATGATGAGCATGTACAATATGGCCGCACCAGTGATTTCTTTATTTATTCCCATCATTATCTTGATCGTTCCGTTTTTCATCATCAAGGCAAAAGGTCTTGACATTACCATTAATGAATATATTGAGGTATTGAAAGTCATTGCAAGCAATCATGCATTGGGAAAACTATTCACGCAGTTTAACAGTGTTCCAGCAGATCAAAAAGTCTATTTGGTTCTTTCTGCTGCTTTTTATTTGTTTTCTATTTATCAAAATATTCTCATTTGTGTTCGTTTTCACGAAAACATGAACAAGATTTACAAATCTTTGAAAATGGTGCGAATTTATATTGAGAAAACCGTGGCTAAAGCAGATTATTTTCTCTCTTTAACGGAAAAATATAAGTCGTACAGCGGATTCAAAGAGAACTTGAAACAACACATGCTTGTATTAAAGAAATTCAAAGACAATCTGGACAGAATTAGTGGGGGCGAGTTTTCTTTTACTAATGCCATGGAAGTTGGGCGGCTTATGCGACACTTTTATGAACTGTATGATGACAAAGAGTACAATGACACTTTCATGTATAGCTTTGGATTCCACGGCTATCTTGACAATCTTGGTGGACTTTGTCAAAACATTAAGGAAAAAAAAATGTCTTTTGCAAAATTTATAGGAAAATCTAGGTCAAATAGCAAGAGCAAAAGTCACGGATTCAAAGGGGCTTATTATGCCACATTGATCAATTCCAAACATGTTAAAAACGACATTTCTTTAGAAAAAAATTTATCCATTACTGGTCCTAATGCATCTGGTAAAACTACTGTACTAAAGACGACACTTATCAATGTTCTACTGTCTCAACAGTTTGGTTGTGGATTTTATAAAAGCGCCAATTTAGTGCCTTATGCACACATCCACTGCTACTTGAACATCCCAGACACTTCTGGGAGAGACAGTTTGTTTCAAGCGGAGGCGCGAAGATGCAAAGAAATTTTGGATTCAATCCACGCAAACAAAAAAGACACACATTTTTGCATATTTGATGAGCTTTATTCTGGTACAAACCCAGATGAAGCGATAATGAGCGCGCTTGGATTTATGGAATATTTAGTAAAGTTTTCTAATGTAAAATGTTTGCTAACCACGCATTTTATTAGCCTATGCAAGACACTGGATTCACAAAAAATGATTAAGAATTATCACATGGAAACAAAACAAAATGAAAAAGGCAACGATTTTACTTATACTTATTTACTGAAAACGGGTATTAGCGAGGTGAAAGGTGGAATCAAAGTATTGCAAGATTTGAGCTATCCAGAAGAAATTTTGCGGAATAGACAGCAAATATAAATTATCTAGTCTTTGTAATAATGGCAGGAATCGCTGATATATTTACTCCCTCTTTTGCATTTTCTTTGGCAATTTGTTTATTACTTACCGGGTTAATTGGTGTTTATTTCACACAAAAAATAGCAGAACAAAATCACAAAATGTCTTCCATGCTTGAGCTAGTCTCCACTTTGGCCAATGAGGTTAGTTTAATGCGCGGTCACATATTTAGTCAACACCCTACGGCTAGTTTAGGAGGAAATTTTGTACAGCAGCAGTATGCTGGATCTGGTGCTAATGTTAGTAGTAGTGATGGCGCAAAATCTATTAATGTAAATCTTATTCCTGTGTCTGATGATGAGGATAAAGATGACGACAGTAATGATGATGATGATGATGATGCGGAAGACAGCGATGATGATGCGGAAGACAGCGATGATGATGCGGAAGACAGTGATGATGATGATAAAGACAGTGATGATGATAAAGACAGTGATGATGATGATAAAGAGCAACACGAAAATGATGTAAAAATTTTCAATATTAGCAAACTTGACGAAACAAATGATATGAATATATTGAACTTTGAAGAGCTCTGTATCGTAGAAGAATCGGAACCTACCGATCTTAATCAAGAAGAAGAAGAAGAAAATGGGACAACGGTAAAGAACATTGATGTTGTTTTAGACTACAAGAAAGCTTCTTTGAGCAAACTCAAGAGTATTGTTGTTGAGAGAAAACTCGTTGACGAGAAGGCTGCCGCCAAAATGAAGAAGCCGGAGCTTTTAAAACTCTTAGACTAGGGTAAGGAACCTATTCCGCAAAAAATATATACATCTAATATAACTAACCATGTCTTGGGGAACTTGTTACAGCGGATCCAACAATATTCATTTCAACTCTCCTCCTATTATGGCGGATGGACGCAACTATGCATCTTGGCAGCCGGAAGCAGCTGTAAATGAGAAAATCCAACAAAAAGAAAAAATTCAAACGAATTGGCAATATCGCCAATACATGACCCAAAATGGGCGTGAAATAATGAAATACAATACTTTAGAAGCTTGCAATGAACTTGGTCTTGATCCTCACACTTATGTGAATACAACACCTTCCGCAAATGTTCCTTACTTGTACAAGTCTACTTTTGATACGACTCAACCTGGATATGGTTACAGTGGAAGCGATCTAAAGAATCCTTATTTGAGCCGTGAACAATTGAACGCAAGAATGATGTCGCCCATGTTGTATACTTCTGATATTAGCCAGCCAACACCACCTTAAGTACGGCAAAAATATAGATATTATTCTTAACTTTAATTATGAAATTTAATGTAATATAGATGTGATAATTTTTACATCTATATTAGTTAGTTATGGGAAATGAAGCGTTAGATTTTCCCCTTTCTTAGCGCGTGTACTTTCCAATTCTGCAAAAAGAATCTACAATAAAAATAATAAATATGCCCAAAAATAAATAAAGAATGACCTCCTCCGTAACTGAATGCGTTCTTTCATCATGTTGTTCTTCCAACAAGTGAATCATGTAATTTAATTTTTCAATCAAGATATCTTGTCCAGAAGACGAGACTTTTGACGCACCTCCCGTAATAATTGGTGCCTTCATATAGTTTCCATATGTACCGCTAGAACCAGTTCCATAATCCTCTTCTGGATTAGAAAGCTGCGCAAAATTAGGAATAAATTTTTTGTAATATTCATTACTAGATTTGGCATCGCCGTAATTTTTTTGAAAGTTATTGAGATCCAATGCTTCGTCACCATATTGATCTGCCGGTTTAGGCGCCGTTCCTAAATTCATCATAGATTCTTTTACATCGGTTGTTTTTTGTACACCGGAAGAAATGGGTTTTTCCGGAGGCATGTTGAAATAATTTCCTAGTTCTCCTACATTTTCATCGGGAGGAGCGTTGTGAACTTTTTGCAAAGAATTCATAGATTGTAAAACTTGGTTTACTTTGTCATGGTCAACAATTTGATCGTCAAATTTTTTTTGAGTTCTGTTATGTGGGTTTCTTTTTTTTTGTATAGGTGGTATATTAGATGGTTCATTATCATTTTCATTATATAAAGCTGCACTATATGCTAAACTCATTGTATATCTCTTATTAAAATTGTAGATAATAAATATTCAGATATTACAAAGAACGAATTGAAATTGTTTGATGGACCACAAGTATTATTTGTTTTTTTCTCTCTTTCTCATTTGTGTCATTGTATATTTTAGCGTTATCAATACTGCAAGGTCAACAGAAACGTTTATATCTCATGAAACGATGAATAAACACAAAAGAAACTTAAGGATTGCGTACACACCTTATTTAAAAATGGCAAAACGATATGCGCCCTTTCATTTTGGTTTGCTTGATAAATTTTGATTCTCAAAATAATAAAACTAAAAGATTATATATTGTTATTATAGGATATAAATCTACATGACAAAACCTAGAAATAGAAAAGCAAAAACATTTCATGCAGGAGGAGGAGGAGGAATGCCGTCATTAAGTGCTAGTAATGCAGGATCCACATCTTCTCCCTTTCCGCCAGCACAACAACAAACAGCAATGAGCGGCGGTGGAGGAACAAATAGAGGAAT
>Ga0007873_1000048_pt1 | contig 37893 bp, 38 predicted proteins | sample CryBogCBH26May08_FD_71228 | JGI IMG/M metagenome (GOLD analysis project Ga0007873, IMG submission 71228) | Freshwater microbial communities from Crystal Bog, Wisconsin, USA - CBH26May08 | ecosystem: Environmental > Aquatic > Freshwater > Lake | place: Crystal Bog, Wisconsin, USA | collected...
GCGGTGCTAGCTAATAGTGTCGCCAAGAGGCTGACGGCCTTTAATACGTTCATTTTGTCTCCATTTTCTTATGTTTTTGCTTGATACCAAAAACGTAAATTTAGGTATCTCCTTGTTGTGTGGTGACTCATAACTTACAATAAAACCTTCAATAAAATCAATTAGTTACAGTTTTTCATTACATCATAACTTGCAAGCTAATTACGCATAAGGTACAAGCATCACCAGCAATTACATCATATCTTGCAAGTGTTAATTTATGGAAAAAGTAGGGCATTCTCCATATCGAGGATCAAAAATTACTTGCCAGCCTTGGGATAAATATTTTTGGAATAAGTGGGTAGCAATCAGCACCGTCACCAAATGGGATATTAAGTGTTGGCACTCTCTCCAACTCGATTCTTCGACTGAGCTCATCCTCATCAATGCAAAGAAGTTTACTAAGCGACTCTTTACCAATAAATTTTTCACTGAATTGACTTACGGATTTTTTCAATACCCTAACCTCTAAATCAGGTTTTATGGCAGTTAAAAGCCCCAGATGAACTAATGAGTCAACTAGCAACCTTGGAGTCCCAAGGTCAAAACTTACATCCAATAAAGATATGCTACTGCGATAATTTTTTGGGCATCTATGAAAGATGTATTTCGTCAATACGTCCTCATCAAGAATCAGACCGCCAAAATTTGATCCAATCATATCGTGCGCAACTATTTTTTGATTAAGGATGTCTCGCACAATTGAAACTTTTACCTCAAAATCTAATACATCCCTAGCTAGCAACCCAGCAAGATGAATGGTGTTTGGAGGTTCAATTCTTTTTGATTTCCCGTCCTCTAAAATTTTCTGAAGTCTTGCAAGAATATTATCTAATTCCCCTTTATTCCAAGGATAGGCAGGGGTTTTATAACATCCGGGAATACAAAATTCATCCAATATTCCCTCATCATCCAATCTAAACAATACCTTCTGGGGCAGTCCGAGATATCTAGCTGCAGCAACATTTGAAAGAATATGTTTTAGCTGCGCTAGTTTCTGGATACCTTCCTCAGCCAGCCCAGTGAAATTGAATCTTTTTGCCAGCGGGATAAATGATGGGTTTTCAGTCCTTGGCTCTACCTCAATCAAACCATAAAGACTTCCACGCATATTTTTTAAACCAAAAATAATTAACTCATCAAAGATAAAGTTACATTTTCTATCGAACCAGGCGCCTTGACTCAATGCTCTATATAGCCCCCTAAACTTTCTCCAAAAGTTTTGAGAAGGCTTATTTGAGTAGGTTAATTTATTGTCCCCCTCTAAGTAGTTAACGAACCCATTTGGCCAATTTGAAAAAATAGAGTTAAAACACCCAACCAGATTAGTCAAATACTTATGCTCACCGAGCAATGAAGCTTGTTGCCACCCATCAGACAGGAATGCAAAGGCACGAGCCATATGCAGGAATTGACCCAATGGAATATCTTCAAATTTTTCCAATGGAAATTTAGACGTCTGCCTTAGGCCCAGGATTGATTTTTTATGCGTTTTGGCATAAATAATCTGCATTATTTCTACACTCTCAATATCTGCCTTTTCCAGGGGAGCCTCTAGATAGTCAGCGCCACATTTACAGGATAGAAGCCCCGGCCTTGCCCATTCAATCTCGCTATTACATAAATGGCATTTAAAGAGCGGCTTAATCGAATGTCTTGGGCAAGCAATGCTAATTGCTAAATCCCAAAACGCATCTATAAATCCATCTTCTTTTATGCATAATGGACAAATGCGCGCACTCCCACAAAGCTGGTATTGCTGAGCCCTTCCGCCCAAATCGTGATGATTTAGCTTAAATTTTGAAGTCAGATCAGCGGGGTCTGCAAGGTAGGAATACCGGTCTAACGCCTGAGAATCAAGCCCGAGAATTGGCGCTAATTTACGTACAGGCAGATATCTAGATTTAATGTGCTGTGGACCCATTCCAGCTAGCCGCGCAATATCTACCGGGGATTGATACCCATTTTCCTCGGATACGCGCAACACATATCCCAACAAACTCTCATCATTGTATGGCGCCGGGGTTCGCACCAAAAGGCAGGAATCAGGAGTCATCTATTGCTCTATATATTTCGAGGGCGAGCTACCCTTGGAGCTAAATTTCTAGATCTCGATACGCTAACTGGGGCTCTGGGCAGTCCAATCTCTCGAGCTTGCGCGAGTAATTCTTCTGAAAATGTAGCCTGAAATTTTCGGCTAAATGGGCTTAAAGTATTTGTTATTGGCTCGCAATTCCAAACTGCGGATTTATGCGCCAATCTGAAATCCTCTAAGGTAATAATCTTTGTATTTTTATCGATAGCATTCCAAACTGCGCTTCGAAGAAACTTGCTAAGGTAGCCAATTAGGCCACCGGTTGCACAGTAACATCTAAATCCCATTTCTTCATGATCGAGCCTGGGAATATCAAAATGGGAGCCTATGGACTCTTGAAATGCGCCCAGTATTCCCATAAATTCTTCGCGATGCTCGGTATTTGCCCAATCAAATCTGGGCATCACAACTGGCGCAAAAAATCTCCCAGCCAGCTGCTCATTTTGCTCTAGGACGGCCATGCAACTTGGAAGACCAGAAACGACTAGAGCAGCCTTAGTATCATCTACCAGAATTTTTAGCCAATCAGCCATATGGTGCATAACCCCACGAAGGCCTTTGTCGTAAAAATGCTGGAACTCATCAAGCACTATTTGATAAGTACCAGCATTCTTCATCAATCTCTTTAATCTGATGGTTTTAGCATTTTCAGTACCGCTATCAAATCGTGGATCCCCCATGATCTGCAGCATCAACTCCGCCATACCCTTTACAGTTGGCTTGGATGGAGACTTGACCGCCAAGATCGGAATGCTCAAACCTTCTTTCGTTCTCACTGGAGAGTATTTACTAGCGTATTCCTCCAAAACTCTAGTCTTTCCAGTTCGAGATTCCCCTACGATCGCAAGGCATACGGGCTCTGGACTATCAACTGCATACCTCATGCACTGCTCAATTCTTGTGCTAGCCTCTACAAATGCAGAATGCGGCACTAAGGTATTCTCGACAATATGACGTAGGCTGTCCATCAATTACCCTGCCTCTCGTTATTTTCTGCATCAATTAATTGCAGATTTCTCACTCTGATAATGGGCTCAAATTTTTTCTTTTGTGATGGCTCCGCTGAATATCCTGAGGGGCTGGGAACGGGTGGTGACTCAATCACGGGAGGAGGCAATGCTGGAGCTGCATCTGTGTCAGAGATTGGTCCATCGCCCACATACCTAGCAACGTTGGGTCTCTGCTTTTTACGGCCCGAACTTGATTCATTTGAAATTATTTCCTGAATAGCAAGCTGCGCCTCCAAATACGCCTCGACATCATTTCTGCCTAAACGATTCTGAGCGTATCTCTTGCAGATCTTATGTTGAAAGGACGATAGCCCATTGGCATACTCAGGTTTTAATGCGGGAACGGTATACATCTGCTTCTTATCGGGAGATAGAACAACAATACTTCCCAAATTTGAATCGTCGAATCTAATATCGACCTTTAGCTTATCCCCAAGCTTTCTTCGTAGATCCCCCAACTCACTAGAGTTGTAAAAAAGTCCATTTAATTCAATCCCTTTATGGGTAAGAACGCGATGCTCTGTTTTACCAAGAAGCGCATCTAACTGCGTGGTATTGTCAGGAAGCAAAATATCTGATGGGTCTATAGCGTTAATCCAAAATGAAGCTGGGTTATTGTGATCCAAGCTGCTATGGGGTCTTTGGTGATAAACATCCGCCACCCATTTATGCAAAATCTCCTTGAGTACGCTGTAACGAATGACAGCGTGTTTTACTGGGTCATACTCCTCTTTGTCAAAAATATTGCTAAACGTAGTGCCTGGATGTCCATGGGCAACCTCAGAATTCATCATCCCCAAAAACCGCTCTATCTTGCCCTTAAACCAAGGTGTTTTTCGCGCAGAGTAATGAATTTCAATGCCCATTGCATAGCAGGCATTTTCAAGGCTTTCACTATGAAACTCGGCGCCATTATCAACAACCAATTCGCGCATTACGCCATAAGCAATCCAATCATTAAGAATGCTTGGGTAGTCCTTTTTAAGAAATACTTTTGGCAAAAATGCCATTTTTAAACACTGTGCAACCGTATGATAGCTAGGGGGCTCAAAACCAATAATGATCCCTAAGATGCATCGCGAATAGTCATCTATACAAGCTGTTACCCATGGTCGACCACGTGGGAATCCATTCTCATCTACAACCATCAAATCCAATTGGGTGTGATCAATTTCAGCTCTCTCTAAAGGAGCCAAAGTAATGCGATGGGCTCTAACGCTTCTAAATTTCTTTAGCGCCGCTATTCTTCCGTGTCGAGCAGCATGTCGATCAAAGGCAGGGATATCATTAATTAAACGCCGTACTAGCCGAATTTTTGGAAGTGGCAACTTGAGCCCTTCCGGCCGTAAATCATTCTCTCTGCTAACTTGGGCTTGGATGAGCCGAGTCACCATCTCCACTTTTTTCTGCTCTCGCGTCATGTAGAAGGTATCGATCCCATTCTCCACAAAGTGAAGAACCTCTTCAGGATATCTTCCGCTTCTATTCCCCCGTTTTTTTACATCAATCCCAAGGGATCTAATATCGTGACCAGAAGCAATATATTTTGCCTTCCATCTGCTAACGGTCGACCAATTAGGTGGGTTTTGCGGTTTCTTGATCTTCTCCCATACCTCCTGAATAGCTTTTTTCATTACTTGTTCACTTGTTGGAAGATACAAGGTCTCTATTACATAAGCTCTTTTGATTCTTAATTGCTCCCACTGAGCCTCGCTAAATTCATGCGCTGCGATTTTTTTCGCAGTATCTGCATCAACTCCAGAAACCAAGCCATCCTCAAATAAAAGTTTGCCGCTGACATAAAGCTCCTGCAACCGAACTTCAGAAAACTCCTTTAAATTAAGCTCTTTAGGGTCCAGAACATGCCATAGATCATCATTAATCTTCTTTTTTAATATGTAAGCTCTGCCGTTGATTAAGATTTTTGTTTCAGCTTTAAATGATGAGCAGCCCATTAAATATCTCCCTCTACACGATCAATTCCATCGCCAACCCAATAAAAGATCATCAGATCAGTCCATAACGCCGTTGGATCAAAGCGCACCACTCCCTCAAGCACCAGACGACATAAAATATTTCTTCCAAGTGGGCCGGCCACTCCACTAACGACCTCCCCCCAAGAGAGGCGACCCGCCCTCTCAATAAATAAAAGGCGAAGAGCCTCTCTTTCTAAAAGACTAATTTCGTCCCTACCAAATCCAAGCAAAGTAATCGCGTTACTCAGCCTTGGCTCATGCCCTAAAACATCAACATCAATTAGCCGCTGCCGATACCCATGAGCCAGAAGATGTAGAGCAAATTCCTTCATTTCATTTTTTTGAGCTTGAGAATGAGCCGTTGACACCTTGTTAATAGTCCAAAGCTCCTTATGAGCTCCAATGACTACCAAAAGATCGGGATGCTCAACCTTGAAACCCCCTTTGCTTTCATACTCAATTGCCATGGGTAACTCTTGAAAAGAAGACACTCTTGAGTCTGCATCGAGCAACCTAAAGGCATTTAAATGGGCAACCGTTTTCCACTGCATCATTCGGCCCATCTTCCAGCTTGGATACTTTCCAGTAGGGCGGGAATTAGATCTATTCACAATCTTCCCCATTCTTTCCTCTCCACCTTCTGGAAAACGTATTGCTCTGATTCTCATATCTCTCTCTTTTTATTCTCGCTGGCGGGACTTAACATAACAAAAAAAATTAACCTTTTAAGAATTTAGTTAATAGCAATTTTGCGGTCTCTAATGACTTTGTTCCCGCCAAAGGGTCATGCTGGGCTTTTCGTAAAACTTTAAATTCGCCGCCATCAAGCAAAAGAGCACCAACATGTTCGGGGATGCCAACTAAACCAACTTGTTTATTAAATTTATGGAATGCGACCCACTGATGATCAAAATAAGGTGCCTTTTTCAGAAGCGAGTCATAAGGGATATTTAGGTCATTGTGTGACTTAATGTCGATTTCAAAAAATTCAACCGGTGCACTTGCATCTCCTTGAAATAGGATTACGGCATCTGCCTCAAAAGATTTAAAGGATTTTTCATTCGCCTTGATACGAAGTTTGGGAACTACCTTGTAAATTTGTGGAGCATCGAACCCCGTCCAATCCTTGCTTGCGCTATTTAGAGCTGCCTGTACCTCGGCTTCACCAATCATCAGCAATTGAATGCGATTCGTAAGATCAGCTCTTGGTGCAACTACGCCGATACCTCTTGCAGTTTTGCCATCCAGGACTTGGCGATAGGCCACCCATGCACTTCTGAGCTCACTACGCTTAATAGAGCATTGAATCACTCTTATGGCCAATTCTTTAAATACATTCTCTGGCGCCACTCTTTCAATTTTCTCAAGAGTCTCTAAATTTTCTGGGCTTACCTTTTTAGATAAAAACTCAAACTGTGGCGTGTCCACACCTTTTGTTTTTAGGTTTTTAGTCAAAGACTGATAGTATTTTCCGGCACGATAATATCGCCATAATCCACTCTCAGTAATAGATAAGTGCGTACCCAGAGCCGTTAACCAATCAGTAAAGGTACGATTAGTTGCACTCCAAGAGCCTTTTTCATCAGCCTCTAATATATATTGTGAAATAGATACCCAGTCCCTCAACCCATCTTTTGCAAGTCGGGTTAGTTCATGATGTTTTGATTCATGGCTGGAGTTCATGTTTATTAATCTAGCAGGCGGGAGTTAATTTGTCAAGACATGTTTGCACAACTTGTTGTTTTTTAATTCTAAAATTGGATACATTTATCTAAATGTGATATATTGAATACATATATTCACTTAGGAGCAATTATGCCTACCTCAATACGTTTAGACCCTGCTATTGAACAGCGACTGGACCACTTAGCATCAGCGACCGGTAGAACAAAAGCTTACTATCTTCGAGAGTTGGTTGTAAATGGGCTCGAGGATTTAGAAGACTTTTACCTGGCCGATGCGACGATGGAACGTGTTCGCAAAGGCGAGGAAGGCACTTTTTCTTCTACAGAGGTAAGAGGTGATCTTGGCCTGGATCATTAAGTACACCGATTCAGCACGAAAGCAGCTCAAAAAGCTGGATAAACAAAATGCTATCCGCATCTTGGACTTTATGGACGAGAGAATTTCTGAAGGCGACAATCCACGCTCAACTGGAAAAGTGCTCACCGGCCCTAAATTAGGTACATATTGGCGATACCGGGTTGGCGATTACCGAATTATCTGCGATATTCAGGATGGCCAGCTTTGTATTTTAGTGATCGAAATCGGAAATCGAAAAGAAATCTATCGGTAAATCCATAAGTCGCATTACTTATGGAGAAAAGCTGCCGGATATCTCCGTTGAGAACGCCTTCATCAACTTGCAACTTATGCGGTAAAAACTTGCAGGTTATGCAGTAAAACTTGCAGGTTATGAGTGCCCACACATCTATATAGGTACTATCGGGAATTTCGGCTTTAAATCCCCTAATCTATATATTAATTCAGATATATAGAGCCGACTTTTGAGTATTTGTAGCAATATCGAAAATCCGTGACAATCGTGGGCTATGTATAAATACGACCATATTGACCAAACCCTGGTGGATCAACGGGTTGCCCAATTTCGAGATCAAGTTGCTCGCCGTCTGAATGGCACTTTGGCCGAAGAAGAGTTTCGTCCATTGCGCCTGCAAAATGGCTTGTATCACCAGCGCCACGCTTACATGCTGCGGGTTGCTATTCCTTATGGTCTTTTAAGTTCAACCCAACTGCGAACCTTAGCAAATATTTCTGAAAAATACGATCGGGGTTATGGGCATTTCACTACCCGTCAAAATATCCAGTTCAACTGGATCACTCTTGAAGACACTCCCCATATTTTGGCTGACCTTGCCAAAGTAGAAATGCATGCCATCCAAACCTCAGGCAACTGTATTCGCAATATTACGAGTGATGCATTTGCAGGGGTTGCTGGAGATGAATATGTGGATACCCGACCGGTTTGTGAATTGCTGCGTCAATGGTCTACTCTTCATCCTGAATTCGCACACCTCCCACGCAAATTTAAGTTTGCAGTCAATGGCGCTAAAGAAGATCGTACTGTCTTGCTCTGCCATGACGTAGGTATTGAGCTCAAGAAAAACAAGGATGGCAATCACGGTGAACTCACAAATGGATTAACAGCAGATATCTATGCTGGTGGTGGTATGGGTCGCACCCCTATTTTAGGATCCTTGATTAAACAAGGCCTGCCTTGGCAATTACTCCCAAGCTACCTCACCGCCCTATTGCGTGTGTACAACCGCTTTGGCAGAAGAGACAATCTTTACAAGGCTCGCATCAAGATCTTGGTAAAAGCCTTAGGTCCAGAAGAATTCGCCCGCCAGGTTGAAGGTGAGTGGTTGCATCTCCAAAATGGTGATGATAATTTCACCAGAGCAGAATGGGATCGGGTTGCAAAACACTTCACTAAGCCTGCGTATCAAACTCTGCCTACATTGAGTAATGAACAAATCATTGCCAAGGCAAATGGGGTTGATACAGTCGCCTTTTCTCGCTGGTTAGAGCGCAATGTCAAAGCACATCAAATACCCGGTTATGCCAGTGTGATTTTGTCCCTTAAACCGCATGGCACGGTTGCTCCTGGGGATGCCACCACGGCTCAGATGAACGCGATTGCCAATTTGGCAGATCAATATAGTTTTGGTGAACTTCGGGTTACCCACGAGCAAAACCTCGTTCTGGCTGACGTTGAGCAGGCGAAATTATTTGAACTCTGGCAAGCAGCGAAGCAGCAGCAGGTAGCTCTACCAAATGTGGGTTTACTCACTGACATCATTGCGTGTCCTGGTGGTGACTTTTGCTCCTTGGCCAATGCCAAATCTTTACCGATTGCTAAAGCCATTCAGGAACGCTTTGATGATTTGGATTACTTATTTGATTTGGGCGATATCAGCTTGAATATTTCAGGCTGTATTAATTCATGCGGCCACCATCACGTAGGCAATATTGGTGTGCTCGGTGTCGATAAAGACGGTGAAGAGTGGTATCAAATCACCTTGGGCGGCGAACAAGGCAATGATGCCGCCATTGGTAAGGTGATTGGCCCTTCTTTTTATGCTGATGAAATCCCAGACGTTATCACCAACATCATTAATACCTACGTCGCGCACCGCAATGAAGATGAGTCCTTTATTGATGCCTATGGCCGTCTTGGAGTAATCCCGTTTAAAGAAGCTGCGTATCAGAATGCCAAGAAAAAAGGGAAGACAGATAAAACCGTTGGGGAGGATGCGTGATGAGTAATTCCAACCCAACAAAACTAATCCAGTCTCATGCTCAAGTGCTGTTATTTCCAAGAGAGGGAAAACCATTTCTTGCTCCTAATGAATGGCAAGTTTGGGATGTGCAAGATGAAAGCGGTCTTCCTGCAGAGTATGCAAATAGCAAAGTACTTGTGCCATTTACTTGGTGGCGTAGTCAACTTGATTCGCGTCATGAAGGGTCTGACGTTTTGACCAAAGCCAAAAAAGGTCAAATAGGTGTGTGGTTTGCTGCGGATGATGACATCCTTCAGCACGCAGAACTGATTGAATCGGGCAAACAATACTGGCCACTTGTAGCCGCTTACTTTCCACTCTTTAGGGATGGTAGAAGCTTCAGTACAGCAGCTCTTTTACGCGATCGCTTAGGCTGGAGTAAAGAGATTCGCATGATTGGCGATGTTTTGATTGATCAACTTTTACAAGGCGCACGGGTTGGGTTTGATAGCTTTGCATTGCGTCATGATCAAAACCTCGATATTGCCTTAAAGCAATTTGATCTTTTTACTGTAACTACGCAGAACAGCTGGCGCGGCAAGAGATCTTTGCTAGCCATAAGCTAAAAATAAGCTAAGCACAAAATAAAAGTCATGAAAAACAACTCTTCACACGGCAAAGTTTATCTGGTTGGCGCTGGTCCTGGGGCCGCCGATCTCATTACCGTCCGTGGAGCCAAGCTCCTAGAAAAGGCTGATGTGGTTTTTCATGATGCGCTAGTGGAACCCGGGATGCTATCCCTTTGTCCACAGGCTATTCAGGTGCCTGTAGGTAAGCGCTGTGGCAAGCTTTCTTCTGCCCAGCACTTTATTAATAAACGATTAGTTGACGCTGCCAAACAGTACAAAATTGTTGTGCGCCTCAAGGGTGGCGACCCCATGCTTTTTGGCAGAGCCGATGAAGAAATCCAAGCACTCAAGAAAATGGGGATTGAAGTAGAAGTCGTACCGGGCATTACCGCTGCATTAGCTGGCGCAGCAAGCCTACAGCAATCTTTAACCCTGCGCGGTATCTCGCGTAGTGTTGCTTTTGTCACGCTCGCCCAAGGAGCACACGACAATCACATGCAGCCTATCCAAAACCCTAGTGCCGATACCTTGGTGTATTACATGGGCCGTAAAAATGCTGCCAAGATTGCGCAGCAGTTAATTGAAAAAAGCTCCAATCAAGCAGAAAATACGCCAGTACACATTTTAGAAGCCGTGAGTACAGAGCGTGAGCGTCAATGGTCAAGCACTTTAGGTGAACTGGCTTTAGGTAAAGCGGATCATTGGTTTGACAGTTTTTCGCCAGCACTCATTATGGTTGGCGAGGCCCTCAGAACTACAGGCCAAACTTCAGACAAGCATGCAAAACAAAACTTAGAGAGCCCTAGCTCCGAAATCCACAATCGCTTGCAAGACGGCGGCATCCTCTCCAACGGCCGGCGTCGCGCTTAAAGCAATTTGCGGAAACTTTTTCTGGCAGGCATTTAGTAATACGGGGAAATCATTCCTTAAATGGCCACCTTGGCCAAAAAAGACCGGCACTATGGTGATGTAAGTAGCTCCCAAAGCGCCAAGGGAAGTAACTGCTTCTTCTAAGCTAGGCTGCATCATTTCTAAAAAAGCCAACTCCACTGGTAGATCTGCATGCTGGACACGCCATAGCTCTGCCAACCGATCAAAGGGCTCGCGCCACCGATTATCACGGGCCCCATGGCCAAAAAGAATGATCGCCTTCATAAATACCTTACACTCCAATATCGAACTCTCATGATCAATTACTCTGTTTTATTACTTGTAAGCTTAACCTTAAATTCAATTGAGCGGATTTTCATCAATCCAATAAGACCCATCCATGGAACTCCTTCACTCCCTAGACAGTCAAACTTGGTTTATTGCACTGATGGCTGTTCTGCTCATTGGTGGAGTACTTTCAGCTGTTCATCATGCCGAAGTGATAGCCCATAAAACAGGAGAACCCTATGGGGCATTGGTGCTTGCTATTAGCGTCACCATCATTGAGGTTTCCTTAATTATCTCCATGATGCTCTCGGGACACGATGGATCGGAATTCATTGCTCGTGACGCTGTATTTGCCACAGTAATGATTGTGATCAATGGCGTGATTGGCCTGTGTATTTTTATTGGCGGCCTACATCATCATGAGATGAGCTTTCGCAATGAAGGGACTAATTCTGCCTTGGCAGTGCTAACTGCTTTAGCAACCTTTATTTTGATCATGCCCATTGTCACGGTGAGCACACCCGGGCCAGACTTTACCAAGAGTCAGCTCGCTTTTGCTGGAATCGCCTCTTTTGCGCTATACATTGCTTTTTTATTCTTTCAAACTGTAACCCATCGGGATTACTACCTGCCAAAAGCTGCTGATAAAAAAACAGATATTAATTTTCACGCTCTCAAACCCAGCAATCTCAAAACTGCGGTCAGTGCAATCCTGCTGATACTCTCGCTAATCGTAGTTGTTGGTCTTGCCGAACTACTCAGCCCAGCGATTGAGGCGGGAGTAAAAGCGGCCGGCGCACCTAAAACCATTGTGGGCATTGCGATTGCCCTGCTAGTACTTTTACCAGAGGGATTTGCGGCAGTCAGAGCAGCCAAAGCCAATCGCCTGCAAAGTAGTTTGAACTTAGCCTTAGGCTCTGCTTTAGCGAGCATTGGACTTTCTATTCCAGCAATTGCCGCAATAGCCATCTTCTTTGATTTGCCGCTCAGCCTAGGTATTAGCAGTCTCAACATGACCTTGATGTATCTGTCATTCTTTATTGGGGCCCTAACATTAGCCATTGGCAGAACCACTCTATTACAAGGTGTGGTGCACTTGATTATCTTCTTTGAGTACTTATTCTTAAGTTTGATACCCTAAGAAAATTAGGGTAGTTGGGGTCTCTCAAGACATGAAACTCCCAATAAAGATCTGCTAAGTGAGGCAATGAAATAGGCTTGCCAAGCCTTTTTAATCTACTTTGCTCAGCTATTTAAAAGCAGGCCCCAAAACAAGGGGTTAGGCTTTTGGGAAATTCAATTCGTGGCAGAGGTAGGCGCCAAATTGGAAATCACATTTGCCACTGAATTAGGTTCATTTGGCGCACACACCAAACTTACTGCGCCTTTCAATAAAATGAACCCCACCAAAACTATAACTATGATCGCGATGAGTGCGTTTCGATTTATGAGTGATCTCAATACAGCTAAAAAAATGATAAGTTGGGAGACCAATTGCATTACTGGAATTTTCTTCAAATCTACCAGAATAGACGCTCCATCTTGGGCATTTAACATAATTACCGAGCGAAAAAATATATGCTCTTTTTCAGATAACCAAACTTCAAAAGTAGCAGGGTCATCCTTGGAAGTGATTTTGTAATAACGAACTATTGACTTTGTTGCCCGCATATGGAAACTACCAAGGCTCCCCAAGTGCTAGCGTATAGATATGGAGAGATCGAGCATTAGTAACTGGCAATACGACAGACTTTACGGGCAAATTTCGCCCAATAAATTGATCTTACCGCGAGCATATCGTGTGGGTGGCCTGTAAACGGCGCGCCATATACTGAGGGCGTTCGGAAGGACACTTTAAAAAGCTCAGTAAGTTTTTTCCAGCCTTGCAATCAGTAATTCGATATTGTCGCGCTTTTCTTGACAGGTATTAGTATTCATACCATCTTGACTGATAGCTCCAACGGAATCAGTCAATAATTTTTGATCAGCTAAAATAGTCGATAACACAGCTGCCAACGGTCCCATTGGATTGATGTGATATTGGTCTTTGCGAATTTCTACCTTATCCACAATGGTGACCACCGACATTAAACCCTTCACTAAATTAAAAACTTTCTCATAGGAACTGGGCATTTAGCTGGATTGTTTTAAATAGCCCCCCTTGGCAGGATCGGCAGTAATATTAAGGCCGAACTCAAAGACGATCGATTGTGCGGCTATCATTCCCATTCCAAATAAAGAGGTAGCGAACATACAAAAAAGCAGATCTTACGAATAATGGGAACAAATTTCATAAGCAATATTTTATCAAGTATTGCACAAGAAATTAGTGCGCAGCACATAGATTGCTCTGGATAGATGACACTGCCGACACACAAATATCTTTTAAGAATGTGAGAACGGTTTGTTTTGGTGAAGACACTCATAATGCAACGACTGCCACCCAAGCATGGCTAGCCAATCAATTTAAGTATTTCATCGTCTGATTGATAAAGAACTGATTAAAGCTGCCAATATGGTCGATATTGATAAGTTAGAACTCAGAGCCTAGGCAGATCTTCAGTTTGAAGTACCTGCCAAAACGATCTTAAATTTACTCCGAACCATGCAAAACTTTCATTTAGATCTCCTGAATGAAGAAATTGAGTTTCCTCAATATTAAGATGGGAGCTGGCAAGTATTGATCACAATTAAGGGATGCGCAAGGCTACTAAATCAACACATTCAATTTAATGGTCTTGCTTTTACCCAATCCGACGCCTTAGTTGAGGACATTCCTAAGATGATTGAATGCTCGATTTACCGTCGTGATCGCATATTGCCAATACCGTTCATGAAAGCTACATGGAAGTTCGGGGAGAAATAGCCAATCTGGCAAAAGACGCCCAGAAGGATGCTGCGCCACAGGGCTTTGCAGCAGTGAGTGAGAATTGCATATCAAAACCGTAAAATATCTTAAATCCAATCCTTTGCAATAGTGGGTCAATTTTTTGATACGAATAATTCTTCTAACTACGAAATCAACAAGCCCTTACACTATACCAATATAGAACAGAATAAATATTTATGAAAAAAATTCTTATAACTGGCGCCAGTGGCAATATTGGCTTTCTTGCTAGAATAGCTTATCGGGACCACCAACTCACATTATGGTCGAGAACGCCAATTTCCTTAAATAACAATGAAGTTTGGCAAAAATCAGAGCCACTTCAAAATTTATACTGGTGGGAGAATTTAGATCTTACAAATCGGTTTGATGTCATATTGCACTTGGCCGAACCGGTCAAAAAAAGAATTAGAGAAGATGAATGCCTAAAAATTGTAAATAGCCATACTAGCTTTCTAAAAAAGGCCTCAGACTCAGCTAATACCGTTTTATATCCAGATACCGCTTACAACTATGACAGACACCTATCAAAAATAAATTTTCAATATAAACTAATAAAGAATCTTACTCGCAAAGAAATCATTCATAAAAAAAATATATATATGCCTATAATACATCCTTTAATTGATTATGGAACCGGGCTGCTTGCAACAACTAAAATAATTGAAAAAATACCATTTTTTAATATATTATGTGAAATAGATTCAACCCTTCCAATTCTAAAAAAAACTGATCTATCTAATTATTTACATTTATTTTTAGATGGGAAAATTATGCCTGATGACTGGTATAGCTATGAAGATAGTATTTCAAAAATATTTTATTGTCCAAATAAATCGGATAATATTTATATTTCAAAATTATTAATAAAAACTATGATGCTATTTGACTATTTGCCATTGATAAGTTTAATTCTTAATGGTAGGAAATTAAGATGAAACGGACTTTAGACCTACTTATTATTCTGCTTCTTTGCCCGCTACTTGTTCTAATATTACCACTTGTAGCAATTCCAAAAGCTATTCTGGATGGGCTGCCATTGTTTTACCTTTCCGAGAGAGTGGGGAAAAATGAAGTTAAATTTATTGTATTTAAGTTCAGGACCATGGTTCTTGACACTGAAATTATTCAAAACGAAGTAGCTAAGTACACTAAGAGCGGATTTGAGGCAATACCCCTCTCCTCATGTGTCTACACACCAGCCGGCAGGGTCTTCGAAAAATTGCAAATGGTAGAAATTCCGCAACTAATAAATGTCTTATTAGGTCAGATGTCATTTGTAGGTTACCGCCCGCTACCAAATTCTAATGTTAGCATTCTTAAAAGCCACCTTGGTGCAGATCTCATCAAAAAAAGGCATGAGAGCATCCCTGGAATAACAGGATTTGCACAACTTATTGGAAAAAGAAATTTAACAGCTTTTGAACGCACTAATGTGGAAATTAATGAAGGTAGATTTTTTAGTGACTCAGATTCACTTGTAACTAAAACTGCAATGTACCTATATCTGTTATTTGCCACCGGAATGCTTCTAATTACAAACCAACCACCTAATGCAATTAAAATTTATAATAAATACATTAAAAACAACATTGATTAATTTTGCTACTATCAATTCAAGTTTAAGATAAAGGAGACTTTTTTATACTTATAGATTGCAACAGAATGGGTACAAAAAAACTGTACCGCCAAGCCAATACAGCATTTATTCATCACCTATCCTCTAGACAAATAAAACCTTAGATGACACTCCATCTGCCTTCGATATTATGGTGCCTCATCCTCATAAACTATCCATCCGAAAATTACACCAATTAAAATAACTATTCTGTCCAACATCCTTCTTCTACTATTTATTAAAATTAAATAGCATAGCTTGGTATATGTACTATTTTTAAATGCCTCCAAAAATTCTACAATCTCAATATTACTCGGCTGAATTACTAGTGATAATTTAATTGATAAATTAATTTGTTTTTTATACCACCCACTGTAAATTAGACTTAATCTTTTCATTACAGCTGAAAAACCAACTCTTGCTCCCATATCATTGAACTCATGTTGTCTGTAAAGCATACTTGGACTTGCATCAAAGAACCACGACCCCCCCCTAACCCTGATTATTAAATAAATTAACCAATCATGAAAATAAAATTTACTAACTAAAGTTGGTTTCTGCCTACAAAATTCTTGTACTACCTCAAATTCGCCGCTAGGTATAACAAATGTACATCCTTGACCGCCACCCTCAAATATAAAATCCAATTGTGCTGGAGCACTTGATTGCCTTAGAACCTTAGACCTTCCGCCACCCCAAAATGCCTTTACCGAAGAAGAATATCCTTGGTAGTTTTTTGTCTGTAAAACTTTTATTGCTCTTATTAATTTATCGGGAAACCAAATATCGTCTTGATCGGCTAGGGCAACATAATCAACCCCTTTTAGATCGCATTCTTTAATCAATTCAACGAAATTTTTACCGGCAAACCCTGATGGTTTCGATGATTTAATAATTCTAATTCGCGCATCATGCCCAAAAACCTCTTCTAAATACTTAACGGTTCCATCACTAGAGAAATCATCTCTTATTAGAATCTGAACTAAATTAACCTCAACCTGAGAGAGTATCGATCTTATTTGCTCTTCAACCCATTCTCTACCGTTATAGGTTGCCAAAAGAACAAGTGCCCTGGCGGGCATCTTGTTTACCTGTTTGGATATTGTTGTCATCAATTAGCCAACCGATCTACAATGATGCTTTAACAAAAAATAAATTCCAGGCAATACCGTAAGCAAGCTAATAGCGCCATAACTAATAGAAGCAGCCACAACCAGGGATGGGTTAGCACCCCAAAGGACAAGAATTGATGATAATGTAGCCTCTCGCAACCCCCACCCCGAGATGCTAATAGGTAAGATCATTAATAAACTCAGCGCTGGCAAGCCAATCATTAGTGAGACTATCGGGGCCTGCCCCCCAAATGATTTTAGACAAAACCAAAATGCCAAGACATTGAGAAAATGAATGCCAACCGCAATAAAAGCTTGCATGAAAATTATCGGGTACGAAAATATGAATTCAAGACATAAAATGAATTTTTCTAATTGCAACTTTTCCAGTAACCTCTTTAATAATTCTCGCGATGGCGCCCACACCAAACCCAAAGCACCAATTGCCCCCAATATAAGCGTTATAAAAAGAATCGCATAACCCAACTCTAATGCCAAATAAGTTAATACGCTCCCGGCCATTATTAACCCAATAGCGCCGAGCAAGTTATTACCCGCAATTCCCATCAACCTGTCAAGCAGCACAATTGCAATAATTAACCGCAATTTAGAACCGGTCTTGTTAGGAACAAGAGAAGTATTTAGCTCAGACTCGAGCTCGCTTTCACGATAAAATTTCCCAGATTTAGTAAAATGTTTTGCAGAAATTGCACGATAAGAGTCGCCACCAATCGTACTGGGCAAGCCCTGATTTATCAAACCACCAGCAAAATACAATCCTATATAAGACAGGGTTACTTTTGGAAATTCTGCAATTTCCATAAACTTTGCCCAACGATAACCCCCGCAAATATATGCCAGAAACATACTTAAAAATGCATACAACAAAAATAGTGGCTTAATTTTTATGTCCGAGCTCAGAAACAAGCTCCAGTCATTACGGCCAATTACCTCACTCAATAAACCGATTGATAATAAAATTCGTAATGTGGGCCAAAATTTTTTAAAAACTCGAGTCGAATATAGAGTAAGACTATGAAATATTTCGTGCATGAAGAATTTAAAACCTAGAAAATTAATACCGAATGGATTGCAAGCTTAATTAGTTGCCCTCGCAAAAGCAGCCAAAAAAATTTTAAAAATTCATATAATTATATATAATCAAAAATAAAATATTATTCAATATCTTAACAGAGGAGTGGGTAAAAATGCCAGCAACTATTAATTTAAGTCTGATAGTACCGGTTTACAATGAAGAGGACTCTCTTCCAATTTTATTTAATCGTTTAAATAAATTTCATCTTGATCATTCAAACAAGATTCAACTAGAGATTATTTTTGTAAACGACGGCTCAATAGATAAATCACTAAACCTACTTTGTCAGCATATAAAGAATAACGCAGAATACAAAGCTAAATTAATCAATTTTTCAAGGAATTTTGGACATCAAGCCGCCCTCCTTGCGGGATATAAGGAGGCAAGGGGAGAGGTAATAGGCTGTATGGATGCAGACCTTCAAGACGATCCAGAGCATTTCATTGGAATGCTATTACTTTGGAAAGCAGGCCATGAAGTTGTGTATGGAGTTAGGAGTGAAAGACGTAATGAGGGATTACTAAAAAAAATAACAGCCGCCATTTATTATAGGACATTGAATATAATTTCAGATATACAAATACCATTAGATGCAGGAGACTTTAGAATCATTGATAGAAAAGTACTGAATATACTTAATCAATTAAATGAAAAAAATAAATTCATTAGAGGGCTAATCCCTTGGATTGGATTCAAGCAAATTGCATATGAATATACCAGGCAAGGAAGGGCTAAAGGTAAAACTAAATATACTTTATCTAAAATGATAAATTTATCCCTAGACGGGATCATTTCGTTTAGTGTAAAACCTTTAAAATATGTACTACTCCTAGGAATGCTTTCAACACTTATATCCTCAACACTTGCCGTTATTTACCTATACATTAAACTATTTACCGATATAAAACTGATACCTGGTTTTTCAGCATTATTTATTGCAAACTTATTTTTGTTCTCTGTTGTATTTTTTATACTAGGGATAATTTCAATATATTTATCTAGAATTTACCAAAATACTCAAAATAGACCTGATTTTATAATAGAAAATGATTAATAAATTTGCTAGTTTAAAAACTATTAAGACGCAAGATATCCTAGACCCCAAAATATCAATTCTAATAAGATGCAGAAATGAAGCTAAAGATATTAGTAATTTTTTAGATTCATTATATATTCAATTAGAAATAGAAAAATGCGAAATAATATTTTTGGATAGCGAAAGCACAGACAGTACAGTTGATATTATTAGTAAATATAATGTAACTATTTACAAGATTAATTCCGAAGAATTTAATTATGGTAAAACCTGCAACCTTCTCTGCTCAGTCAGCAACGCGGACAATTTAATAATATTATCTGCACATATAGAAATTTTGGGGGAAAATTTTATTCGTAATATTTTAAGTATTCTAATGGAAGATGAAAATTCCATATACTATGCAAGACAGATGCCAAAAGAAAATGCATCATCGTATGATAAAGCATATCTTGCATTTACATTTCCCAATAAATTATTTAGCGCTCTTAATAATCAAAGTTTTTCAAACGCTTGTAGTTTTTTTAAAAAAAGAATTTGGAAATTAAAAAAATTTCCTGAGATACATGGTTCAGAAGACTTTATATGGTCTAGGGAATTGTTAGAATATGCTGTTACTACTATCTATAAACCAGAAATTAAAATACTACATTCACATAATGAGTCGCCAAAAGAAATCACCAAACGAGTTAATATAAATATCAAGGCGAAATCAATAAATAAAATCTCCCATAAAAGAAAAATCTATATTTACTGCAAAATATTTATAGGATGCTTCTTGTTTTCTTTTGATTTAAAAAAATCAAATGAATATGCATTGGCGCATTTGGCTGGATATAATGGTTGTTAATTTTATTCTTCAGGGTGTAACAACTTGTATTTCCCTGCTAATTGTAATTGCCTACACAAAAAAGCTTGATTTTTCAAATCTTGGCTCTTTAGCATTTGTACAATCTACTTCCATAATAATTGCTGCCATTATTGACTATGGATTTAGTATTTCTTCTATACGACTACTTTATCAATATAAATATTCTAAGGCTTATATTGAAAAATCAATTATTTATTTAAGAATACTAATCTCAATTCCTATAGCCCTTTTACTTTTATTGTTTTTTTTCATAGAGAGAGATATAAACTTTCTTTATATATTATTTCTTTCTTTTCTTAATGGCAATTCCATAGGTTGGCTATATATATCAAGAAATAAATATAATTTATATTTAAAGTTTGATATTTTAAGTAAATTGTTAATTTTATTATTAATATTTACATTGGACCCGAAACATTACTATAACATTGTTTTATATTTAATAATTAATTTATTTTTTTTGAATATTATTTCATATAAAGCATCATTTTCCACTAGTTATATTTTTACAATACCAAATATACAAGAAATTCGTATTATGAAGTCTTTATTTAAAAGATACCAATTTCCCTTTATAAACGTATTGGGGATTTTTTATAATAATTTACCTTTAATTTTGATTTCAGTAGCATTTGGTGAAAAATTAACCGGCTTATATTCTATTTCTGAGAAAATTATTAGGTGGCTTACCATTCCAATTCAGCCCGCAAGAGCTATCCTATTACAAAAATATATTCAATTATTCCATTCTAGGAATATAAGTTATATCAAATTAAATCAATCTATTACTATTGCTATACTTATATTCACATTAATAAATTTTATAACATTAAATATTTTTAGCGATAAAATTTTTAAACTTATATTCAGTAAAAATGATGAATTGTTATCTGTAATTTTACTACCCTTATCCTTTTCACTGATATTTATCTATTTAAATGAATTTAATTGTTCATACAAAATGTATGTTATGAAAATGGAGGCAAAAGTCTTAAAAATTCTTGCATCTGGCATTGTATTACTAGCTCTGAGCTTTTTATTGGTAAAAATTCTAAAATCTTCATTTATGATTGGTTTTCCATTTTTATTATCGGAATTTTTAATTTTCATTTTAAGCGCATACTATACTAATCGCGTAAAACTTTATAAACCCTAACATTGTATGGACCACTACAGCAGTTAACTTCTTTAATAAATTGTATTTTATTTTCTGATCTTTTTTTCTCCAAAATTTTATAGTCTGCCGCCATTTCATCCAAATTTCTTTCCTTGTCCACTATAATATACATGTCCTTATCTAAAGTCATACCCCTAAGATAGGTTGATCTCCATATAAAGTCTTCTTTATACTTGGAATTTACTAACCAAAAAATTTCATTTTTATTATTTGGTCTAAATGCCAACCATATTAGCCTATCACCTGCTATGTATGCATCTTCTTTGTTTATAAAATTAATTTGCCCCAGAAAATTCTCATAGCTCCTTGACGCTCTTTCTTTATAAGCAACATACCCAATATAAAATACTTTAAGAATTGCGCATAAGGCAAGTATAAAAATGATTCTCTTATTAAATGGCGCATCATTTATTGACAGCAATACAATAAAGAAACTTCCTGATACGACTAGCAAAACAGGACTTCCCATCATTGGGTATACCAGCCATGGAATAACTACAAATGTTGCAATTGAGTCTACATCTTGGCTTTTACTAACTAGTTTTATGTATATCGTATAAAAAAGTACAAACAATGCCTCAATGCACATTATTGAATATCGTACTGGCCCCTGCCATACCCCATGCTCTGGTGTAATAAATATGTTTTTTATTGGTGCTATTAAGGTTGATAGTGTAAGGTAATACGATCCTGTACTTAACTCCTGCAAAAAGAAGTATTTATAATCATGCCCAATCCAGAAAAGGAAAGCAAGTAAAATCGTCATTCCCCCTAGTACGTAATAGAAGAAGTTTCTATAGATATTTAATTTTTTTCTATATATGTAAAACTGAATTATGCTCGCCAGCAGAACTAATGGAGCCGTAGGATAGTAGTTGATACAACTGATTCCAATTATTACACCCGAAACGTAAAACTTGAAGTTATTTTTTTCTGTAATTGCTCCTTTAAATAACATCAGTGACCCAAGAATATAAATATAAGTCCATAGTTCTGGCCTTATCCTTACTGATTGCTCTAATACAATTTGAAGTCCCCATAAGCTAATACATGAAATTAATGCTTTATTTTCATTTACATTATTTTGTCTTAAATATTTGTATGTCAATAGGGATGAAATTACAATCGATAGACTGCTCAATACTCCAACTGAAAATTGACTTACACCCAGTATTAAGAATACAATCCCTTGCAAAACTGATGTAATTGGGGGGAAAAAATCTATGTTGGCGCCATTAAACTCATCATTCAACCATGGTCTTCTCAAACCAAAGCCTTTTGAAAGATGAAACCCAGCCTCAGCGAACCATGCATCATCAGCGGTGCTAGCCGCAGGGTATATCCCCGATCTGGCAATAATGACCGCCCCAAGAGCGAGTAGGATTAATTTCAATAAATGGCTAACTAGTTCTTTACGCATATCAAATCTTCTTGTCTGAACGAATTGGGGGTATGTTTATTAAAATAATCTTTATTAATCTTAACGCCTAATTCATTGTAAATTTCAAAGTTTGAATGCTCCAAAGAGGATATAAGTTCGTGGGGTTTGCTATCAAACATTAATAAATCATCTGGACTGCATTCCATTATGATTTGCGCACCTCGCTTCATCCCCTCCAATACTCTACCCATTCCTTGAATGGCTTTTAATTCAGCGCCCTGGATATCCATTTTTATTAGATCAATATTTTGACTAGCATCTAAGATGCTATCAATAGGTCTTCCATTGACCTCAATTTCAATATTATGAACGTCACTTTGTGACGCAGAGTTTTCACCTAAATTTTGACTGCATATATAAAACTTAATTATTTCCTCCTTATTCCAGGCGGCGCATTTAATAATTTTTATGTTTACGTCTTTGTGTTTCCTAAGAACATCATTAAGAAACAGTAATGATATAGGATCAGGCTCCAATGCATAAATAACACCACATTCAAATCTTTTTAGCCTTTCTGCTACATAGTCTACATATAGTCCCAGAGCTGCGCCTATATCCAGGAAAGTAAAGTTATTTGTAATATTTTTATTTATTAAATTAAACTTTTCTCTATCTGTAAATCTTTTGGCAAAAGTATATAGTTGAAAATAAACTGATCTTACTCTACTATTATTATATAGCTTAAAATTTATTAAAATATTAGTAATGATAAAACTTGTCATTACTAATAGACCTTTGATAATTCCCTTTAAGCTCTTTTTTTCGTTAAATGCTCTTTTAATTATATTTCCTCTTTGGAATGACATATATTTTGCCTTTTATTAATATTGATAATATTACCGAGAACAATATCCAAGCTATGATCACAGCGGTTTGCTTACAATAAACTCCAATGAATAGCAGCAATATAAGCCTATAGAAGAACACTTTGTCATTTAATCCATAGAATATCCAGTAATAAAAAACATACAGCCAAGCAATTATATTGAATAAGTAAAAATTGTTATCTACATTGATCATATGATTGGAGCTGATGAATAAAGCATATATAGCACTTAAGAATAATGTAGATGCGAAAAAAATATTTTTATATTGACTTAATGCGTAGAAAAATAGTGAAAAGATTTGGATATTTTGTAACTGTATTTCATATTTAAATATTGCGTAAATTAATACTGGCAGACTTAATATTGGGATACTTAAATTTTTTTCGTTACAGAAAATGTATAAAATAAATAAAGAGTTTGCTAAGATAAGTAAATTATCTAAATATATTGAATTGACTACCAACGACAGTAAGTTTAAAGGTGCCAATAAATAAAATAGTCTTTTCTCAACCCCTTCTCCCATTATCTTTTTTGTAACAGGTGGACATTTTTCATAATGTTTCTTTAAAAATTCATCACATGTTTCGTAGTTTCCAATTTGAATGTCACTATCTTCTAAATTTTTATTTACTTGTATATAAAATTTGAATGACTTCTTCTCTATTAAATCCGTCTCTATTGAGCCACTTTTCGATAGAGTGACTTCATAAAATTTATCGAACTCATTAACGATTAGATTTTCGGCAAACTCATCATAGTCGGATTTTTTTAATAAAAGCCTACCTCTTTGTAAAAATAGATGCTTTAAACTTTTAGTTTTTATGGTCTCTTTACGCATTTGCAATTCTATTGGCAATGTTTGCTATTTCTTGATAAGAGAGTCTTTTGATTTTCCTCTTATTTTCCGTTCCAAATAGGTAGGCTCTAGACAAAAGAGCCTTTATATTTCTTGCGGTAATGGTTACCTCTGGATAGCTGCCATACATGCAACCACTGCAAACTTCCACGACATTATTTACTTTACTTCTAAATGAATTAGAAAAAAATAATTCGGGGAAATTTTCGTCAGCAACGCTTATTTTTTCTTCAATTCTATAATCACAGCAGGGCGAAAAATCTCCATTAGGCTGTATTGCGAAATATAGATTCGGACTATCACAAACACCACTATTTTTATCTCTCCATCTAATTGGTTGGTTTGTGAGAAATCTGTATATGTCGTCCAAGTATTCATCAGAGTCATATAAATTTGACCCCTCATTTCTCATCCGCTTTGCATCTTCTATAACGCTCTTTAATTCGCTATACTGACTTACATCAAACTTTAAACTTTCGTCATAAGTACTAAAATTTCTTGGGTTTGATCTTTTGGTTACATGTGCTGGTACGAGAGATACCCACCAACCAATTTCAGTGGCGAATTTTATAACGCTTGATATTCTTTGAAAATTTCTTGGAGCGATTACACAACCCAATACAGCAAAAGATTCTTCCGGAAAGGAATTGTTAACATTTGCAATTGCATTAATGGCGCGCGACCATGAATTTGTAAAATCCCCATTTATTTGATCCTGTACCTCCGGAATTAAAGTATCCAATGAGATAGATATGTCATGGGCCCCAATATTAGCCATTGCTTCTAACTGCTCTTTAGTTGCCAATCCATTAGTTTGTAATCTTGGGTGAACTCCATTTTTAATCATTATTTTTGCAACTTCAATAATATCCTTTCTTATAAATGGCTCACCACCTGTCAGAAGAACGGTGCTGACCCCTATCTTAGATAAATTTTTTGCAATTCTCTCAACACTATCTAAGGAGCACTCCTCCTGGTCAGCATTGGCATAAATAATATTACACTGCTCACATGCCAAGTTGCATCTCGCTGTTACATAAAACTGAACATAGGCAGGGGTATTCTTTGTTAATACTGACGAAGCTAGGTTTATAAAGTTTCCTTCAAAAAATTTCATTTCTCTACCTTTATTGCAATGTTCCAAGAAAGAAATTTTAGGGGTGGGCACAATTTAAAAAGAAGCTGATCAAACTTGTGTGACCAGCTTAAAAATTTATCCAATACCACTGAGTCATCCACAACCTTTTTCCAATAACGCACTTTATTTGGGTCCAATCTATCGACTAAATAATATTTTAAAAAAACAGCAAGGCCAGTAAACCAAAAAAAACGAAATGTTACTTTATTGCTAAAAATTTCCCTAATATTGTTTAAATCGCCTACACGAAGAGGATGCTCGTCCTCTGTTCTTACATTTGAGGCAAGCTTTCGATATATATTAATAATAGGATTATAGTGAATTGGATCCCAAAAGAGGCCTATACCTCCTGGCTTAAGAACTCTCTTAACCTCACTAATGCAGTTATATATCTTCACATGGTGCAATAGGTTTGCAGCATATACGATGTCGAAAGAAGCATCGGGAAAGACACTTAAATCCTCAGCCCCAGTTAATACCGTGTCAATGCTAACACCATTTTCAGTAGCCAGTTTAACTGCCACCTTTAACATTTCAGGAGAAATGTCAGTGGCTGTAACTCTAGCACCTAATCTTGCAAAATAAACTGAGCTTTCACCAGCGCCACAACCTAACTCTAATAAAGAGTTATTGTCGAACCCCGCTCTCAAGTCACTAATGAGCCATTTATTTTCAGGAACTGACTGACTTTCAAAAAATCTTGTTACATCAATTTTAGAGACATCAATTTGCTTTGCCCACTCATCGTGAAAGACGGCTTCCTTTTCCAATAAATTCATATACAATAAACTTTCCTCTAGTAATAATTAAATAAAATGCAATCTACTTTTTTGAAGCTAATTCATTGGATCAAACATAGACCACGGTCTATTAAATCGCTGATTAAATATTCAATCATTCCAAGTAAAACTCTGACAACTCTTGTGGCTAATCTAAGTGAAGGGTCAATAATTGTAGACCTTGGCTCAGGAGAGGGTTATATGATTAATCATCTAGCCAGGATATTTCCAAATCATACTTTTTTAGGGATTGATCATAGTCATATTAAATCATGCACATATTTATCAAACTCCAATCATATCACAAATGATGTTTTTATCTGGCTAAAAAATACCGAGGAGAAATCTATTGATTTAATTATTGTAAATGATTTTCTCCACCATTTTGAGTACAAGCAACATAAAGAGTTAATTAGATTAATTCATAGGGCTTTAAAACCAGAGGGGTTATTTTTTCTAAAAGAAGTGGATCAGTCGGATAAGATTGATTTAAAAATGACAACCTTCTTCGATGAAAGAATTTATCCAAATACCCCTCTTTGTTTTAGAACAAAAAGAGAATGGATTAACTACTTAGCCATAAATAATTTTAATTTAATTTCTTGCAATATATACAAGCACCCATGGGTCGCTTCAAGAACTATGTTAACATTCTCAAAAGAAAATGTCGAATATAAATTCAATGATAATTTAACCAAAACAAAAGGGATAAATGTTTTAGTCACTGGCGCCACAGGATTTATTGGCAGGCATTTCATTGATTGCATTACCACTAAAGCATCTGAAGATGTTTGCATATTCATCTTATCAAGATCCATCATGCAAAACAAAAGCAAAAAAATACATGTATTACATGGCGACTTCGATGATCTTGAGGAGCATGAACTTATCTTAAAAAATATTGATTATGTATACCATCTTTCCAGTGAGGTTTCATTTTACGATCCAATTGACTTGCAAAGAAATAACGTGGATGCTACAAAAAAATTGTTATTAAGATTAGACTCTAGGAGATTAAAAAAATTTATTTATCTCAGCACAGTTGGTGCTATTGATAGATCAAAATTTGATGACTGCAAAACTCCTTTGAATGAAAACTCAACCCCGCACCCACAGTCTAAATATGGTCTTTCTAAGCTCCATTGCGAAGAGGTCTTAAAAGAGTCCGGTTACAATTATTTAATAATTAGAATTCCATGGTGCTATGGCAGCAATATGACAGACGGTACTCATTTAAAGGTAATATATCAAGGAGTATCCAATAGAAAGTTATTTTCTTATTTTAATTTTAATGGGCGTGTTAGTGTTATCCATGTAGACGATTTATGTAATATTCTTTTTGATTGTATGCAGCCCAATTTAAATAAAAATACTTATTTCGTTTCAAGCGATACCCCTGTGCGATTGGGTGATCTAATAAAATATATTAAAATAGGAAGAGGTATATTTACGCCAACAATCAGAATCCCAAAGTTCATAGACTTCCTTATCTACAAACTAAGATCTAAACTCCCTCTTACTGTAGTTCAACTATCCTTAGATTACTTATGGGTTAGTAATAGTAGACTTAGCAATGACTATGGTAGCTACGAATATAAATCAATTGAAAAAAGAATTATTGATATTGAAAAATGAGAATACATACAAATCGTATTGTAGGGGCAATAGTATCTGGTGGCGCGAGCGGCATTGGACGAGAGCTCGTCAGGGAGTTGCAATCGCATCATGGCATCAAAGTACTAGCAATTGATATAAATAATCGCGGCCTCCAAGACCTTAAGGATGAGGTTGGATGTGATATTCTTGTTGCCGATATAACGAAATCATCTTTCTTAGAAGAATTTAGCGATATTGATTTTAATAAATTCAATTGGTTAATCAACAATGCGGGATTAGGTTATGCAAGCAATTTTAATAACTCTACTCAAGAAAGGTACACAAAAGAAATAGAAATGAACATCTTTACTACTGTTCATTTAAGCCATATATTCATTTCAAAACTAGGAGATAAATTTGGAATAATTACAAATTTATCATCGTCTTCAGCATTTCAGCCACTACCGAAAATGTCCGTGTACTCCGCCACAAAGGCCTTTGTTTTAAATTTTAGCCTAGCAACATCAAAGGAACTGGAAAAAAGTAGCAACATTCTTATGAATGTAGTGATACCTTCTGGTACGAATACAAATTTTCAAAATGCTGGCGGTGTGCTGAACTCATCTCCAGAGAAACTACTTACGGCAAAAAAAGTTGCAATCACGGTAATTAAGAAAACTCTCAACTATCAAAGAATTATTTCTATTGGAAACAGAGCACTCATAATGAATTTTATGAGTAGGTTACTACCATACGAAATCCAAGTATATATTTGGTACAGAGCAATGAATAAGCTTAGATGACTAATGGGGCAAAATTTACTAATTAATCATGTTTATTCACCCACTTTTTTTATACTCCATATCATGGGTTGTTGCATTATCTTTATACTCCCTCCATTGGTCCGATATACTTTCGTTTCAATACTATGAATTTATCTTTTTTTTCATATTTATAAGCCTTATTTTTAGTTATTTTATAAATAAATTAATCTTCTTATCAAGAAAAAACTATCAATATTCAAATCTATGGATTAATAACTGCAATCTTTATCCTTTCTTTTTCTTGTTTTTATTATCAGCTATTTTTGAAATAATTCACTTTGCTGGATTCCCGCTTCTTTGGAAATTTAATAATGATCCTAGATCATATTTTGACTTTGGGATCCAAAGCTTTCATGGGCTCTCGATTTCGCTAATTAATGCCATCTCTTGTACAAGCTTTTTGAAGTACTTAATTGAAAAAAATAAAAAAACAATTATATTGATTCTAGCTGCCTATGTATGGTCATTATTATGTCTATCAAGAAATAACCTTATAGTGTTATTAACCGAACAATTAATCCTCCTGCTTTATTTTAGAAAAATTCAAATTTCCAAATTTTTTGTATCAGCACTAATAATCACCTTTCTTTTTGGAGTAATAGGCGATTTACGTACAAGTGGTTTTGAAAATATATCCGGAGTTAATGATAATTTTCCAACGTTTCTACCATTATCTTTAATGTGGGCCTATAACTATGCAACTGTTCCATTAGAAAATATCTTAAATATCATTAAAGTTGAGCCAGTAACTTATAATGAAATTTTTTCCGAGACGCTTTTCATGTTTTTACCTAGTATTTTTAGGAATCAATTAGAACAGCATGATTATTCTAATAGCGTAAATATTGTTTTTAATACTGCTACTGCTTTCCAAGGACCGTATGTAGATTATGGATACATTGGAATTTTTTTATACATTTTTTTTACATTCAATATCTGTTTTTACTTCTATAGAAGAAAAAAGGACTACCTTCATCTATTATCCTATGCAGTGTTAGGACAATGCGCATTCTTTACTATATTTTTTAACCATTTTTTTGCCCCAACTATTTTTATGCAAATAATTTGGTTTTATATATTTAAAAAAATTTCATCAGGAAATAGAATTGATAATCCTTCGTCTTAATTTCCTTAAAATTAAGACGAAGCGCCCCCCTAAAATTCCTATCATTAAATCCCTAAATATATGTCGTCCTACTGTTTGAACATAATAAAGCCATGCAAAAAAAAAGTTTCCATTATATAAAATTGATATTTTTCTAACTTCAGAGTAACCTGAATACACATTCTTTGATGAATTTCCTCCTAAGAAAAAATTATATCTAGCATCCTTACAGTAAACCCCTTCGAAACCCATATTATGGGCTCTTAATATCCACTCGTAGTCTGGTGCAACATCTATCAACTTTTGGTATCCTACTTTATTTATATATTTCCTTGAGTACATTATTGCCGGGGGATTAGTAGTAAATTTATATCTGATATTTTTTTTATAGTTACGATGTCCCTTAACTAAATATAAATATTTATTATTATCGTCATATAGGTTCAGGTCACCATAAACAAAATCATATCGAGTTTGATGAATAGCTTTAACCATTTTGGAAATATAATCATGTTCAATTGAATCATCCGCTAATACTAATGTCATATAAAGACCGTTAATAACGTCAAGACATTTATTTATTGCATCAGCTGGCCCATCATCCTTCTCCGAGAAAAACGATATTTTTTCCTTATATTTATTTAAAATTTTAATGGTTCCATCACTGGATAGTCCATCTGCAATTATAATTTCAATGTTCCCATAGTTTTGAGACAAGATGCTATCAATAGCTCTTTCTAAATATTTTTCTCCATTTCTGACTGGCATTATCACCGAAACTAAAGGATTTAAATCATTATTGATTTCCTTAACACCTTGGCTTGATAATAACGTTATGCCTGAATATTTAGTATGGTGTGGCGGCGGGAGTTTAATCGCCAAGTCATTTTTTTTTGTTTTGTAAACTAAGTTCGCCATTAAATTAATTATTGCCTTTAAATACATGCTCGATGATAGTTATTGAAAGTTTTTTTCAATAACTTAGTTGAAATCTGATTTATAATGTAAATATAGTACTTGAATTTTATTGCCATCTATAATATATATCTAGGATTTTTATTTGACTTTAATCATTACTTAATTAAGTAATGATTCGACTTTATTGGCAACCCTCTAATTCCTATACATTGGTAAAACGCCTAATATTGAGCATTTCATATCCCTTGATAAGTTCAGCTATACCCCTATCAATACCCCATTGAGGCCTAAAACCAGTACTTTCAAGCTTTGCATTAGAAACAATGTAATCTCGCTTGTCTGGATCCTCTCCAATACTGGACTCTAAAAATGTAAATTTTGGCAATTGTAATTTTATGCGCTCGCACAGCTCTAATTTTGACAGGTTTGCATCTGAAAGACCAACGTTATATGCTTGATTATTCATGTCTTGATAATTTCTAATCCCATGAATAAATGCGCGAGTAACATCTCTAATGTGTATGTAATTTCGCTTAAAATGCCCCTCAAAAATTACTAACGCCTTATCAGCAACCGCCCTATATGTAAAATCATTTACAAGCAAATCAATCCGCATTTTGGGGGCCATGCCAAATACTGTTGCCAATCTATAAGTAATACCATTGCCAGAATCTAACACAGCTGCCTCTGCATCTACTTTTGTTTTTCCATATAAAGATATTGGTCTTAGCGGAGTGTCTTCAGTACAAAATTTACCCGTCTCACCAACTCCATAACCAGAGTTTGTAGTAGGGTATAGCAACATTTGATTTGGGGATATTAAATCTACGATCATTTTTATTGCCTCAAAATTAGTTGTCATAGTTGCAATTTCATCTCGCGCGCACAAGGGAGCTCCAACAAGTGCAGCAAGTGGAATAATGACGTCTGCTTTTGTAATTAATTTCTCCATTAACACTTTATTTCTGGCATCACCCCTAATAGGTGTAAATCTATCGTTGGCACAAGAAGTGGCGAGGCTAGGCACATCGCCACCAAAGCCATCCACAACAGTCACCTTATGACCTAACGCCAATAACTCGGGTGCTAGTATTGACCCCAAGTATCCCGCTCCACCAGTAATTAAAATATTTTTAGTCATTTGTGCCTCCTATTTTATTAATTTTTTCTATCTAAGTTAATAATGATGTGCCTTCAGATTCGAATCTGAATGGGACATGTAAATACTGACTTAGTACCAAATGGATTCTTGTATGTATTTCTGGTCGTGCCGACAATAAGATAAATCCACCGCCGCCAGCGCCCAAAAGTTTACCGCCATCAGCACCTAAGCCTAAGGCGACTTTATAAATTTCATCCACTAAATTTGTGCTTACTTTTTGAGTAAGTTTAGATTTAATCATCCATGATTCATGCAACAACCTACCAAATTCAGATATCGGTGCAGATGAGGTTAATATTTTCTTAGCCTCATCAACCATTTGCGCCATTAATCTTAGCTCTGATTCTTTTTTTGGAATATTTTGTATATGAGCTTGAGCGATTTCGGTCGAGTATCTTGATACTCCGGTGTAAAGAAGTATCAATGAGCTCTCTAATTCCAATTTTCGAATTTCACTTATTTCTACTGGCGAAACAGAAATAGAATCAGCAGAAAAACTTATTTGATTCAAGCCCCCACAAGCTACTGCCATTTGATCTTGAGAACCTACACTCTCACGCAATAAATTTTGCTCCACATAGATTGCAGCCTTAGCAAGATCTTCTTTGGAGGAATGTATTCCATTTAAGGCATGAAGCGCATTTATCAATCCAACCGTAAAAGACGAACTTGATCCTATGCCAGTTCGAGCAGGTAAATCAGCACAATGAATAACCTCTACACCTCTATCCTTAAAATCAAAGTAGTCAAGGCAAGCTCTAACCACAGGATGCTTAATCTCCGAAACGGATTTTGTAAGTTCAATATCGCTATACACCACTCTATATTTATTATCAAAAAATGGGGGGAGGTATCTGCACGAAAGATAACAGTATTTATCAATTGAGGTAGATAACACTGTCCCACCATGCTCGTTATACCAGAGCGGAAAATCAGTCCCACCCCCGAAGAATGATATTCGAAATGGCGTTTTAGAGATAATCATATTGTAATTACTAGTCTACGTAATAACCAACTTCATCGCGTCTAGATAAAATTGGTGAGGAAATAGGCCACCAAATACCATGCTGCGGATCATTCCAGCGGACGGTAAATTGATTTTTACTGTAATAAGTAGACTGCTTGTAATGAAATATAGCACGTTCACTCATAACTAAATGGCCATTGGCACATCCAGGAGGAACTAATACCTGACGATAATTTTTCTCATTCAAAACAAAAGATTGCCATATATTTTTAGTGGGAGAGTTCTCGCGCTTATCAAGAACCACAAAATAAATATGGCCATGCAAACATGTAATCAACTTCCATGTATCTGCATCACCATGCAAACCGCGCAATACATGCCTGCTAGAAATTGACATATCATCTTGCACAAACGGAGCCTTGCAATAAGGCACATACTCCTCTTGATTAAATAGCTCTACATAAGATCCACGGTGATCAATAAACGGCTCAGGTAAAAATTCAAATACACCGTGAATTTTAGTCTCTTTTACCAACATTATCATATTCCTCTTTACTTTATTTGATGCCAATTCACCTGGAAATAGGTTGCTATAAGCTTAGCCCCCATATAAAAAAATATTCTTTTTTGAATTTATTAAGCCTATGCGATCCCGGTAACTACGTCAATCATTGACTCTTTTTATTCACTTTAGATAATTAATTAAAATAATCTAAAAAATTTTGTACTACTCCGCTTATTGTTTGTGCATCCAAACCTCGATCTAGATGCAACTTATCTCTAACGCCATAGGCATACAAGTGCTCATCCTTAATTGCTATGCGCTTTAAAGGAATTAATAGATTTTGATCGGCAATTAATTCAGCCACGATACTTCCAATGCCACCATTTTGCGTGTGTTCCTCAACCGTAACCACAGCCTTGCATTTACGTAATGCCAAGCTTAAAAGCTCTGGCTTTACAGGCTTCAATTGGTACAGATCAATAACTAATGAAGCAATTCCCATAGAAGAAAGCGCCTCAGAAACAGCCAAAGCACGATGTGACATGCTGCCGGTTGACACTAATGCTACAGATGGATTTTGAGATTCACTCCAAACGGCAAACCCATCACTGGTTAAATTACTCGCCAAATGTTTTGTGGGGTACTTACCGCGATCAAGTCGAATATATTGTGGTCCACTTAGATTTGAAATCGTTCCAACTAATGCAGCCGACATATTAGCATCGGATGGAGAGTAAATTCTCATATTTGATAAAACTCTCATCACTGCAATATCTTCTGTGGCATGATGAGTGGGGCCGTCAGTAGAATATGCGTATCCAGTGCCTACTGCCAAAATCGTTACTGGTAAATTCATAACGCATAAATCAATCTTAATCTGCTCTAACGCACGCAAAGTAATAAAGGTCGCAATGCTGTATACAACAACTTTTTTGCCGCCTTTTGCTAAACCAGCGGCTGTAGAAATAATATTCTGCTCTGAGATAGCAGCGTTAATAAATTGTTTTGGCAGATCATTTCGGAATCGATCAAGTGCGGGCGCACCAAAATCATTCGAGAGAATGATCACGTTGGGGTCATTGATGGCAAGATCATATAGCGCAGTGATAAATGCATCACGCATATCAAATTTTGAATACATTTATTTTCCTAATTCCAATTCTTTTAAGCCTAACTCTAGAAACTCAGCGGTAACAGGCTTCACGTGCCACACTGGGTCATTCTCGAATGCACTGACACCCTTACCCTTCACTGTTTTTGCGATAACAGCTTTAGGCTTACTATTTAGATTTGTCCTATCTAGAGTTAAAGCACCAATTAATTGATCGTAACTATGTCCGTCCACCTCCAATACGTTCCATCCAAATGCTCGCCATTTATCTGCCATAGACTCTAAAGCGATATAGTTTTTTGTATAGTCTAATGATCCAATTCCATTGAGATCAACGATGGCTACTAAATTTCCGAGTTGATGCTGTGAGGCAAATAAAGCAGCTTCCCATATAGAACCTTCGGAACATTCAGCATCACCCATTAACACATAATGCAAAGTATCCAATTGATCCATTTTGGCTGCCAGCGCTATCCCACACCCAACACCGAGTCCATGCCCTAGAGCACCAGTTGTTACCTCAACCCCAGGGACTTTACTATCAACATGCCCACCTAAAATACAGTCGCCCGATCTATATCTTGTGGTTAGCCATTCTTCGGGAAAGTATCCTCTTTCAGCAAGAACCGCATACAAAATAGTTTCGCCATGACCTTTACTCAATATAAATTTATCCCTCAAGGATGACTTTGGATTTTTTGGATCCAGCCTCATTACTCCGGAGAAATAGAGTGCGACCAATATCTCCACACAAGAATAAGAAGTAGATATATGTCCGCCATTAGCGAAACACATCTCCAAAACACGCTTACGTAATTTATTTGCAACTACTTTTAGCCCAACATTAGACATGGATACATCCTCAATAAATTAAAGAGATTTTTGGATTTCACAAAACTTAAAATAATCATCGGGAACGCCAATATCAATAAAATCTCCATTTATTACAACCCCTCGCAACAATCCCTCCCTTACCATTTTTGGCAGTATGTCGTGCTCCAATGAAAATGCCTCTCCTGATAAATAAGACTCAAAAGGTTTTCTATGTAAATGATATAGACCTGCATTAATCAAACCTGGTCCTTCTTGATTTTTTTCCAGAAAACCTTTAATGACCCCCTCTTGAAAAACAACCTCTCCATATCGCAACGTATTTAAAACTGGAGTAATTGCAATTCTACCCAATTCAGGGGGGCACCCATCTAAATTTAATATGGGAAATATGCTCTCAATATTACCATTGAGGTAAGTATCTCCATTGCTTACAAGAGTCTCCTCTAGATTAAAAAAAGACATTGCATTTAATATCGCACCTCCAGTGCCCAGAGGAGAATCTTCGACTATAACTTGGATATCAAACTGATCGCCTAATAAATGAATTTGGGCTGTCACCATCTCAGACTTATGTCCTAATGAGAGAATGAAGCTCGCAATTCCTTTATTTTTTAAAGCATTTAATTGAATCTCGATAAACGATTTTTCGCCAACTGGAGCCAAACATTTTGGCTTGCCTCTTAGGACGCTGCTCAATCGGGTCCCTAATCCGCCAGCCAAAATAATACAAGTTTTTATCATAGTTTTATAGCAGCATGTTTAACATGACTTCTTTCTATAATTGCGCACAAAATATGTCCTATTAATATATGCGCTTCTTGAATTCTTGGGGTAGAACTAGACGGCACTCTGATGGCAATATCAACCAAATCATCAATCTCCTCACCCCCCATGCCGCATAGGGCTATTGTATGTAGGCCCATGCTTTTCGCTTGCTTAAATCCAGCCAAAATATTTTTTGACTTTCCTGATGTTGTGATTCCTACAAAAATATCTTGTGCTTTTGCAATTGCTTCTAACTGTCTTTGGAAGATATTTTCAAAACCATAATCATTTCCAATTGCGGTGATAATAGAGGTGTCAGTGGTTAGGGCAAGCCCAGGCAATGCGCCTCTTTCGATCTCAAATCGACTAACTAACTCGGCTGCTAAATGCTGAGCATCTGCTGCGCTTCCGCCATTTCCAGCAAACAAGATCTTCCCGCCAACATTTATAGAGTTTTCCATCAAGATGGCTGACTCAAGAATCTGCTCTAAAATACACTGATCCTCTAAGATAGCTAATTTGATGTCAATGGATGATTGAATCATCCCCTTTAGCTCTTTAATCACGAAGTAACCCATCATCCTTTGATGAAATTTGATTTTTTTGCCATAAAAGAGCGCTAGTATACATCTGATCCAAAGTGCGATTTGCTCTCCAGCCTAAGATATCGGCAGCTTTTTTTGCAGTAGCAAAATATATAGGCAAATCCCCAGCCCTTCGTTCACTTGTTATCTTTTTAATCTCTTGACCACCAATTTTTTCAAAACAGGAGACCATTTCCAAAACACTAGTAGGCTTTCCAGTGCCCAAGTTAACGGCCTGAAATCCAAAATTAGATCCAAGATAATCTAATGCGGCCATATGTCCCTTAGCCAAATCCATCACGTGGATATAGTCTCGCTCACCAGTGCCATCCCGAGTCTCATAATCATCGCCAAAAATATTTAAATGAGGAAGCTCCCCAAAGGCAACCTTAACAACATAAGGCATCAAATTATTGGGTATGCCATTGGGATCCTCCCCAATGAGGCCAGATTCATGAGCGCCTACTGGATTGAAATATCGCAAACTTGCAATTTTCCAGTCGGAATCCGACTTGGCCAAATCGCACAGAATTTCCTCAACGTGTAACTTAGATTGACCATAAGGATTCATCGGATTCGTGGGGTGACTCTCATCATATGGCAAATATTGAGGCTCGCCATAAACCGTTGCGCTTGAACTAAATACTAAAGTTTTAATGCCGATTTTTTTCATGGCCTGCAGTAAGCTGATTGAGCCTTGAACATTATTGGCGTAGTACAAAACAGGGTTAGCAACAGATTCACCTACCGCCTTTAGTCCGGCAAAGTGGATCACGGCATCGATCTTGTATTCTCGCAAAACCTTCTCGACAACATCCGTATCGCGAACATCTGCTTCAATACAAGGCAAGGTTTTGCCTAAGATTTTCTGAAGATGCTCTAAAACACTAGGATTGCTATTGCAAAAGTTATCCAACAGCACCACTTCGTGACCGGCTTGCGATAACACCACTGCGGTATGACTGCCAATATATCCAGCGCCACCGGTCAATAGAATATTCACAAGGATACCTTTGGTTGTTATATTGAAAACTATCTACTTAGAGACTCAAGCCCGATAATGCCCGATCTCGTGCTTCTCTCTTGGCACTCGCTTGACTCATGTTTCATGCATTACTCACACCACCGCTTTTAACATGGGTCCACACGCGTTGACCTAGGAGCAACAAGAGCATCAGGAAAAACGCAGCAGCCAATCCACCCGCTGTCGCCTTAATCATGCCGGTCTTTTTACTGGTGGGCGCCGTATTGGCTTCTAAGCCCTTGGTAAAGCGCACGTGGATGGCAAGCAATTGGCTGTGCAACTGATCGAGTAATTCTTGGCCGTTGGCATCACCCTTGGCTAATTTGCTGCGCAGGGAGCCCTCGATAGCTAGTAGCTGATCATCGAGTGCTAAACCATCAAAGGTCTGATCTTGCAGCGGGATGGCCTGATCGATAAAGGCTTTGATGAGGCCAATTTGCTCTAAACGTTTTTGTAGTCTGGCCAAGACCTCTTTTGAGCCATTGATGTCGTTGTTGACGGCCACAATT
>Ga0007873_1000050_pt1 | contig 37023 bp, 28 predicted proteins | sample CryBogCBH26May08_FD_71228 | JGI IMG/M metagenome (GOLD analysis project Ga0007873, IMG submission 71228) | Freshwater microbial communities from Crystal Bog, Wisconsin, USA - CBH26May08 | ecosystem: Environmental > Aquatic > Freshwater > Lake | place: Crystal Bog, Wisconsin, USA | collected...
TATTGCCAACTTGTTTATAGTAGATAAAAAAGGGACTATCATTACACCCAAACTGTCGGAAGGTTGTGTAAATGGGATTTTAAGAAGACATATTATTGAAAAAGCAGGTAGAGAAATTCAAGAGGCCTCCATCACTGTTGAGGAACTTTTAAATGCCTCGGAAGTTTTTTTAACCAATGCTATTAAAGGAATTATGTGGGTAGAGCATGTAGGCAATCAAAAGTATTCCAATCAGGTATGTAAGGCTATTTATATGCAACTAGGTTTGCATCATTATATATAATAAAAACGCTTACAACGCCATATAAAACAAGAGACACTCAAATGAGTGCCTCTTGTTTTATATCTCTATTTTATTCCTAAACTATCTAGTTCAAGTGGATTGATAGCAGGAATACCTTTCTTCTTTTTTATCTTTTCTATCACCAGTTTTCCTACAGAAAGTGCTTGTGCTTCTGTTTTAAAACCATTATTTCCTGGAGCTCCTGGGATTACATCCTGATGTATCAGAATGGTATCGTTTACCAGAATATCATATCCCCAACCAAATTCGGACTGAAACGACTGTTCGGTAATTCCTTTGGATTTCACCCTTTGTTTATTAGAAGAGCCATATCTTGTAATTAGGAAAATGGTTAAACAAATAAAAAAGACAATTACTACCCAAAAACGCCTAATTAGTGTCATCATTCGAGTTGAAAGTCACGTTTGGTTGAAACTCAGAAATATTATTGTAATAAGCACTACCACCAGAGCCTAATCCTACAAAACATCTATTAGATACAGAGAATCCTATTGCTCCATCTCTTAAACTTCTTTGGTAAGGAGTTTTACGAGTCCACTGATCTGCAGCAATATCATATACCCATGTTTTAGAGGTATATCCCGCATTCTGACCAGTAGTTAAATAGGCATAATTACCTTGTGTAAATGCAACTGCATTGTAACGGATAATATCAGAATAATCATCATCGTAAGTATCAGTACTGGTATTGGTAATATTTCTCTTTGGAGTCCAGCTATCAGAACTTGGGTGATATACCCAGAAATCTTTAAGTGAAGTACCATTATTTTTTCCAGTTACAACATAAGCAGCAGTATCATTGTAAGTAAATACAACAGCAGCAGAACGACCAGAACCCGCCATAGAAGTTTTCTGAGTCCAACTGTTTGCAATTGGATCAAATAACCATAAATCGTTTAAATCTCTATTGCTATATCCACCAGCTACATAGCCTTTATTACCCAATGCAAAACCTACAGCATCGTATCTTGCACCACTACCTTTAATAGTTACATTTTCATCCGGCAAGTCTAATTTTCTAGCCCATGTGTTGGTAGTAGGTGTATACTCCCAAGTATCTTGTAAACGATATTGAAAGCCCATACCAGTAGTAACATAACCTTTACCGTTACATACAAAAGCTACAGCAGAACTTCTTACTGCAGCAGTATCTGCAGCAGTAACATCTATCATATTGCTACATTGTTTCCATGCACCATAACCAGCATTTGCCAATGGATCGAAAACAAATAAATCATTGCTTTTACCGCCGTTGTAAAAAGCAGTATTTACTCCTGGATACTGAGAAGCATAATAATCAAAACCGGTACCTACGTATACCAGATTGCCAATTACAAAACTTACGGCTTCACTTCTACCAGAGAAATCTGCATCGGATCTTTTTACCCAGTCTCCACTGGTTTCGGCTGAAGAGGTTGAACTTTTTGAGCAAGATGCTACCAACAACGCTAAGCTTGCAGGCAGAAAAAAGAAATACTTTAAAAACTTCATTGAACTAATTTTATTTGATTAATAATTGAACTTACACAAATTGTACAGATTCAATTGGCAGCAAACATAAAATTATTATCTGCTAAGATTTTGCAAATTATCATAACTAAAACAAATAATTCTTAAAATGACCAATTAAGGGCGCTTTTTGCTGTTTTTAATTCTATAAACGCAAGTTAACTAACATATTATCCACTATTTTAATTTGTTTTTCATATTCAGGCTCCCCCTGTTCTATGATAATTTGCAGAATTCCAACAACAGAAATTATTTGCTAAGTCATTATTTAAAGTGACTAGAATCTTTCCTTTTCTAACCATTTTTTATTTGATGAAGGTCATAATGCTGATATTTTAGGCTCTTTATTTTCAGTACTACAATAACTAATAATTTAATACACTATGATTCTGCAATATATACAATTCAGCAGATAATTATAGCTATTGATTTCAGAATCATTACCACAAATACATTTCAGATACCCTATAATTCCGGAATCATATTGTTAAAGAAGAATCTTATGCTATAAAATTCCGGAATCATTATTTTTAAGAACATTATTATCACTACAGATTCTGCAATCAGTATTAATAATAACCTTGTGAGCGATATTTATTTTAAAATACAGCTTATCCGTAGTAATATGGATAACTTTGAGGAATTTTCAATATATAGTGCAACCATTTTCTATATCACTTCTCCGAAACTATAGGACATTAAAAAGATAAACTCCCTAATTCTAATTTTCAACAATCAGTATTTAAGCAATTATTACTGTATAAATTTTTCAGTATGACTACGAATGAACGATTCTTTGGCAACCTTTTTGACAATGTGCATATAACACCTGGCCGCTTGTATTTATTTAGTGAGGATACCTTAGCAAAATTAAAAACTTCCAATCCCAATAATGCTTACGATGATATAATTGCTTTGATAACTCCATTGTATAATCAATTCAGAACAGAAGTTTCTAATGTAGATATTTCTCAGAATTTACAAAAAGCGAATACGAGTGTCCTCGATAAATTTACAATCAATATAAGGCATTCCATCAGTAGTCTGGAAGGAATTATTGCACGTGCCATTGGTGGAAAAGAAAAACCTGCTTTCCTCGAGTTTTTTCCGCATGGATTAACAGAATACGATACTGCAAAACGAATAGAAATGTATTTATTAATGGCAAGGTTAGATAAGGTGGCCGATAAATACAGCAATGAACTTGGAACTACTATTACAGCAGAATTAAAGGGGTTTAAAATTGATTGGGATGCAGCTTATGATGAACAGGGATTTTCAAAAGCAGAAGTCAGTAAAAACCGTTTGGCAAAATCAGTTACCCGCACTTCGTTGGAGCTAGCATTAATGAAAGCTATACATACAGTTGCATTGCAGCATTATGAGGATATGGATAAATACAGCAGCGTATTCAGCTTCCATTTATTGTATCATTATGCCAGACATAAACATGTACACTACACCGATATATTACAGGTGGGAGAAAGTAAAACAATTATTAATAGAACTCTAAGTAATACTGTAGAAATTCGTGCTTATAATACCGGTACCAATGCCTTTATTAAAATATGGATGGCGGCTACCGAAACCGAGGAAGCACCAGCCACTGCCATTATAATTCACCCAGGTAAATCAGTATTATTTAGTCCTGAAGAACTTGGTGATTTGAATAATACATTTTTACGGGTAATTAATATCAGTGACGTTAATTCTGCAGCGTATGATGTAGAGGTGATAGGGTGATAATTAAATTCAGTAATACTCTATACTTAAAAACTATTCAGGTTTAAAAAGTTTGCCGTTAATTTGTTTCTCTATTAATCAATGAAATGAATTCTTTCCGAAACTTAACGATATTATTATTGCTACTAAGTTTTCAAAATTTATTGGCACAGCATTCCACTATTGTTCCTGCAAGAGGAGAACGACCGTTTATTAATCTTGATAAAGTACCCTATACTGCATTCGAGCAGAACAAGGTTTCTGTTAAGCTGAATAAAATTGCATTAGCCAATATTTCAATAAATAATAACGGCAGTATTACTACTACAAACAATACTTTAAATGAACTGAATTTCCGTTATGGTTTACAAAATGTAAAGCCATTATTCAGGGATATAAAACCTACTGAAAAAACAAAAGTTCTTCATGAAGCCTGGGGATTAAATAATTGGTATACCCTTAAGTTTAATGCTACTGTTGATATAAAAGAAATAGTAAAAGAATATCTGCAATCAGGCCTGTTTGATGTAGTAGAACCGGTGTATAAAAAGCATGTATTAAAAGCAGAAGATAAAAAAGATAAAGTAGATTATATACCCAACGATCCAAGGCTTTCATGGCAATGGCATTTTCAGAATACGGGCCAGCAGGGCGGTACTCCCGGTGCAGATATACATCTAACACAGGCATGGGATATAGAGACCGGCGATACCAGTGTAATAGTAGCTGTAATGGATGAAGGAGTGCAATTGAACCACCCAGATCTACAACAAAATATAGCCTACAAAAAGAGCTACAATTTTGTAAACGACACAACACTGGTATATACCTCCGATCATGGTTCTCACGTTGCGGGTACTATTGCTGAAGTAAACAACAATGGTCTTGGTGGCAACGGTATTGCAGGCGGTAATGGAAGCGTAAATAGTGGGGTAAGAATAATGAGCTGCGAACTATTTGACGATAAAGGGAACAGTGGAAACTTAGGACAATCATTTGTATATGCTGCTGATAATGGTGCCAGTATTTCCAACAATAGTTGGGCATACGATGATGAGGGTGTATATGAAATATCAACCTTAGAAGGTATCGATTATTTTATACAACATGGAGGTAGCAATGTTATGCAAGGCGGACTAGTAATATTTGCAGCAGGTAATTCAGGTTCTCCCAAAAAGTTATTTCCATCGGCTTATGATAGAGTAATTTGTGTAGCCGCCACCAATAATAAAGATAAGAAAACCTTTTATTCTACTTATGGAAACTGGGTAGATATAGCAGCCCCTGGTGGCGAGTTTGGTGGCCTTACGGATGTAATGAGTATTAATGGATATAGTGATTACCTTTTTGATCATGGCACCTCTATGGCATCGCCTCATGTAGCGGGTATAGCTGCCTTGGTAGTATCGTATTTAAAAGGCAAAACATCGGCAAGTGATGTAAGGGAAATACTATTATCTACTACTGATAATATTGATGCGATGAACCCAAACTTTATTGGCAAAATTGGTTCAGGCAGAGTGAATGCTTTTCAGGCATTATTGAAAGCTAAACAAATTAGTGATCATAAAAATATTGCACCAGTTAATAATGTACATGCAATGCCAGATTGCAATTATTCTTTTAATGTATTCTGGAATAAAAATGCTGCTACAAACGATGTAATAGTGGCCTATAATAATGCAGAAGGAATAGGCGTATTAACAGATGGCAAGAATTATACTGTAGGAGACAGTATTGCAGGCGGAGGGATGATAATATATAAAGGGAATGGAAACAGTTGCCCTTATAATGCATCTTACACCAACCAGTTTCATTACTTTAAAGTATGGAGTATAGGCAATAATAATCAATATTCCCAGGGAACAAGCTTCGATACAGTAATGCATTATTGCACTAGTATATCTGGGTACAATGCATTACAACAGAACTTTAATTATCCGCCTTTATTTCCTACTTTAGAATGGAGAAATACCAGTAAGGACAATACTACTACATGGGCACACTCCATTAATGTAGATACTGCTGCAATGGGTGCCGGCGATCATTATTCAATGGCCATGTATAATTATCAATATAATACAACACTGGGCGGTTCGGATATGCTTACTAGTCCCATGATACTATTTAATAATCCTGACTCAATAGGATTAAGTTTCTGGCATAGTTATCGATTTAGAAATACAGGATCACCAATAGATGATAGTTTAGAAATACTAGTATCAACTGACTGTGGCAAAACTTATATATCGCTATGGAAGAAAGGTGGAAAAAGATTGGCAACTGTAGCCGATACCACCGATAAAGAGTGGAAACCTTCAACTTTAGCAGACTGGAAACAAGACTTTATAGATCTTTCTTCTTTTAAGAATAACAGTAAAATAATTATTGCATTCAGAGGGGTAAATGGTATGGAAAATAATTTATTTCTAGATAATATCAATATTGCAGTTACCAATAAAAATGATGCCGCCATAAAGAATATTGCTCAACCAATTGGTCATTATTGTAGCAATAATATTAGTCCTACAATTACACTTTTTAATAATGGCAATAACACTTTACAGTCAGTTTCAATTAATTATTTAATTGATAATGGCCCAATCATAAATACCCTCTGGACAGGTACTTTATTGAAAGGAGATTCTACCAACATTACCCTTAGCAATTATCCTACGGCATCGGGCAATCATTTTATAAAAGTATTTATAAACCAAGTGAATCAAACCACTGATACCTATACACTAAACGATACAGCTTCTGCAAATTTCGACATTGCTACAGTTGTAAATATGCCATTGGAAGAAAGCTTTGAACAAAACATATTTCCACCAACAGGATGGCAAATAAATCAAGCTCCGTTTGATTCAATCTACTGGCAAAGAAATACATTGGCAGCAAGCAAAGGAATTGCATCGGCCTTATTGCCAAACTTTATGCAATACAATACATTTGGCAGAACCGAAGACCTTATTACCCCAACTATTAATGTACAAAGTGAGGATAGCATTTTAATGTATTTTGATTTGTCTTACGACACTACCAGACTACTATTAAAACCTAGCTTACACGATACACTAAAAGTAGATATAAGTACCGACTGTGGCAGTACCTGGAAACAATTGTATAAAAAATGGGGAAGTACTTTACAAACTAATAAGACTCCATTTAGTAAGAATCACGAATACATTCCAGACAGTGCAAAACAATGGAGAACTGATACGATTAACATAAGTAGTTTTATACTTTTAAAACAAGGCGATCACTTTAATGTTCGTTTTAGAAATATAGAAAATGATGGTAACGATATATATATTGATAATGTAAATATAACTACTCGAAAAGTAGTTTATGCCAATCCATTTAATAACAATATTGATATAGTAAACCCAACAAATGCAGGTGCATTAAAATCATTGCAAGTATTTGATATATTGGGGCAGAAAGTGATGGAATACAATTATCCTAATATTCCATTCTTTTTAAATAATATAAAAACAAATCAACTTGCTGCTGGTATATATATATTGAAATTAGTGTATACTAACCAGACAATTACCCGAAAGATATTTAAGGTAAACAGATAGTTATATTATCAGTTTATAAAGTTCACATCAATAATAAATGAAAATGAAGAAAATCTATTTTACTACCCTGTTATTCATACTTTGTTTTTCTTGTTTTTCGCAAGACAATATAAATAAAGCTAAACGGAAATTTATAAACAGAACACCGGGATATTCAAAGTCGGTAAGTATTACTGCAAATGGTATTACTACAGTATATATATCAGGATTGACTGGAGAGGGTAATACATTTGAAGAACAAACACGCAATGCATTTAAGAATATTCTGACAGAGTTGAAAGCGAATAATACAACACTAAGTCAGATAGTAAAAATGAATACTTATATAGTGAATATAAATCCTCAAAATGTTGACACTTTCAGAACTGTCAGAAAAGAAATATTTGGCATTAAAAATATTAATACAGAAAATGATGGTATGCCTGCAAGTACGATTATAGGAATATCTGCGCTTGCAGAAAAAGGCAAATTAATAGAGATAGAAGCAGTTGTAGTTTTAGAAGCTACAAAGCCTGGAAATAATTAAATTAAAAATACACGGGAGGTTACTAAAAGAAATGTGGGATTGAACAAATTCAATCCCACATTCGTACTATTAATAATTATAACTATTGTGCAAAAACCTTCTTCAATAAATCGGTAGTTCTTGCTAATGGATCTTTACGAATCTGTTGCTCCTCTCCTGCTATCTGTAAGAATATTCCATACAAAGCTTTTTCGGTAACGTAAGCCACTAAATCTGTATTTACTTTCTTTACAAATGGCAATTCATTGTATGCAGAAAATATTGTGTTCCAGTATTTGGTAGCATCTACTTTTTTAAGGCTCACTTCTATCACTGGTCGGAATGCTTCTGTAACAGGAGAAATTGTATTGGTTCTAAGATAACTGGTTGCGGAAGTATCACTCCCTTTCAGTATTTTAAAAGCATCATCAATACTCATATTTTTTATTGCATTTACAAAGATGGGAGCAGCCGTTTTTGCAGCATCTTCAGCGGCACGATTCATACTTAAAATTGCATCGTCCACTTGTTTTCCCATACCAATATCTCTCAAGCTCTTTTCTACTTTCTGAGCTTCAGGTGGCATCAATACTTTCACAGCAGCATTACCATAAAAGCCATCAATAGCAGAAAGTTTTGCGGTTCCGTTTTTAACCCCATTATTTAAAGCCTCTTTTAAACCTGCAGCTATTTCATCCTGACTTAATCCTGCTCCAGTGCCCCCTTTTATTTTTTTAGTTAAATTTCCCAGTGTATTTTTATTAATAGTACTATCACCAGTAGCTTTCTTCAATAAACCACCTAGTCCCTGAGCTGAAATAGAGCTGCTAGAAATGCAGCAAACTAATCCGATTGTAATAATCTTGTTCATATTTTTCATTTTATTAAAACTGATAACGAAAATAGTGCCAAGAGGTGATTTAAAGATAAAAGTTTTTAAAAATCAAATACTCAAGAGACTGAAACAACATCAAAAACAGCTGAATAATGCTGGTTAAAGTTTCTAAAATAAGGGTTAATTTAATGTAATTATATTACGGTCTCAATACCTTTACTCTCACTATTAGAATAATATGACCTTTTTGAATAGATATATCTTCTTATTAATTTGTTTATTTTCCATGCAGTTTCTGGCAGCCCAACCTTGCAACAGGTATGGCCAAACGCCTGCATTAGCTGTTCCGGTTTGCGATGTTACGGACTTCATTCAAGATAGTGTTTATATTTGTCAGGGTAATGTTTTCCCCGTACCACCTTGTCCCAATGGCACTACTTATACCACTCAAAATCCTTTCTGGTACAAATTTCACTGCTTTATTTCTGGCGCACTTGGATTTCTTATTATCCCACAACAAATTACAGATGATTACGACTGGCAGCTGTTTGATGTAACAGGCCATAATCCCAATGATGTATATACTGATGCAAGTTTATTTGTAGCCTGCAATTGGAGTGGGGTTCCTGGTGTTACTGGTACTATTCCAAATACTTCAGCGGTCAATTCCTGTAACTCCGCCCCTACAGGCCCAGGCGTTACTCCCAATCAAACTGCAGAGCCAGCTATCATCAAGGGACACGATTATTTATTGCTAATCAGCCATTATTCTATTTATCAAAATGGTTACCATATACGATTTACTGGTGGCACTGCTGTAATCTCCGATACAACTGCTCCAAGAGTAGTTGGAGCTTCGGCATATTGTGATGGTAGTACTATCAATTTAGTTTTAAGTAGCAGTATGGTTTGTACTACACTAGATGCCGATGGTAGCGATTTCTTATTATCACCCCCCATTGCTAATGTGATAAGTGCCGCCAGTAACTGTAAAGGCGGATATGCATTCGATTCGGTAACCATTACTTTGGATAAACCCCTACCTGCTGGGAATTATAACCTGACAATTAAGAATGGAAATGACAATAATACTTTGCAGGATATCTGTTTTAAAAGCGTACCCGCAGGCACAAGTTTGCCTGTGTCAGTTTATCCATTAACGGAGACTCCTATGGACAGTATTAACCCCATTTCCTGTAACCCCAATAGTGTAGAACTTATCTTCCGTAGACCTATAAAATGTAGTAGTGTTGCTGCCGATGGTAGCGACTTCTCTATTGCTGGACCTTCTAAAGTTACCATTACAGGAGCTACAACCAATTGCAATTCTTTGAATGTAACTTCTACTATTACCTTACAGGTAACTCCAGCCATATTTACCGGAGGTGTTTATACTATTCAACTTAAAAATGGCACCGATGGAAATACGATAATTGATGAATGCAATTTCACCACTACACCTCAATCAAAAAGCTTGTATGTAAAACAAGGTATTTCTGCGAAGTTTTCTTCTCAGATAAAGTATAACTGTAAGCTTGCCGATACCCTTTATTACTCCCATGATGGCAATAATAATACCCTTTTCTGGAACTGGATTTTCGATGACGGATCTACCAGCAGTCTTCAAAATCCTCCACCACAGATTTATAATACGAATGGCACAAAATATGTTCACCTTTTAGTATCCAATCAGGATTGTATTGATACAATAACAGAACCCTTTACAGTAGATCTAGCTAACTATAAAGCAGCCTTTGAAGCCACCGAGTATGTTTGTCCTGTTGAGGTTGCATCATTTATAAATAACAGTGTTGGTAATATTGCCAGCTACCACTGGAACTTGGGTAATGGTAATACATCAATATTACAGACTCCTCCATCGCAAACTTACCTTACTGTCAGCGGTACAAAAGATTATACCATTCAGTTAATCATAAAAGATACTACCGGTGGATTGATTTGCTACGATACTGCTATCAAAAAAATAACAGCGGTTCCTGGTTGTCTCATTACAGTTCCTTCTGCATTTACTCCCAATGGAGATGGATTAAACGATTTTCTGTATCCATTAAATGCATACAAAGCAAAGAATCTAATCTTTAAAGTGTATAACAGATATGGTCAGCAGGTATTTGAAACTACCGACTGGACTGTGAAATGGGATGGTTCTGTTAATGGTCAGAAGCAAGACCCTGGAACTTATCTTTGGATACTTCAGTATACCGATATTGCAACTGGCAAATCAGTAGCTCAAAAAGGCACTGTTGTCTTGATTAGATAGAGAACTATTTAATTAATAAAGATAAAGTATAGATTAATTGTAGATTTAAAGGAAGCAAAATTTAAACATTAGTAGTCTTTTCGGTATCATTTTTGTTGTAGAATATTCATTAAAACAAATAAAAATAATGGGAGGTACTTATCTCCTCCATCTTTTAGAATAATATGCAACCATATATCAGATACATTGGATTAATAGTTTGTTCTTTAATAATACAGCAAGTTATTGCACAACCTTGTGTGAAACTGGGGCAAACCCCTCCTCTTGCAATCCCAGTTTGTGGTACTACCGATTTTGTTCAAGATAGTGTTGCAATTTGTAGCGGAACAGTTGTTCCAGTCCCACCTTGCAATAATGGGACTGTTTATACTGATAAGAATCCTTTCTGGTATAAGTTCCACTGTTTCGTTACCGGCACATTAGGTTTTTTAATTATTGCAAAACAATCCAGCGATGATTATGATTGGCAGCTATTTGATGTAACTGGGCACAATCCAATGGATGTATATACAGATGCTTCTTTGTTTGTAGCTTGTAACTGGAGTGGCGTGCCAGGGAATACAGGAACTATCCCAAACACCTCTGCTCAAAATACATGTTCTTCTTTGACTACTGCAACAAATGCACCTAATCAAACCAAGATGCCAACAATTTATAAAGGACATGATTATTTATTAATGGTAAGTCACTTTTCCGATAACCAGGTTGGATATCATATTAGTTTTACTGGCGGCAATGCAGTAATTTCTGATTCTACTACACCAAGAGTAAAAGAAGCTAGAGCTTTTTGCGATGGTACTACCATGTACATTGTAATGAGTAAAAGATTGCGCTGTAATTCATTAGCTTCCAATGGTAGTGATTTTACTCTCTCTCCGGCAGTTGCAAACATAACCAGTGCTGTTGGCAATTGTTATGGTGGGTACGATTTTGATTCTATTACACTTACTTTAAGCAAACCGCTTGCTCCGGGCAACTATAATTTATTGATCCAAAATGGCACAGATGGAAATACTTTACTGGACATTTGTTATAATAGTGTAGCTGTGGGCACTTCCATTCCTGTAACAGTTTTTCCATTATCGGAAACACCAATGGATAGTATTGTTCCAGTTGATAGCTGTAATCCAAATACTATAGAACTTGTTTTTCGTCGGCCAATTAAATGTAGCAGTATTGCTGCCAATGGTAGCGACTTTACTATTACTGGCCCCTCTGCTGTTACCGTTACAGGCGCTTCAGGGGTATGTAATGGCATGAGCGAAACCTCCACTATTACGATTAATTTTAAGCCAGCTATTTTTACAGGAGGCATTTATACAGTTCATCTTAAAAATGGCTCTGATGGAAACACTTTAATTGATGAATGTAATTTTACTACTTCTCCTCAATCAAAAAGCTTTTATGTAAAGCAGGCAGTCTCCGCTAAATTTGCTGCAGTAATAAAGTATAGTTGTAAAATTGCCGATACGGTCTTCTATCAGCACGATGGGAATAATAATACCCTTACCTGGAACTGGACTTTCGACAATGGGGCTATCAGCAACCTTCAAAACCCACCTGCTCAGATTTATAATTATAATGGAATACGGTATGCACATTTAAAGGTTACCAATAAAGAATGTAGCGATACAGTTACCCAACCTTTAGTTGTGAATTTAGGTACATACAAAGCTTCCTTTACAGGTCCCGATTATGTTTGCCCTATCGACTTGGCTACATTTATAAATAATAGTATAGGAAATATTATTAGCTATAATTGGGATTTAGGCAATGGCAATACGTCTATTTTACAAACCCCTCCTATTCAATCATATTTAGCAGTAGGTAGTACAAAAGAATATACTGTTCAATTAGTAATAGAAGATACTACAGAGGGCTTGCATTGTTTTGATACAGCTTATAAAAAGGTAATAGCTGTACCAGGTTGCATCATTGCTGTTCCTTCTGCTTTCACACCAAACGGCGATGGGCTAAACGATTATCTATATCCATTAAATGCATATAAAGCAAAGAAACTAAGCTTTAAAGTATACAACCGTTATGGTCAGTTAGTATTCGAAACTACCGATTGGACAGTTAAATGGGATGGTACGGTAAATGGTCAGAAACAAGACCCCGGCACTTATGTTTGGTATCTACAATATACAGATGGTAATACCGGAAAACAAGTAACTCAAAAAGGAACAGTAGTTCTAATACGCTAAAAGCAGAACGCATAAAGCAAAACGCATTATACAAGCAACTGAAATGTATTACTTTGTGCCTATGTGCCTTGCTGCATATTGCCTTGTATGTGTATTCTTTTTGTTTTTTACTTTTTACTTTAAAATCCAGTTCTCCCTGTTAGTATGTTTCAAAACAACTTTCAGGTTGTATTTCTCCTGCAGATATTTTGCAGTTTGTTCTGCAGCATATACGCTTCTGTGCTGACCACCAGTACAACCAAAATTGATTTGTAAAGATTCAAATCCTCTCGACAAATAATCTTCAATTGTAATATCAATGGTACTCCAGACGCTATTTAAAAAGGCGGGCATTTTTGTCTGACTAGCAAGGAACTCCTGTACAGGTTTATCTAATCCTGTTAAGTGCTTGCAATCATCAAATCTTCCGGGGTTCAATATGCCACGCATATCAAACACAAATCCACCACCATTATTACTCTCATCGGCAGGAATACCTACTCTATAACTAAAACTGTTTATATGAACCATTAGTGGTGTTTGTTCGTTTGCTTTTACAGGCATAAAACGATTGATTATTGCATTGTCCGAAACAATGTTTAATACATTATTTAGTTCGGGCAATGGAATGTTTAAAGTATAATTTTGAATAAAGAATTGCAGGTTTTGTAATCCAAAAGGAATACTGGAAATGAAGTGTGCTTTACGCTCAAATAATCCTCTGAAACCATAGGCCCCTAGTACCTGCAATAATCTTATCAGCACAAAGCTATTGTACTGACTGATAAAATTTTCTGTATCTATTGGAGAAGGTAAATATTCATTCGCTGCAGTTATATAATGCTGCAGCAATTCATCTTTCCATTCCTTGCTAAAGTTAGCTTTTGCTTGCCATAGCAAGCTTGCCACATCATATTGCAAAGGGCCTTTCATTCCTCCCTGAAAGTCTATAAAGTAAACTTGTCCCTCCTTTACCATGATGTTCCTGCTTTGAAAATCACGGAACATAAAATGTTCTTCAGCAGTATTGGAAAGATAGGTACTCAACGTTTCAAAGTCCTTCGATAAAGCCTCTTTGTTGTATGTTTTATTTAAGGTATCAAGGAAGTAATATTTAAAATATAATAAGTCGTTTAGTATAGCTTCTTTACTAAATCTTTTTACCAGACACTTATCATAATCCAATCCCTTGTCTCCTTCTATCTGTAGCTTTGCCAGTAAGGAAAGACTCTGTTTAAACAACCCTAAAGTAGTATCATTACTTCCTTCCTTCTGCAATACATCCAGCAGATTATCTCTCCCCACATCCTCCTGAATGTAGATAGTTTTATCTTCCGATATTGCCAGAACAGCAGGAACGTTTATTCCTTTATCCAGAAAATGATTGCTTAAATAAAAGAAGCTTTCGTTCTCCGCCACATGACTATTATAAGTAGCTATATAAGTAGTGTCACCACTCTTTATTCTAAAGTAAGCCCTATTACTTCCACTGGCTGGCAGCGTCTCAATACTGTCCGCATTAGCCGACAGACATGCTGTGAATAGTTGCTGTATAGAAAGGATAATATTACTCACTACAAATAATTATGAATTATAAATTATTAATTATGAATTAAGTTAACAATTCAAGTTGTATTCAACCTTGAACTTCTTAAACCTTTTAAACTTCTTGAACACTTAAAGTGCCGCTATCACCGAAATCTCCACATTCACTCCCTTAGGCAAACCCTTTACTGCAACAGTTTCTCTTGCAGGATAATTGCCCGTGAAATAGCTTCCGTATACTTCATTCACTTCTGCAAACAAAGCCATATCGCTTAAGAAGATCGTTGTCTTTACAATAGCATTAAAGTTAGTACCAGATACTTCTAAAACGGCTGCCAGATTCTTCATTACCTGAGTAGTCTCTTCCTTTATAGACCCCGTTACTACATTACCAGTAGCAGGATCAATTGGTACCTGACCACTAACAAATAATAAGTTACCAGCTTTCACTGCCTGACTATAAGGCCCAATAGGTTCAGGAGCCTGATTAGTGTAAATAATTTCTTTAGACATAGTTGTATTTTTAATTATCAATTCTTAACATACATATTACCATTATTAATGAAAACTTTATTGTCATAATTTCATACATAATAAAATAACTTCATTATAATTATTGATTATCCCAACCTGGAATAGTTTTTATTATATGTACTATATTAAATAAAGAATCTAGTTTAACACAAATATATAATCCATTGTTACCTTTGGAATTAATTTCATGTTTTTTGTTTTTAAATGACTTTGTACTTATTATTTTCCATTTCTTTTCACCTAAATTGAGATACTCTTTATTTAAAGTATCTTGAATGATTTTATATTTTTGGGATATGTACTCCTTTGGATATAACTTAAATAATTGCTTCTCATTTTTACATGATATTGTACTAAAAATACATAAGATTAATAAATACTTTTTCATCAATTTAAATTCTTTACTAGAACTGAACTTAACTGCTTTTTACTGACTCATTACTAGGATATCAACCTTCCATATCTATTTTTTACCCTATAATTTAAAGTTAGTATTTAAAGTATTTTGAAATAAAACTCACTAAATATTAAACAATGACCAGTCCAGCGATTTATTAAAAATTGACTATAAGGATATTGAAATAATTAAATAGATATTTTATTTACCAATATTACCAATTCTTAATTAAATCACGACGTTAATCATTCTCCCTTTTACGAAAATGATTTTCTTTGGTTCTTTACCTTCAAGCCATTTTTGCACTACCTCATTGGCTAATGTCAACTGCTCTACTTCTTCTGCACTTGCATCCAAAGCAAAGTTCAATGTCGTACGCATTTTACCATTAATACTTACCGGGTATTCCTTAGTAGTCTCTACTAAATATTGTGGATTAAAGGTAGGATAAGTAGCATCCAGAATGCTGCCTGCATTACCCAGTTCATGCCATAGTTCTTCTGAAATATGTGGAGCATAAGGAACCAGTAAAATCAACATTTGTTCCAGCACTTCTTTCTTATTGCATTTAGCATCAGCCAGTTCGTTTACACAAACCATGAAAGCACTTACAGCAGTATTAAAACTAAACCTTTCTGTATCCTCTTCTATCTTCTTAATTGCCCTGTGAATGATCTTCAGTTCAGCAGCATTTGCTTGCTCTTCATTCCACACTTTACCCTTTAGTTCATCAAAGAATAAACGCCATAGTTTACGCAGAAAACGGTGAACTCCTTCTATACCCTTAGTATCCCAAGGTTTGCTTTGTTCTACAGGACCAAGGAACATCTCGTACATACGGAAAGTGTCAGCTCCATATCGTTCTACTAAATCATCAGGATTAACCGTATTGAATTTAGATTTCGACATCTTTTCAATCTCCACACCACAGATGTATTTCCCATCTTCTAAAATGAATTCAGCATTAGCATACTCGCCATTTTTCCATTGCTTAAATGCTTCAATATCTAATTCAACTCCATCAACAATGTTTACATCAACATGAAGTGGAGAAACATTTATCTCTCTTAATCTAAGGTCTCCTCTTTCTAGATAAATATTTGATAAAATATACGAAGTTTCAGATCTAACTAAAGCTATTGCATCTTTATCATCTGCATTAATTTTGTCAACAATGCCTTTTGAAATAACTACGTTTGGAAGTAATGAATTATCAAAATCCCCTCCTCCAATTATACTCCATGCTAATCTATATACAAATCTACTGCTACCAGTTATCATCCCCTGATTCACCAGTCGTTTAAATGGTTCATCAAATCCTATATAACCAAGATCGTACAATACTTTCGTCCACATTCTGCTATACAATAAATGCCCTACAGCATGCTCTGTACCACCAATATATAAGTCCACACTATTCCAGTAATCGCTTGCCTTTCTGCTTACAAATTCTTCCTTGTTGGTAGGATCCATGTAGCGAAGAAAATACCAGCTACTACCAGCATATCCCGGCATCGTACTCGTCTCTCTATTACCTTCAGGAGTATTCACCCATTCGGTAATATTTGCCAGTGGTCCTTCGCCCTCCGGCCCCGGTCCGTACTTAGCTACATGGGGTAGTTCAAGTGGCAAATCTTTTTCCGTCAATGCTATAGCCACACCATCCTGCCATACAATAGGGAAAGGCTCACCCCAGTAGCGTTGTCTGCTAAAACCAGCATCACGCATTCTAAAGTTTACCTTGCGTTTACCAATGCCCATTGCCTCTATCTTATCATTGGCAACACTTATCGCATCACGCATTACAAGGCCATTCAAAAAGTCGCTGTTTTCCAGTATCGCATCCTTGGTAGGATTCGCTTCTTTACCATTAAAATGTTCGCCAATAATATTGGTGATAGGTATATTAAAATGAGTAGCAAATTTAAAGTCACGCTCATCACCACAAGGCACCGCCATAATAGCTCCGGTACCATAACCAGCCAGCACATATTCGCTGATCCAGATAGGTATTTGTTTGCCATTAAAAGGATTGATAGCATACGCACCGGTAAAGCAACCTGTAATCAGTTTTACCTCCGCCATACGCTCTCTGTCGCTCCTGCTTTTTACATAAGTAATGTAGTCATCAACAGCCTTTGTTTGCTCAGCCGATTTTATTTCATTTACCAGTTCCAGTTCAGGAGCCAGCACCATAAAATCTACACCAAAAATGGTATCAGGACGAGTTGTATATACGGTAATATTTTTTCCTTTTTCCTTTTCACTTTTTACTTCAAAGGTTATCTCCGCCCCCTCACTTCTGCCTATCCAGTTTCGTTGCATTTCTTTCATGCTATCGCTGAAGTCCACTCGCTCAAGTCCTTCCAGCAAACGGTCTGCATAAGATGTTATACGCAAATACCACTGACGCATTTTCTTCTTCACTACAGGGTGACCACCACGCTCACTCACGCCATTTACCACCTCATCATTTGCCAGCACCGTTCCCAATGCCTCACACCAGTTTACCTCCCCATATTTCGAGAATGCAAGCCTGCGATTCATCAGCATTTCTTCCTGCTCTGCTTTGCTATAATTGTTCCATTCTTCTGCCGAAAATTTATTGCAGCCCTTGGTCTCATATTTTGCTATCAGGTCAGCAATTGGCCTTGCCTTTTGCTGCGTATTACAGAAGTAACTATTGTATAATTCCAGAAACAATTTCTGCGTCCATTTATAGTAGTTCGGATCACTCGTTTGCACCTCCCTTTCCCAGTCGTAACAAAAGCCAATTTTATCCAGCTGATTCTTAAAAGTAGCAATGTTTTTCCTGGTAGTTTCAGCAGGATGCTGACCCGTTTCTATGGCATATTGTTCTGCAGGCAATCCAAAACTATCAAAGCCCATAGGATGCAAAACATTAAACCCTTTCAATCTTTTATAACGGCTGTAAATGTCGCTCGCAATATAGCCCAGCGGATGCCCCACATGCAAGCCTGCACCACTTGGATAAGGAAACATATCCAACACATAATACTTCGGTTTATCCGATTCGTTCGATACCGAATAGCTTTTCTGCTCCTTCCACTGTTGCTGCCATTTTTGCTCAATTGCCCTGAAATTGTACTCCATAATATAAGTATGCTCTAAATGAATTCCCGCAAAAATAAGGTTACAGCACTAAGAATAAGGAGTTTAGTACAGATATTACTACTATGATTGAAGTACTTACACTATAAAACAGTCATCATTTATACCAATAAACAGGGTATTATTTTTACTTTTTCTTTTTTACTTTTTACTTGATTTTGGGCGCGCCTTGCAGGCCCGGCTATCCGGTTGTATCTTTTTGCCAGAATCATGCTCCTATTTAGGGCTCAAGGGTGGCAAAAAGGATACCCCTACTATCCGTCGCGCTCGCTCAAACCACAATCAAGCCCATACCCACTCGTCCTACTCGTCAGACGATTGGCGATCATCGTCTGACGAGTATGCCGGCTCCACCAAAAATTTAGTAGATATAAATTTTAAAGTGTATACGATCTCTTAATAACATCAACACTTGCCACTTCTGTGAAGTCCAATTTTACCTTTTCACGATCTTTCAAATCTAGTATTTTCTTACAATTATAAAACTTACCCAACTTTTTATAACAAGCAATCAAGGTTATTTTTCTACCAACAGGATAGTCACGCTCTAAACTAAATGAAGTTGCTTTTTTATCAACGCTAATAGATTCTTTCATCATACTATTAATATCGTTGAAAATAACATAGATTGATATATCCGATATTTTATTAGATGTGTCATAATCACATTCAATCTTAGTTTTATTGGGAGCATCATAAAATCGATCACAATTTATCCAGCCTAGATTTGTAATTTCTAAAGGTTGGTAATAGGCTTCATCAACTTTAAATACCTTCTTGTTTGTAATACTATCTCTTGTCTCTTTAACAGTTTGGGTATATTCACTTTTATCTACCTCTCGGGGTGATCTTTTAAATAAACTATCAAACTCCCTTTTCGATATCTTTCCACTATTCGCTGATTTAGAAAAATTAATTACCTCATCAATAGTAGTATTAGGCCTAACAATTTGCTTTGCAACCTGTTTTTCAACAGGTATATTATTTTTTACTTCATTTGTAGGTTTAGTAACCTTTTTTAAAGGACTTGTTATGGTAATTTTTTTATAGGCAGGCACCCAGTTTAGTATTCCATTGGAATCTTTAGAACCATAAAACAATTCCATATCTTTCTTATCCTTCTTTGGAATCTGTACCAACATTTTTTTATCCGCTTTCAGCTTAAGTTCATTCCCATCCGATGTCATTCCTATATAATATGCACCTCCTGATACAAGTAGCCTACCATTAGAAACGGTAGGTGCATCATTTTCAAAAAGTTGTTCTTGATTAGTTACTTCTTTTAAGTAAACCGTTATTTCATTCCCTGGTTTACCACCATTAACTGTTTCCAGAACAGAAGGATCAACTGTTATTTTCAAGCCTTCCTTTCCTTTCAGCTCAGTAATTTTATTACTACTGATTGTAAAACTTTGTGGTTTTACTTCAAACTCAATTTTACTGGTTTCAGATTGTTTTATTTCAGTTGATTTTAAACTGTCTTTATTATTTATTACGTCTTTATTTTTATTATCTGATTCTTTACACGCATTTAAAAAAAATAACGAAAGAATAATAACAAGGTACTTGTTCATAAGGTTAATTTAAATTAGTGATTTGTAATAGTTTGAATAACATTTCAAATATAAAATATTAATAAACTATCTATACTCTGGCAAATGCATAAAGTATTGTAAAATAACAAACCTTTTTATTCATGCTTTTAAGTTATTGTTGGTAATAATTAGTAATAGGAATAGTAAATAATTTACAAATAATATCCGCTTATTCACCCGTTCATACACAAGCCACATCAGCCGGTCCGGTTTCTGCGATAGCAGAAATATTGATTCCACTTCAGTGGAAGCAATAAGGAGCGGGTGATGTGGTGGTGTATGAACAGAGCCTTTCGGCTATGAGACATATTTTCGAATACCTGTTTTCAGCAGCTATTCAGGGCATTTCAGTAAATTATTCAAACCACAATCAAGCCCCGTCTACTCGTCAGACGATTGGCGCTCATCGTCAGACGAGTAGACGTCAATTCAAAATATCCAAAACTCGTTTTTGAAAATTCTCTCATCATAGCAAAGTCTTCTCATGACACACAAAAGTGTTCTCAAGTCATGCAAAGTCTTCTCAGAATGAACGTGAGCGAGCTCTCGTCATAGTAAAGTCTTCTCACGACACACAAAACTGTTCTCAAGTTGTAGCAAAGTCTTCTCAGAACGAACGTCAGCGACCTCTCGTTATAGTAAAGTTTCCTCAAGAAACACAAAAGTGTTCCCAAGTAGCGCAAAGTGTTCTCAAGTTGAACCTGAGTAACCTCCCGTTATAGTAAAGTCTTCACAAGTCATTGCTAAGTGTTCTCTAATTGAACGTGAGCGACCTCTCATATTTAAAAAATTTTCTCAATTTACTGGAAAGCGTCTAAAAAATAATTCTGAAAGGGTACTGTCTAAAAAAAAGTTTGTTCATTTCTACAAACTATCTTTATATCAACTATTTAGATAACCTCCTTTCTGTATACATAGCTCAACAAATTAAAAAATTTTTAATTAATTTTAACTAATCCCCTTATTTTCGTGGAGGATAGAAAAACGGTTCAATCAAATAAAGAATATTATGAAAAAAATTTACTTAATGCTATTAATAAGCATTTGCTTTACTATCAATGTATATAGTCAGGCTGTTTTACAAGAAAGTTTTGAAGGTACATTTCCGCCTGCAGGCTGGACTATTTTCAACAATGGATCAGGTAATAACTGGTCACAAAATACAACCTCAACTTATTCTTACGATGGCAATAATTCAATGCAGTTAATGTATAATAGTAGCAATGCTGCAGATGCTTGGGCATTTACACCTGCATTAACTTTAAATACTAATCCAGTAACAATTACTTTTTGGACAAGAGTTCGTTCAGCTACCTATCCCGAAAGTTTGAAATTTACTGTTGGAACTGGAAATACAGTGGCGGATCAAACCACCGTTTTAATTGATAGTTCATCTTTAACAAATACTAATTATACTCAATGGACAGCAACTTATACGCCAACTAGTGCAGGTACTTATTATTTTGCTTTTAACTGTTACTCTGCTGCTGATGAATTTTACTTATACGTTGATAGTGTAACCATTTCACAGCTTTTGCCAGGATGTACAGGTGCGCCTTTCGGGGGAACAACAATTGCTTCTTCTCAGGGAGTTTGTGCAAATATATCCTTTGGGCTTAGTGTAAATGGTTCTACTGGTGGTGTAGCAGGACTTACCTATCAATGGCAGTCTTCACCAGACAGCATAAACTGGACCGACATTAGTGGCGAGACCAATTCAACCTCTAGTGTTACTAGCGGAATTGCATCTCCTACATACTATAGAAGAAAAGTAACCTGTGGTGGTATAGATGCATACTCTACAAAAGTATTAGTAGGAATAAACCCCACTGCATTATGTGCTTGTAGTCCAAACAACGGCACTACACTGCACAACGCTACCGGACCAACAATTGACGAAGTTGATATTCCTGGTACTAAGTTGACAAATAGTTCAGCAGGAGCACCATCCAGCGGTTATACTTTATTTAACGATACTACAATTATTCCTAATCTTGTTCAAGGAGTTACCTATACCTTAAATACTACTTTTAGCACTGCAGGAATTGCTTCTGTTTGGTTCGACTGGAATCAGGATGGTTTATTTGATGCTAGCGAATGGACTCAAATTACTACAAACGCAGCTAATGGTTCCATTTCATTCACAGTTGATGCGAATGCCTTATTAGGTCAAACAGCAATGAGAATAAGGTTGCGTGCAAGTGGAAATGCAAATGCATCTACTGATGCGTGTACTACATTTGGAAGTGGTGAAACCGAAGACTATGTTATTAATGTAATTAAGGGAGAGCCTTGTTCTGGTATGCCAACAGGAGGTACCGCTGTTGCTACTCAGAGTTCTGTATGCGCTGGAACTGATGTAAACTTTACAGTGAATGGTTCAACATCTGGTACTATTGGCTTAACTTATCAGTGGCTAATTTCTACAGACACAGGTAAAACATATACTGCAATTTCTGGAGGAGATAGTATTTCACATTATGAAGCCGGATTCTCTACTCCTGCTTGTTATAAACGTTCTATTTCTTGTGGTTCAAATACTGCATTTTCTACAGTGGCATGTGTAGGAATCAATACAGTCAATCTATGTCCATGTAGTCCATCTAATGGTACTACTTTACATTCTGCTACAGACCCTACTATTGACGAAGTAGATATACCAGGCACAAAGCTGACCAATAGTTCTCCGGGTGCACCAACTAACGGTTATAATATATTTTCAGATACTTCCATTGTTCCAACTCTTCAAATCGGAAACACCTATACCTTGAACACCACATTTGATGTGACAGCAATTGCATCTGTTTGGTTCGATTGGAATCAAGATGGTGTTTTTGACGCCTCAGAGTGGACTCAAATTACAACTAGTGGCACAAACGGTTCCATTTCTTTTACCGTTGATCCATCTGCTTTACCGGGTAATACTTTAATGAGAATAAGGGTTCGTTTGCCAGGTAACTCAAATGGTTCTGGTGATGCTTGTACTACATTTGGTAGTGGAGAAACTGAAGACTATTTACTGAATATAGTAAATGCCAGCTCCAGTATTCAAGGTAATATATTGTATCCTAATGGCACCAATATACCTAATGTTAAAATCAAAGTTACTGGTTCATTATTAGACAGTACCCTAGCTTCTGGCAATTACACATTGACTGAACCAAACGGAAATTATACATTGCGAGGTTCTAAAAACAATGACATTAAAAAAGCTAACGGAGTTACTGCACTTGATCTAGCACTAATTCAGTCTCATATTTTAGGAAAATCTATTTTTAATTCCCCTTATAAAATAATTGCTGCAGATGTAAATGGTGATGGAAATGTAACTTCATTAGATTTAGTTTACATTAAACGTCTAATTCTTGGGATTGATACAGTATATCCTTCCAAAAAACTTTGGGTATTTGTTGATAGTAATTTTGTATTTATCAACCCGTTGGCACCGTTCCCTTATAAAGATAGTATTAGTTATACTAACCTATCTGTTAACATGGCAAACCAAACGTTTATCGGGATAAAACTTGGAGACGTAAACTGGGATTGGAATCCAACAATACCAAAAACTGATAACGGCAAGGAAGTGATAATTGAAAACGGAATAATGAAATTAATAACTGATGAAGGTATAATAATCGAATAAATCTACAATTTCGTTACTTCAAAGAAGGTTGCCTTTTAAAGGCAGCCTTCTTTTGTTTTGGGGTAGTATTATTAATTAAATCAAGAAACTTGTTAAAATCATACTTAAAACTCAGTATATATGAATATCTTTGCGCATTTTTAGCTCAATATACACAAGGATTATTCACTAATGAACAATTTGGTTTCCGTAATAATGCCGCTTTATAATGGTTCAAAAACCATACAAGTATCGGTTAATTCATTGTTAGAACAAACTTATTCCAATTGGGAATTAATCATTGTTGACGACTGTTCTACAGATAATTCTTATAAGATTGCGCGTGAAATAGCATCTGTGAATACAGAAAAAATCAAAGTATTTCAAACAGAGAAAAATGGTGGTCCTGCAATTGCTCGTAACATTGCAACCAGAAACGCTACAGGTCGTTTTATTACTTATTTGGATAGTGACGACATTTGGTTATCTAATAAATTAGAAAAGCAAATTGATTTCATTACAAAATACAACTATTCTATAATTTATTCTAATTATGAGAAAATATCATTTAAAGGAGAAAGAAATGGTAGAGTAGTAAAAATGCCAGAAGTTGTAAATTATAATACGATTCTTAAATCAAATGCAATCCCTTGTTTAACAGCAATGTATGACGTTGATAAATTAGGGAAACTATACCAAATTGAAGACCGTTTTTATATGTCAAATGAAGACTATATAATGTGGATTCAAACTCTCAAAAAAGGTATATTAGCATATAAATTAGATGAAGTATTAGCATTTTATAGGTTAAGTGAACACTCAATTTCTAAGAACAAAATTAGAATGGCCTCTATTAGATGGTATATTTATAGAGATATTGTTGGACTTAGCATTTTAAATACACTCTATTATTACATTTGTTACCTAATTATAGGTATAAATAAATATTTTAAATAAACAATATGAAAGTAGCACTGATTACAGGAATTACCGGGCAAGATGGAGCTTACTTAGCCGAATTTCTTCTAAAAAAAGGGTATGAAGTTCACGGCATTAAACGTCGTAGTTCATTATTTAATACAGGCCGAATTGATCATTTTTATGAAGATCCACATATTCCAAATCGTCACCTTACATTACACTATGGCGATTTAACTGATAGTACTAATCTAATTCGTATCATTCAGGAGGTTCAACCTGATGAAATATACAACCTGGCTGCAATGAGCCACGTACATGTAAGTTTCGAAACACCAGAGTATACAGCAAACGCAGATGGTATAGGTACACTTAGAATACTGGAAGCTGTTAGACTCTTAGGATTAATAAAAAAAACCAGGGTTTATCAGGCATCTACTTCTGAATTATATGGACTAGTTCAGGCTGTTCCACAAAGTGAAACAACACCTTTCTATCCTCGTTCTCCTTATGCAGTTGCTAAGCTATATGCCTACTGGATTACCGTTAACTATCGTGAAGCTTATGGCATGTATGCTTGTAATGGTATATTATTTAACCACGAATCACCTAATAGAGGGGAAACATTTGTAACCAGAAAAATCACTCGAGCTGTTGCTAAAATAGCATTAGGCTTACAGAAAGACTTGTTCTTAGGTAATTTAAATGCGCAACGTGACTGGGGACATGCCAAAGATTATGTAGAAGGAATGTACTTGATTCTACAACAAGAAAAACCTGAAGATTTTGTTCTTGCAACGGGTATTACCACTCATATTAGAGACTTTGTAAAGATGGCTTTTGCTGAAGTTAATATTGAAGTAGCATTTAAAGGAGAAGCTGAAAACGAAATTGGTTACGTTGTTAATAATAATGGTAATGAATATGTTCCAGTTGGTTCTGAAGTCGTAAAGGTAGACCCTCGTTATTATCGTCCAACAGAGGTGGACTTATTAATTGGTGATCCTACAAAAGCAAATACCAAATTAGGTTGGTTTCCGAAATATGATTTACCAATGCTGGTTAAAGAAATGGTAGCTGCTGATGTTGAATTATTTAAGAAAGAGAAACACTTAAAAGACAGCGGTTTCAGCATCAATAATAACGCAGAATAAAATGAACAAACAAGATAAAATATACATTGCTGGCCATAGAGGGATGGTCGGTAGTGCTATTGTTAGAATATTAAAATCTAAAGGGTTCGATAATATTATCACCAGAACTTCAAAAGAATTAGATCTTAGAAATCAGGTGGCAGTAAATGAGTTCTTTAACTTTGAAAAACCAGATTATGTAGTACTTGCCGCTGCTAAAGTGGGAGGAATTGTTGCAAATAATACCTACAGAGCAGAATTCATTTACGACAACCTAATGATGGAGGCAAACGTAATTCATGCAGCCTATACTAATAAGGTTACTAAGCTTTTGTTTTTAGGCTCATCTTGCATTTATCCTAAAAATGCTCCTCAACCATTAAAAGAAGAGTATTTATTGCAAGGTTATCTTGAACCAACCAATCAACCATATGCGGTTGCTAAAATAGCAGGCATTGAGCTTTGTGATTCATATAGAAGTCAATATGGATGTAATTTCGTTTCAGCTATGCCAACTAATCTATATGGACCTAATGACAATTACGACCTAGAGAAATCACATGTACTTCCTGCATTATTAAGGAAATTTATAACTGCAAAAAAAAATGGAGCAACAGCTGTTGAACTATGGGGTACAGGTACACCAAAACGTGAATTTTTGCACGTAGATGATTTGGCTGCTGCATGTTTTTTTCTTTTAGAAAACTATAATGAAAAAGGGTTAGTAAACATTGGTTGTGGAGAAGATGTAACAATTCTTGAATTAGCAGAAATTGTCAAAAAAACAGTAGGATTTGAAGGTGACATTGTATTTGACACAAGTAAACCTGATGGCACAATGCGTAAGCTTATGGATATTTCTAAGATAAAATCTTTTGGATGGCAACCTAGTATCAGTCTGGACCAAGGAATAGCCTCTGTATTTGAGGAGATAAAAGATAATAATTGGTAATTAATAAATAAAAAAGCTGAATTTCATTAATTCAGCTTTTTTAATAGGCGTATTCTTGATAATTGTTTTGTTAGATAATTATTTTTATCGGCACAGATTATAAATGGAGTCAATAAAAATACCTCAAACAAAATTCTGTACCTAATTATTGCTCCAAAAAAGGGAACAGTATACCCTATTATTAAATAATTAATTACAGAAAATGAAATCAACATTATCCATAATGGATTTCGAAGTATGCCTATAAATATTTTATAGTTTATTAAAGCCAATATTAGCATTAATATCATTAACAGGTTTTCAATAGCAGAAACCAATAACAGTGGAGATTTGACTTCTGTAATATAAGGTCTAAAAAAAGAATGATTTATTGAAGTTGGAAAATCTTCAACATAGCTTAAAATTTTATCGTTAAGAGGTTTAATTGGTAAAAATGAATTTCCCTTTAATTCTAAAAACTTATGCTGCCTTTCGGCCATTTGTTTTGGAAGATTAAGACTATCTGGAGCAAAAATGGTTAGAAAAAAGAGGGACACACAAACGCTTAATGTTATTACTGTAACTGAAATCGCCTTTTTATTATATTTGACGGTAATAAAATAAGCAACAAAAACAGGTATTAGAGATAACGCTACAAAATTTCTAATTAAAAAAACAAACAGAAAGCTAATAAAACAAATAATAAAATATTTCGCTTTGTTTCTTTCATTCAAAAGTTGGATAAAATAATATATACTACCCGTAATTGCTGGAAATATTAAACCGTCTTTTCTAATGCCACTTTCCCAAAATAATAAAGGAGGGAATAAGAAAATTATTAAGAACAAAATTTGTTTCTTTGAAGGAAATTGAGCTATTAGTAATTTGTACAAAAAGTAATGACCCCAAAATGTAATAACATTAAAGTACAAAACATTTATATAGTAATGCCCACCACTTAATAAATTAAAAATTGCAAGCATTTTAATTAATAAATTGTACTGTAAGTCTTTCCAATAAGAAGATTCGCTATTAAAAAAAGTCAGCACTTGACTATTTTGATAATGATGTTGAAACAAATCAGTAATAAAGTATAGAGGGTTCGATTTTAAAACATTATATTCCTGTAGGGATAATTGATGATATTGCCAGGTATCATCGCCTTTGTAAATAGTAAAAAATAAATAACCGTAAATACATCCTACTATACATTTTACAAATAAAACCAGCATACCCTGAGTAAAGGTTAATATAATTCTATTTGATATAGTTAACCAATAGAATAAACCTGTAATTAATAAAACACTCAAAAAAAACGGGAACAAGAAAGACATTCTTTGTATTTAGGTCGTAAACTTACTTATAAATACTATTTGAAGGTAGATTGTCGATTATAATGTTCATCTTATTGCATATAGATTCATAGCTAAACTTGTCTGAATATACTTTTAGGGCATTTCTACCAAATTCATAAAATAGATTTTCATCATAATATTTTATCAAAAGGTCTGCAAGTGCATTAGAATCATTTTCAGCAATTAGATTACCATTATATCCTTCCTGAACAATTTCACTCACCCCACTTACATTAGTTGCTATAATTGGTTTAGCATGCTGAATTGCTTCTATCAGTGCAATAGGTAAACCTTCATAGTGAGTAGGAAGTATTACTACATCACAAGATTTATAGAATTTATCAATTTCAGTAGTTTCTCCTGCAAGGTTTATGTAGTTACTAAGATTATAATTTTGAATAAGACTTTCAATATATTTTCTTTCTGGCCCATCCCCGATTAGGGTTAAGTGAATATCTTTTCTTTTATGAACATTCACTATTATATCCATTGCTTTAACAGCTGTAGAATGATCCTTTTGTTTACGAAATCCAGCAACCATCAATATGTTATTGTAAATAGTAATATCAGGAGCTGATAAAATTCTTTTTTCATGAATATTAGGACAAACAAGAACCTTTTCCTTCTTTATTCCTAGTATTTTTTGACCAAAAGCTGCCGTATGTTCCGACACACAGAAATATTTATCCGAGATCCCTTTCAGTAAATATTCAATAACATACCCAGATATGAATTGTAAGAAAGGCGTACCCTTTTCAAAAGACCAACCATGAACAGTAAAAATATTTGGAATTCGTTTCAATCGACAAGCAATTCTGGTAAGAATACCTGCTTTAGATGAATGTGATATCACAATATCTGGTCTAAATTGATTAATTTCTTTCCCTATTGAATTAATTGCCTGAATGTCTTTTACAATAAAATAGGAATTTCTAAGTGAACTTATACAGGTAATTTCAATATTGTATATTCCTAACTGGTTAGATGCAATACCTGTTTTTCCAGATATTATTTTACAAGTATGGCCTTTCAATACATGGTCTTTAACACACTCCACTAAGTGACGTTGTGCACCATACATATTATCCAATTCCGTAATTACATGTAAAATCCTCATTTACTTGGAACAAATTAATAAACAAACCATACCTTAAAAGCGGCTAATTTATAGTAAGAAATTTAAACCAAGGTAAATAGCTTATTTATACTTCTTATATTAATTGATAAATTATCGATTCAGACTCCTATTTTTGTCGACAAAAGGCTATTATTCTTTACATAATAACATTATAATATATATAATTAAAATAATATACATAACTATATGAAGACTATAATTATTACTGGTGGAGCAGGCTTTATTGGAAGTCATGTAGTAAGGCTATTTGTAAATAAATATCCTGAATATAAAATTATAAATTTAGATGCATTGACTTATGCTGGTAATCTGGAAAATTTAATAGATATAGAGAATTCTCCTAATTATCATTTTGAGAAGGTTAACATATTGGATCCAGAAGCATTAAAAACCGTTTTTATTAAACACAATGTGACAGATGTAATTCATTTGGCAGCTGAATCACATGTTGACAGATCTATTATATCTCCTTTAGATTTTGTTTTTACAAATGTTATTGGAACTGTAAATCTATTAAACGTTGCTAAAGACTTCTGGAAAGAGAATTTGGAGCAACATTTATTCTATCATGTTTCTACCGATGAAGTATATGGTGCTTTAGGCTCTGAAGGTTTATTTACCGAGACAACTCCTTATCATCCAAACTCTCCTTATTCTGCTAGCAAAGCTTCTTCTGACCATTTTGTAAGGGCTTATGCTGAAACCTACCATTTGCAAACTGTTATCTCTAACTGTTCTAACAATTACGGACCTTTTCATTTCCCAGAAAAGTTGATTCCATTATTTATCAATAATATTATTAATAATAAGCCATTACCTGTATATGGAGATGGTTTGTATACTCGCGATTGGTTGTTTGTAAAAGATCATGCAACTGCTATAGATTTGGTATTCCATAAAGGAAAAATTAACGACACTTACAATATTGGTGGCTTTAATGAATGGAAAAATATAGATTTAGTAAAAATTCTTTGCAGTCAAATGGATGACAAACTTGGAAGAGAAAAAGGGACTAGCGAAAAGCTAATTACTTATATTAAAGATCGTCCTGGACATGATAGAAGATATGCAATTGATGCTACAAAAATAAATGCAGAACTTGGCTGGAAGCCTTCGGTTACATTTGAAGAGGGTTTACAAATAACTATCGACTGGTTTCTTGCAAATACAGAATGGCTGAACAATGTAACTAGTGGAAATTATCAGCATTATTACGAATCTATGTACGCTAATAAATAATTTTTGTTCATTTTATGAAAGTAGAACAAACCATATTAAAAGACTGTTTCATAATAACAGACACCGTATTTGGGGATAGCAGAGGCCATTTTTTCGAGAGTTTTCATAAACAAAAATTTCATCAACTTACTGGACTTGATGTTGACTTTGTACAAGACAATCAATCTAGTTCAACAAAAGGAGTTCTTCGTGGGCTTCATTTTCAAAATGGAGAACATGCTCAAGCAAAATTAGTAAGGGTATTAAAAGGTTCAGTCTTAGATATTGCAGTAGATCTTCGCCCAGATTCTATTACGTATGGCCAATATGTATCCATTGTTTTATCAGAGGATAATCAAAAACAATTTTTCATCCCACGTGGATTTGGTCATGGGTTTATTGTTTTAAGCGACGAAGCTACATTCTTTTACAAATGTGACAATTTCTATCATAAGCCTGCTGAAGGAGGAATTATTTACAATGATGTAGAACTTTCTATAGATTGGCAATTGCCTTCAGATCAGATCTTGTTATCTGAAAAAGACTTATTATTACCTACGTTCAACGAATTTAAAAAATCAATTATTAAATAGTTTCTGAATATGAAAGGAATTGTATTAGCCGGAGGAAGTGGAACCAGATTGTATCCCATCACAAAAGGTATCAGCAAACAACTGATTCCAATTTATGATAAACCAATGATATATTATCCGCTATCTGTTCTTATGTTAGCGGGCATAAATGAAATTCTCATTATTACAACCCCAGAAGACTCTGCACAATTTCAAAGATTACTGGGAGATGGTAGTGAAGTGGGATGCAAATTCTCTTACGCAGTACAAGCTGTACCTAATGGTCTAGCACAAGCTTTTGTAATTGGAGCTGACTTTATTGGAAATGATAAGGTAGCTCTTATTTTAGGAGATAATATTTTCTATGGTACTGGTTTTAGTAAATTGATTCAATCTTTCAATAATGTTGATGGTGCTGCCATTTTTGCATATAAAGTTCATGATCCTGAACGCTACGGTGTAGTAGAATTCGATAAAGATTATAAAGCATTATCTATAGAAGAAAAACCCACAAATCCTAAATCAAATTTTGCAGTTCCAGGTCTTTACTTCTACGATAATAACGTAGTAAAAATTGCTAAAGAGATTGCGCCTTCACCACGTGGAGAATACGAAATAACGGACGTTAATAGGGTTTATCTGGAAAGAAATAGTTTACATGTGGGAGTTATGAATCGAGGTACAGCATGGTTGGATACAGGTACTTTTGATTCTTATAGTGATGCTTGCGAATTTGTACGTGTAATTGAAAAAAGACAAGGATACAAAGTAGGTTGTATAGAAGAAGTTGCCTATAGAATGGGCTATATTGACAAAGCTCATTTATTAACTTTATCTGATAAATATGCCAAAAGTGGTTACGGTGAATACCTCCGCAAACTTGACTAATATTTTTAAGATTTATAACAGCACTAAAAATATTTTCAATAGCCTAAACAATTCAAAATTGTTTAGGCTATTTTCTTTTATAATACTTCCAAAAATTACTTTTAGTTGATAATACAGTTAATAATGGGGAAACAATTCTGTTAGCATTAAACTGATTTTTACTTTTAGCCTTTATCTTTGCGCCTCGAAAAAAAGTATATGAAGTTTTATAATCTTATAATAAAGTATCGTTTCTATTTAGGCATTCTTGCAATTGTATTAGCTATCACTGTAAATATCGTTGCTAGTTTCTGGCCATCATTTATTTTATATTTCATTGGAATAATAGCCTTATTCACCCATTTCTTTATTGGCCCACTTCGATTAATTCAAGAACCTATGGAGAAAGGCGACACAGCTGAAGTTGAAAAAATTCTTGCATCTATCTGGTTTCCTAAATTATTATATACACCTATCAGATCAACCTATTTTACTTTAAAAGGTAATTTAGCTATGATGAACCAGGATTTTGATAATGCAGAAAAGCATTTAAAAATGAGTTCTAGTTTAGGTGCTGCAATGCCAGAAGCAGAAGGCGCAAATAAACTTCAATTAGGTATGATGGCAATGCAAAAAGGAGATTTTCGTCAGGGAGAAACCTATATGCGTGCAGCCTTACGTTCTGGATTGGCCGATAATGAAAGTAAAGCGGTTGCCTACTTAAGTATGTGCCAGATAATGATTAATAAACGTGAATTTAGAGCTGGTAAGGATTTTTACCGCAAAGCTAAAGCCTGCAAACCAACCACTCCTCAGGTTGTAGATCAGATAAAAGAAATGGATAAGTATATTGCCAGAATGCCTGGATAAACATAGGGCTGATTATTGGTATTACTTATACAAATATTGTTGCTTTCTTTTTACTTCACATTTTTATAAATTGTAGTACCATATAATACTATTTCTTATAGTTTAATATGGTTTGCATTAATAATAGATGCTTGTTGAATAATGACGGGTATGCGTTGATTTCCAACGCGCATTAGTTTTATTTCAACGAATGCGCGTTGGAAGTCAACTAACATTCGTTTAAGTAAAACGCGGGGTAGTTGATTTACAACGAATGCCCGTCTAAGCTCAACGCATGCCCGTGGAAGCCCAACGCAAGTTCGTTGGGTATCGACGCATATCCTTTGGATTTCAGCGAACATGTTTTTAATGTCAACTAACAGTCGTTTTTAACCAAAAAATGTTTTTCTAAACTATACGAGAGTGTTTTATTAAGGTACGAATATTGCTGTAAATTCAACTAAGGCTGATGGTTATATTACTGGTATATTTTTTTCTTTAATTACCCATAAAATAATCTCAAGCCCCTCCTCTACAACAAACAAATACTTGCAATAAATTATTAAATTGTATTTTTAATATGATAGCCACATTAAGGCTTCTTATATTCCATTTCGGGATGACGCTCAAAGGGGTATTTGTTATCAAAAATCTTTCTATAAGTAATTAATGTTCTGCTTTGCTTTGCACCTAACGATTTATAAACACTCATCATTTTGGGATTCCAATCTCCACTCCAACCTAATTCAAATTCATCATAACAGTTAGTTGCTTTAACTAAAGTAGCACATTCATGAATGATAAAACTGTCTATCCCTAAAGACTGAAACTTAGGTACAACTCCAAATGCTATTCCAATTAACTTTCTGCATTTACCATTTTTTCTCATCCACAACAACTTCAGTTTTTGCCATAAACCCAGCTTACCATTAAAGTGTTTGAAATACTGGTTCACATCCTGAAGACTTATAAACATGGCAATGGGCTCTTCTTTATAATATGCAAACCAAATAGAACGCTCCTCCATTACCGGCTTCATAGCCTTAAAAGCTTTTTTTATCTGCTCAGTAGTAATATCTTTTCCTTCTTCGTGCTGTGCCCATGCAGCATTATAAACTATTGCAAAATCCTCGGCATGTTTTTCCAGATCTTTTATCTTTATGTGCTTAGCAGTGTAGTCGGGTTTAGATTTAAAACGTTGACATCTTTCTACATGTTTACCAGCAATATTATCCAGATTGTCAATGGAAAAATAATACTGAAAATAATAGTTTTTCAACTCATTATTTTCTAATAGTTTTTGATAATATGATGGATTATATGCCATACCATAAATAGGTTCTTTACCAAACCCTTCCACCATTAATCCCCAGTTTTTATCCCTATCACCAAAATTAATGGGACCATCCATTGCTTCCATCCCCTCTTCCTTCAGCCATTCCTGTGCCTTATCCAACAGCATGTTTGCCGCCTGTTGATTATCTATGCAATCAAAATATCCAAAACAACCCACTTTAAAATCAGTCCCTTTACAGATATACTTTTTATTGGTAAATGCAGCAATTCTTCCAATCAGTTCATTAGTATCGCTATACAAAACCCAACGGCATGTTTTACCATGCTGATAGTTCTTGTTTTTAGTGATATCAAAAACATCATTTACCTCTTTATCAATTGGTCTGATGTATGCATTATCCCCTTTATTCATTAGTACATTTACAAGGATAAACTGTTTCGCTAATGATGTTGTATTTACTTCTACTAATCTCATCTAAAAAGTATTTTATAATTGTTTATTCTGGCAAACTTAAAGTAGCTAATACCGGATAATGATCAGACAAATTAAGTTTTGGTGAACTATAATTAATAGTTTTAATATCAGGAGTAATCAGCATAACATCTATCCTTAGAGTAGGACTTAACTCTGAATAGGTCTTTCCAAAACCGAATCCTTTTTCCAGAAAAGCATCCTTTAAACCATTAGCTAAATGATGATAAACATAACTTGCTGGAACACTATTTAAATCAGCACAAAATATAAATGGAGCCTTTGTAGTATCCATAATCTGTTTTGCAAGAATTGCCTGTTCTGTATGTTTTTTATCGAAATAAATTAGTTTATGAGATTTTGATTTATCCAGAATATCAGCGGTATCCTGCTGAACCATGATATAATCTTCCCAAGAATTATGTGTTTCCCATTTTAATCGCATCGACCTTAAATGGGTGGTAAATATCCTGCATTTTTTATTATTAATATTAATATCAGCATACAATACACTTTCGTAATTAATTCCATTATAGTTTACTTTATTGGAATTAATTATTGGGTATTTAGAAAATATTGCAGTCCCATATTTCCTTGAATTATGTTCAGAACAGTAGTCCTTTGAAATAATATGATATGGGTATCCCATACTTTCTAATTCCTTAACATCATCAGGAGTTTTACCATGAGCATTACAAAAAGTATTATCCTGAAGACACAGAATATCAGCATTCGTTGATTTAATATAATCAAGCATTTTAGTTCTCTTCTTCTTATCAAAAATGTCAGGATAAATCTCGTATATAAATCCATCCACATTCCAGGATAAAATTTTAAATGTATTCTTACCGTCCTTTTCAACTGAAGTAGAAAAATGAAAAGCAATTGTGCTGCTAATATTTTTATAACCTAATAACAGTATTACAATACTATACAAAAACAATTTCCTGTTTATAAATAAGCAACCTATTACCACCAGTATCATAGGTAAAAGTATTACAGGAAAGCCAAGTGCTAAAAAGGTAAAAACAAAACAATACTTAGGATTTACAAAAGGGGTAAGACAGGATAATAGGTAAGTAAAAGAAACACATATAGCTATAATAGCTAGTATATATTTTATTATCTTTTTCCCTTTTAAAGACATAGCTAAAAGGGTTAATTTTTATTTACATTATCCAAAAAAGACTTTTCATCCATAGTAAGACTATCTATTCCTTTCTCATTTATCTTATCCAGAATGGTATCCAGTTTCTTTTGTTTTATTTCTTCTTCGGTCACAGTTTTTACAACTTTCATATATTTTCGGGAAGGTGCTTTTTTATCTGGCGTTAGTGTACCATTTATAGTATCAAAAAGTGTATACATCCATTTGCTTATGTCATACCCTCTTTGAAGCAGCCAGATAAAAACAAAGCCCATTAAACCTCCACCTATATTAGCCAACAACAATGAATTGTTGCCCGATGCTGCTGCCAGACTGAAAGCAACATAAACAGCAGTTAATATCCATAGAGGTATTCCACCACCCATTAAAGGATAAATTCTGTAAGAAGGCGCTAATGTAGTGGTAGCAATTGCAACTGACATTACAGCAGCACCTCCTCCCATCAGCAACATAGAACTATGCGATAAAGTGGGAATAAATGTAGTAGCTGCTAAATAAAAAATTGCACCTGCCCATCCTCCATATAAGTAAATAGGAATTACTTTTCTATTACCTGCAAGGTCCTGTAAAATATAGCCAAAAGCCCATAGCCATAACAATGATCCAATAACACCCATTACACTTAAATGTGTAAACATATACGTTATAAAACACCATGGTTTATACAAGTTGGCTTTAAAGTCGGGGGATATTACAAACCAATGTATTATTTGTTTTTGAAAATAAAAATCACCCCCTTCATTATCATATGCTAATGTATAAGTAAGATGCGTGAACATCATAATTAAAAACAGCAATGCATTTGCACCAATTAGAAAAATTAAGGCATTGGTATCATGCCCCAATAAAGGTATTTTACGGTTATTGTTATTTGTATTATTCATGTTCATTAGTAGTGCTAAATTAAATATATACTATAATCACATTTAGAAAATTATAACTGTATATAAAGTCCATCTTCTCTATTTTCCAAAGGAAATGTTTTAAGGTAATAACCTTCCCCAGAAACATTACGCCCTTTTTCTAAACTAAATTTATACCTATGTAAGGGACACACAATATTTCCGGCTCCATCTATATATCCTTCAGCCATTATTGCACTAGCGTGAGGGCATTTATAAGCTACCGCAAAAATTTGATTATTGTGCTTTGCTAAAGTTACTTTTTTACCTTCTACTTCTATTATAGCCAGATTATTTTCTTGCCAGATAATCTCTGCTATTTCAAGCGCTATTTTATGCCATTTATGGTTTGAAGAAAAGATACTCATAGTGTACTATCTAAAAGTAAATGGCTTTGTAAGGATACCTTATGTTATAGATTTTCCTAACACGTTCCAGTATATTTTCTCT
>Ga0007873_1000053_pt1 | contig 36457 bp, 26 predicted proteins | sample CryBogCBH26May08_FD_71228 | JGI IMG/M metagenome (GOLD analysis project Ga0007873, IMG submission 71228) | Freshwater microbial communities from Crystal Bog, Wisconsin, USA - CBH26May08 | ecosystem: Environmental > Aquatic > Freshwater > Lake | place: Crystal Bog, Wisconsin, USA | collected...
TGTAAATTAATTTAGGAATGCAATTTACACATACAGATTATAACAGCTTAAATACAGTTCATTGCGCAGCAATGTTGGTTCAACTTATTTTTATCTGTAAATCCATTGCCTGTTGTTGCTCCAATTGTTGGAACTGTAACAGGTATATGTATAGGCAGTACTACTACTTTAACGGACGCTACACCTAATGGTGTGTGGTCAACTTCTACTCCATTAATTGGGTCGATTGATAGTGCTGGTGTAGTTACTGGTTTGTCTGCTGGAACAGGGATTGTTATTTATACAGTAACGGATAATAATGGATGTACAAACTTTGTTACTGCAAGCGGTCCAGTGTATGCTTTACCAGTAATAGCTCCAATTGTTGGAACTGTATCAAGTATATGTGTGGGTGGTACTACTACTTTAACAGATGCTACACCTGGTGGTATATGGTCAACTTCTACACCTTTAGTTGGTTCAATAAATAATGCTGGTCTTGTAACTGGGTTATCTGCTGGTAATGGCATAGTAATATACACTGTTACAGATTCAAACGGATGTGTAAACGCTGTAACTGCAAGTGGTCCGGTATATGACTTACCGATAGTAAACCCAATTTCAGGTGATTCAAGCGTGTGTATTGGAACTACTATTAACTTATCAAATAGTACTCCAGATGGAGTATGGTTTTCTAGTGATATTAATTCAGCAACAATATCAAATACAGGTGTTTTGAGCGGTTTGGCTTCAGGAAATACTGTAATTAGTTATACAGTTACCAATGCTAATAATTGTTCGACTACAGTTGCTAAAACTATTGTCATTAAATCGCCAAGTACATCAACTACAAATGTTACAGCTTGTAGTTCTTACACATGGAATGGTTCAACCTATACAACGAGCGGAACCTATACTTACAGCACATTAAATGCATTAGGCTGTGACAGTACTGCTACATTAATTCTTACAGTAAACTATCCAAGTACATCGTCTACAAATGTTACAGCTTGTAGTTCATACACTTGGAATGGGAATACTTATATTGCCAGCGGAACATTTACTTACAGTACAACAAATGCTGTAGGATGTGATAGTACTGCTACATTAATACTGACTATTACAAACGGTACATCATCTATAACTAATGCAAGTATTTGTAGTGGTTCATCTTATACATTCAACGGCCAAACATATACATCAACTGGGACATACTTAGCATTCCTTACCAATGCTGCAGGTTGTGATAGTGTTGCTACTTTAAATCTGACTGTCAATCAACCTACAGCATCTACTAGCAATATCAGTATTTGCGACGGATCTTCTTATACCTTCAATGGCCATACGTATAATACAACCGGTACTTATTTAGCATTCCTTACTAATGCTGCAGGATGTGATAGTGTTGCTACATTGAATCTTACCATAACATCAATAGCTCAATCAACAGTACAGCCTATCATCGGAACATCAGCGGTTTGTCCAGGTGATTCTACTATACTTGCTAACTCTACATTGGGTGGTATCTGGTCAGTGGATAGCTCATCAATAGCTACTGTTGATAGTATAACCGGACTGGTAAAAGGTTTAGTACAGGGTTCTGCAGTAGTAAGCTATACCGTTGGCATTCCTGGAACAGCTTGTAGTGCAACTGTAAGTGTTCCATTTACAGTGAATTGTGAAGCAGTAGCTTCGGGTGCAACAGGTGGTTTGGAGAGTAAAGGTCTTGGAGACGCAGTGGCTAAGAGAGTATATAACGCTGCAATATCCAGCACAAATAATAATATTGACTACAGTAGACTAACTCCTGTTAAAACGAATAACATTATCCAGGTAATGGGAACTACTACTCCAGGCAGCATTTCTCTTACAGATGTTATGCCTACAAAGGAATCTATTGGAAGTGGCTATAAAACTTTTGATATGTCTTCTTATGTTGCCGATCTTACCTCCTTTACAAATGCAACAGAAGTAGCAGCATACGATTATAGAGTGAATAATGTAACTAAAGGAGTAACATTCCTAACCAGAACATATAATAATATCTATGCTCACACCAAGACTGTTTGCGATAGATTGAAAGAAGCCAAAATACTGGATATTCAGCCAGTAGCTGTTCAGGGAATGACTTTTATTCAGTATAAACTTCAACAAAATGATGGCAAGCTAGAATATGCTATCAGTTTCTCTGCTGGAGTAAAACAGAATGATAATAAATACACTATACAATCTATCTGGTTAACCAGAAACTATGCTATTCAGGATACGATGTATAACTTCCAGGTATGGTCGGTAGAACCAAAGATGACGCAGAATATGGTGAATAATATTCTAACAAAATTAAATGGAATACTCCCTGTGAATCAGGCAGTTGATTCTATAGGAATACCTTCTACATATATCACAGATGTTACCCGTACAGCTAACAAACTGATTATGAATGTTAGAAATAATAGCAGTTCTACCAATGGTACAATCAGTCTGACAATAAGAGGAAATGAGAATATGACCACTACAGCTCCATTGAATGTTCCAGTTACATTACTGCCAAATGCAGTTACACCGGTAACAATTGATGTGAAAGATTCTTACGAAAGTGATATCAGTCTTTTAGTAGATAATAACCTGAAGGACATGGCGTACATGAATGATGGAAACTGGAATTATAATTTAAGCAATGCGGCTAATAAACCGAATAGTTTCACCATTAGTAATGATGGCATCATGCCTGCAAATGATGAATATAGATTATTTAGAAATGTAACGATTGATGCAAATGTGCCTGATTATGTATCGTTGTATAAGATGATGAAAGCAGGAGGATTGAGCAGAGATGTGAGTACATATAATCAACTTAAATTTAAAGCAAGTGCAACTGGTACAGGTAAATTGACCATCATGCTTCAGAAAGCATCCATTACCAACTGGAGTGAACAATACACTTATACAATGCCAGTAAATGGAGATTTGAATGATTATGCAGTAAACCTGAGGGACTTTAAATCTACTGGAACAAATGATACGTTAACTGCAGATGATATTGTTACGGTTACGTTCTCTTTTATAGGCAGTGGAAATAATAACCATATAGTTGCAACGTTAGCCGATGTAAAGTTTGCTAAGGCTTCAATAGCTGCTCCTGCAACAGTTGTGATAAAAACAATGACGGTATATCCAAACCCTGCAATAGATAATTTCAAGGTTAAATTTGCGGCTGATAAAGATGCTAAGTTGAATTTAAAATTAATTGAAATTGCAACAGGTAAGGTTGTAATGGTTAAAGAAGTGAATGCGGTAGTAGGAGAGAACATAGTAAAAGTTGAAGTAAATACATACATCAATAGTGATGGTCATTATGTGTTAACATTAAGCAATGAAGCCACTAAATACGCACCGTTTAAGATGGCCATCAGAAAATAAGAAGCATTGGAATTACACATATAGATCCCTGAAGGAGCAATCTTTCGGGGATTTATTTTTATTATCAGAGTTCCTATTCTTCTATGATATTTCTCTTAATCATTAAAGCTTTTATAGCATCTATTCGCTCTTTAAAATAATCTTCCAGGTGGGTTGCATTTATTTGTTTTCTTGCCTTTTGATAATGCCCAGCAATGGAGCCATAATAAGTCTGATCGTCTATATGGTAATCTTTTACTAGTTTAATGGCTAGTTCTACACGATATAATTTTAGCTCAATAATATCGATGCTGAATACAGATACTTTCTCGAATTCCTTAATGATATTATTGATCTCTGTGATACGGTAACTATTGCTGGAACGTGCTGAAGCACGCTGGAATTCTTTCTCAATTTTTTGTTTATATTTTAGAATTAATTCCTGTGTATCGTTACTTAGTTCGGCAGTATAAAAATGCTTTACCTGATCGAATTTTTCGAAGAGTTTAATTATCTCTTCCTGCAATTCTTCATTACTAAGCGTAGCGATAAATTTCTTTAGTTCTTTCTTATTCATCTTTGCAAGTTTAAATAAAGTTTAAATACCCCTGCCTCCGGTAATAAAACTAAATAGCTTTTTAGAAATTTTCCGTAATATAAACCCAATGAAAATAAACCCTATAATCAACATGGATGGCCACAATAAAAAACTAATAAAACGGTATCCTTTGCAATAATGTAACATCGAAAATATGCTGTCTATTCCAATAGCTACCAGTGGGGCATGTGCCAGATAAAGAAAGAAAGAGTAGTTGCTGGATGCTGTAAACCATTGTTGATTTATTAGTAATTTTACCAGCCAGTTGCTGCCATACCACCCGGCTATTAGTCCAGAAAATACTGCTAGTTTTGATAGGATAGATAGTATAGGATAAATGCTATTTCCTAGCAAAGTTATTCCCTTGAAAGATAGCCATGTTTTGATGGAAATTATTGCCAGAGAACTAAACCCCCACCACAAAGGATTCAGCCATTTAGCTGGCACTTCGATATCAAATTTATTTTTCTGTATCCATACGCCCAGAGAGAAAAATAAAAGACCTTCGCCCTCTATTATTATTCCTCCAAAAGTGGCTAGCCATAATAAAGTTGCAATACTAAAAAATATCCATTTCCCTTTTGGGTGTAGTACACACCAGCGAATGGCACGGTAACCAAGGTTATAATAAAATAATGCCCAAATAAACCATAGTTGATAGGATACTGGGGCTATAATCCACCTTGCTAATATTTCGTACCAGTGGTACTGATGAAGGAATACTTGCTGTTGGTTCATCCGGGCAATATTGGTAGAGGCTACGAGGGATTTTGTATAAGGGAATAGTTCTAAACTAAAGACTAGCACTAACCCTACGGCACTCCAGATAAAGTAGGGTATTAGCAACGTTCTGAATCTTTTTTTTACCCGTATATTATTGGGGGTGTCATCTTTGAGGGCATATAAAAAACCAGAGATTACAAATAGCAACGGCATGGTAAATCTGAATAAACCATTCGCTAAAAAATATTCAGTAAAAGAAGTAATTGTTAGTGGCTCATTTGGTGTGGTCCATGGTTGTAGGTAACGGATTTTTAGGTTATATGAATGTGCTAGAACTACCGTTAATATGGTAATGAAAGACCAGCATTTAAATTTCTTGCTTACAAATTCAGTTAGCATTTTATATTGTTTTATCGTCGAATTGCATAGATCAGTTCGTCTTGAAATTCTTCGTTTTTATAGAGTCCTTTTTCTATTCTCGCTTCAAGCGTAAACCCTGCCTTTTCTAACACTCTTTGCGATGCAATATTGTTGCCAAAGGGGCGGGCAAATAACCTTACTATATCGTAGGTATTAAATGCAAATGGAATAATCTCTTTTATAGCTTGCGATATTATTCCCTTTCCCCAGTATGGTTCTGCTAACCAATATCCTAATTCAGCATTCTTTTGTTGTATATCGGTTTGAAGATGTACGCCAATTCCGCCTACAGCATGTCCATCTATTTCAATAGCGAAAATGTGGGTTGGTTTATCCATTGTAGCGTATGTAATAAATGTTATGCCGGCCTCATTGGTATAGGGGTATGGAAACTTGTTCGTCATGAATTTCGATACATTAAAATTATTGGCGTAATGAACAAGGTCTTTTAAATCCTTGGTACTCCATGGGCGCAACAAAATATCCATAATCTGTTATCATTAAAGTACAAATCTACTTCTTTTAAAATATAGCTTAAAAACGATTATTCCTGCGGTATTTATTATTCCATTCTATGAACAATTCTTAATAATGGATGTTTGCTTTTAAAGTTATTTTTGCAGTCAGAAATTTAAACTAATAATTTAATGAGTATAAATTATCTGTTCATTTATAAAAAAATAGTATATGATTAATTTTGAATTTAAGAACCCTACAAAAATTCTTTTTGGAAAGGGGCAGATAGAGAAGCTACCGAAAGAGATTCCTGCTAATGCCAAGGTGTTAATACTGTATGGAGGTGGAAGTATTAAACAGAATGGTGTGTACGATCAGGTAATAAAAGCATTGTCTGGTTATACTGTATTTGAGTTTGGCGGTATACCTGCCAACCCCGAATATGCTATTTTATTGCAGGGATTGGAACTGATAAAGAAAGAAAAAATTGACTTTCTGCTAGCAGTAGGTGGGGGCTCTGTAATTGATGGTACAAAGTTTCTTTCTTCGGCTGCTTTATATACAGGGGATCACCCATGGGATATTCTTGCAAAAGCTATTCGTACCGAGAAAGGTATGCCATTTGGTACCGTACTTACCTTGCCTGCTACTGGTTCGGAAATGAATTCTGGTGCTGTAATTACCAATGCAGCTACCCAGGAAAAACTGGGTATGGGCGGACCGGGGTTATTCCCCGAGTTTTCTATAATGGATCCGCAGGTGATACAGTCTATTCCGCAACGTCAATTAGCCAATGGTATTACCGATGCATTTACCCATGTATTGGAACAATATATGACCTATCCTGCTCAAGCGTTTTTACAGGATAGATTTGCAGAAAGTATTATGCAGACGCTTATAGAAATTGCCCCAAGAATTACAGCCAATCCTTCCGATTATGAAGCAGCTGCTAACTTTATGTGGTGTTGTACAATGGCGCTGAACGGCTTGATACAAAAGGGTGTGCCTACCGACTGGGCGGTACATGCAATTGGGCACGAACTGACTGCAATGTATGGTATAGATCATGCAAGAACACTGGCAATAATAGCGCCAAGTCATTACCGTTACAGTTTTGAAACCAAGAAAGAAAAGCTTGCACAATATGCTACCAGAGTATGGGGTATTACCGAAGGCACTATTGTAGAAAAAGCTACTGCTGCTATTGCTAAAACAGAATCATTCTTTCAATCACTGGACATTAAAACAAAACTTTCGGAATATACTACAGACTTTACAGGAACAGCAGAAAAAATAGAAGCTCGTTTTACACAAAGAGGCTGGTTGGGACTAGGCGAGCATAAAGCAATAAAGCCTGCAGATGTCGCAAAGATTGTTGCAATGAGTTACTAGCATTTCTGGTTTAAAAGGTTCAAGAGGTTTGATGAGTTTAAGTAGTTGGAATACAATAGATTGATAAGTTTGATATATAAACTCCGTATAATAAAAGAGCAGTTTATTTTTTATGGTAAACTGCTCTTTATTTTTCTAACATTCGTATGGCGGAATATATTTATAGAAATTCTATTTCAAAGTCTGCATTTATGGTGTGACTTAAATTTTGCACCATCAAATATTTGTTGGTTTTGATATCGCCCAATAAACTTGCTTCAATTGTAATAGCAGTATTGCCTGCTACAACTACTCCTTTAGTGGTATAATCTCCATCACCACCATCACTTATATACACCCTAAAACTAGCTTCGTTAGTGGCTGTAATTAATAATTCATCTTCGGGAAGGAACGTATGTTTCACCACTTTATATTTTGCATCTGGTTTTATAGAGTGCATGAAAAATATCTGATGATAACTATGTATAAATTTAATAGGAAAAAATTTGGTAATAGCAGTAGGGTTATCTTCATTAAATCCTAATATACGGCCATAGTTTCCAAACATTTTATTGCACATTGCCACCCTTGCGGTTTCTACATCATCGTTGCTATTTCCTGTTTTTTTAAATGCCACATGTTGTACATCCTGTCCTGTAGTTAATTCAATTTGAAAAGAGTCCACATCAGTCTTTACATCGGCTAGTGTGGTTAGTCCAATTAGATTGGTACCAAGAGCAGTAACTGCCGTAATGCGCTCTGCCTGAGAGCCCGTCTGGAAAGGAATACGATTGTGCGGTAATAGTTTTCTATATGCAGGAGAATTATGTTTATATATAGCCTGAATAGCCACATCCCAATCCGATATTTTAGTGTGACTTAATTGTTTTAACAATAACTGCAAACTAAGCGTTTCGCCCGATTGTGTGCCGCCTTGTGCATGCCACAAATCGTAAGTACTTTGCATGTTTAAATAGATAGGATGAAAAACTAGGTAGAGGGCATTTATTGCAGGGTCAGCTTTTCCTGCAAACAGCGAATTGTCGTGATCCTTTGCAATTCTTACCGCCAAACGGTAACTGCCATTAGTAGCTACTAAAAAAGTGTTGATAGCAAAATTCCATGTAATTTGTTTCATTTTATGTTATTTACAAGATAATCGAAGAAAGTTGTTTTTTAATTCCCACAAGATGAGGGGCTATTCTGGACTTACAACTGACAAGGGTCACTTTATAAGAGGCCTAAAAATGATATGACCCCCATTTAGAACTAAAAAGGGCATATTATATTTTTAAAATAAGCAATATATTTTTGTAAATCGACCATAATAATCTTTTAAAAAGCAATTCCTACATTATTATTGGGATAAATAACTATAAACAGGGGTATGAATATTGGAGGATTGGACTTTTTATTCCTAAATACCTCTTTCGATGAATTTTAATAATTGTAAACAGGTATCAATGCCCCAATGAACATGTTTTTATAGGGCTAATGCTGTACCATTAATACTGTAATTGTATAAATAAAATATCAATTTGGATAATGGAATGCTATAGTGGAATAGGAATCGAAGTATTGCAGCTGTAATAGTGTATTAATCTAATATTAATCAAACAATTGCAACTTCCATATAACTACAATTGAATAATGATAGCCTTTGTGTGCTTGTGGAGACAAGATGTAAGTAAAATGCTGCAATAGGGTATTTTTATCTGTCACATTCTATGGGGCTTAATCGGGTTTAGGATTGCTTTAAATGGAGTAAGAAAATATAAGATTGTATTAATTTATATTTATTTGTACTTATTCAAACAGAATGATAGACTAATTCACGTTATTTTGTTTGCCTGTAAACAGCATTTATAAACAGATTAAAGCAATCTATTATTTAACTACGTTTCATGAAGTCTTTCTATAAAATAATAATTTTCTTCTTACTGATATTAAAGACTGCTACTGGTTTTTCGCAGGAAAAGAAAGACAGTTTCTTGTCCTACACACCTACCTCTATTGACACTACGATGGTGGTTCGGGACAGTACTAAAATGATTAATACTGCTTTGAAAATTACCCCTGTTAAAAGAAGGAGTGGTTTGATAGCTACTATTGGTGTTGCAGCTTTTAGTACCTCTATGCTTAGTATGTGGCAGAAGTCGGCCAATAGCACTCGTGGTGGATTGGTGGCAGGAGGGAGTATAGTTGCTTATGGTGGGGCTATGATTGGGTTATATTCTTTGTGGTATAAGAAATATCCGCAATCGAAATTCCACTTTTTTAATGATAATAAGGAATGGCTACAAGTAGATAAAGTAAGCCATGCCTATGGTGCTTATATGGAAGGAAGGGTGAGTATGGAAATGTGGAAATGGGCTGGTACACCCAAGCGCGATGCTATCTGGTTTGGTGGATTAAGTGGATTGGCATACGAAGCTATTATAGAAATTTTGGATGGCTATAGTGCCGAATGGGGCTTTAGCTGTGGCGATTTTCTAGCCAATATGGCAGGTAGTGCTTTGCTGGTATCGCAGGAACTTGCATGGGGCGAACAACGTATTCAAATGCGCTATTCTACCCACCCGGTTACTTATCCCGACGATGCTGCTCATATAAGGGTAAACGAACTTTTTGGGAAGACCAAAACAGAGCGCCTGGTGAAGGATTATAATCCGCAGACTTACTGGCTTACGGTGAATTATGCCTCCTTCTTTAAAGATAAAATGATGCCTTCCTGGCTGCCTGTTTCCTTTGGCTATGGTGGACAGAATATGTTTGGTGCTTTTGTAAATACTGGCGAGGCTAAAGGGTTACAACGCTACAGACAGTGGTATATTGCTCCAGATATAGACCTTACTAAATTTAAAACCAATAGCGACTTATTGAATACTTTATTTTTTGTAATGACGCTTTTCCATTTTCCTTCTCCATCTATCGAGATTTCTCGTAAGAAAGTAAAAGTACATTGGTTGCATTTTTAATTCTTATTGACTTATTTGTATATATTCGTACAGATTATTTTTGCACCTTATGTTTGCAATAACTGGAAATAGATGATTTGAAAGTTGACTAAATAATCAATAACATTACTTATACTTTTCAATTGAATACTACTGCTGTTAATACATATGCTGAAATAATAATACCACTGGCTCTGCCACTAAATTATACCTGGCAGATACCGGAGCAGTATGTTCAGCTTATTTCTGTAGGGGTGAGAGTAGAAGTGGAGCTGCGCAATAAAAAGTATTCTGGAATCATAAAGTCTATACACCATAATAAGCCCGAGGCATTTACCCCAAAATCTATCAATCAGGTAATAGACGATTCTCCCATTCTGCATCCTGTACAATTAAAATTCTGGGAGTGGATTGCAAACTATTATCTATGTAGCGAAGGGGAGGTAATGCAAGCTGCATTGCCCGCCAATCTGAAGCTATCGGGAGAGAGTGTAATTTCTTATAATGAAGAACTGGAAGAGTTGCCCGATAATCTTTCCGATTATGAATACCTGGTTGCCGAGGCCTTACAGATAAAAAAAGAATTGCGCATCAGCGAGGTTCAACAGATACTGGAAGTAACGCAGGTATATCCCATTATCAGAAAATTAATAGATAAGAGAATCTGTTATGTATGGGAAGAACTTAAAGAGAAATTCAAGCCTAAAAAGGAAACCTTTATAGAGCTGAATAGTCACTATAAAATAGAAAGTAATTTAGAAGCATTACTGAATGGAAATACCTTGAAATCGGCAAAGCAGACCGAACTGCTTTTGTCGTATTTATACTTTGTAAAACTAGAAGGGGAAGTAAAGCAAAGTGAGCTCTTGAAAAAGTCGGGAGCTACAGCTGCTCAACTAAAAGGGTTAATAGATAAAAATATTTTATACAAGGAAGTAAGGGCAGTTGATAGGGTTGCTTTTATGAGTAAAGATATTGATGTAAGTTTCAATTTGTCTGAGGTACAATCTATTGCTGCGCAACAAATAGAGCAGTGCTTTCAGGAAAAAAATGTCTGCCTGTTGCATGGCGTAACTGCCAGCGGAAAAACACAGATTTATGTAAAGCTGATAGAAGAGTTTATAGCTTCGGGAAAGCAGGTGTTATATATGCTGCCCGAGATAGCATTAACAGCGCAGATCATTCGTAGACTGCAACAATATTTTGGCGGTAATATTGGTATCTATCACTCTAAATTTAATTCCAATGAAAGAGTGGAGATATGGCAGAAAGTAAAAATCGGCGAACTTAAAATAGTCTTAGGTGCCCGTTCTTCTATATTTCTTCCATTCAAAGATCTTGGATTAATAATAGTGGATGAAGAACATGATACTTCCTATAAACAGGTAGACCCTGCACCAAGGTACAATGCAAGGGATGCGGCCATTTATTATGCCAATCTTTGTGGTGCTAAAGTATTGTTGGGTAGTGCTACACCAAGTATTGAAAGCTATTATAATGCTAGCAATAACAAGTTTGGACTGGTAACTTTAAGCGAGCGTTTTGGAAATGTAAATCTGCCTACCATCGAAGTGGTGGATTTGAAAAAAGTGTATTCCGCAGGGAATGTAAAAACAGCACTATCGCCCGCTATGATAGAAGCTATTCAACAAACATTGAATGATAAAAAACAAGTCATAGTATTTCAGAATAGAAGGGGATATTCTCCCTATATTTTATGTAAGTCCTGTGGATGGATTCCGCATTGTACACAGTGCGATGTTACGCTGACGTATCATAAATCCAGAAATCAATTAAACTGCCATTACTGTGGTGCAAATTATCCCATGCTTCATACCTGTGCCGCCTGTGGTAATCACGATTTTATACAGAAAAACTTTGGTACCGAAAAGCTGGAAGAAATGATTTGTGAACAGTTTCCCGATGCTAAAGTGTCGCGCATGGATTACGATACGGTGAAGGGGAAAAATGATCATGATATTCTGATAAAACAATTTGAACAACAGAAAATAGATATCCTTGTTGGTACGCAAATGGTAGTAAAGGGATTGGATTTTGAGCATGTAAATCTGGTAGGTATTGTAGATGCCGATGGGATATTAAACTTCACCGATTTTAGAGTGAACGAAAGAAGCTTTCAACTAATGGAACAGGTAAGTGGTAGAGCAGGGAGGAAGGATGGAATAGGGAAGGTGCTGATACAGGTTTCTAATATTCATCATCCTGTACTTCATTTTCTAATGACACATGATTATCAAAAAATGTATCACTATGATCTGGAGGGAAGAAAGGCACACCATTATCCTCCATTTAGCCGATTGATAAAGCTAACCTTTAAACATAAAAATAATGGGCTTGCTCAGGAAGCCGCTACTAATTTTAAGGATGGAATGGATAAACTATTCAGGGCAAATGTTACCGGGCCTGCTCAGCCAGTAATAGAACGTATTAGAAATTTATTCCTCTGGGATATTCTAATTAAACTTCCTAAAGATAATGCTACTGTAAATCTTTGTAAGAATACCATACATGAACAGATTGCATTATTGAAATCCAATCAATACTTGCGCAATGTTTCTATCCATATTGATGTAGATCCAATATAGGATATTCAAACACGATTATACCACCGAAAAGAAAAGATAACAGAGCACTGTAAATTGGTGGTATTAATACAAAACAATTTTACCATTAAACCATAAAGCAATTTTATCGCTTCTGATGTTGAATGCTAATAAATTCATTCATTTCTGCAAGACTAAAACTACTCAGGTTCATAGCAGTTGGCAATGCCGCTTTTTGGGCAACCAATACACCATATCTGCAATCATTATAACCTTCTATACTATGTGCATCCGGATTGATAGAGATGAGTACATTTTTCTGTAATGCATAATCTATAAAACGCCAGTCAATATCCAGTCGTCTTGGATTGGCATTTAATTCTATGGCAACATTGTTTGCAGCACAGGCATCAATAATAGTGTAATGATTTATAGGATAACCATTTCTGCTTAGTAATAATCTACCCGTCATGTGCCCTAAAATGGACGTATAAGGCGATTCTATGGCTTTTAATAGCCTAAGCATAGCTTTGGGTTCATCCATTTTCAAATTCGAGTGTACGGAAGCTATTACCATATCAAAGCTGGATAAAACTTCCTCGCTATAATCCAAAGAACCATCCGATAAGATATCGCTCTCTATTCCTTTAAAAATTACGAAGGGTGTATATTTACTATTCAGCTCTTCAATTTGTTTTTGTTGGGCTGCAATCCGATCTTCTTTTAAACCGTTTGCATAAAATGCACTTTTGGAGTGATCGGTTATTAATAAATATTCATATCCTTTTTGAATTGCGGCTTCAGCCATTTCTTCTAAAGTATTTTTCCCATCACTCCAGTTGCTATGGCTATGAATAATTCCTTTAATATTTTCAGGTTGAATAATTGTATTCAGGTTAATGCTCTTTGAAGAAGTAATTATTTCGCTGGTTTCTCTCAGAAAAGGAGGAATGTAAGGAATGCCTGCTGCTATAAATAATTGTTCTTCAGTTTCAAATTCTGTTGTCTCAAAATTACTATACAGCTCTTTCCATTTTTGTAAAAATACCTCACTGCAACTGGTATTGAAAAGAGTGCTAATGAATTCCTTTGGACTACTACAGTAGAAACATAGTTTTAAATTATTTGGATTTGTGCAGATCACTACATTATTATCAATAACATTTGTTGCAAATTCAAGTTGTTTAAAAAATATTTCTATAGCATCAGTGCTACAGGTAGTAACCCATTCTATTTGATCTAATGTTTCTATATGTCTTCTAAAATTTCCGGTAACAATAGTAGACTCGGATGGGAAGGCCTTGCGAAGTGTTTCGGTAATATTTTCAGTAATCGATTCGGCTTCTACCCATAATAATTTGCCCGATTGTGCCAGATAAAATTCTATAGCTTCTTTAATGCTTTGTTGTGTTTTTTCTCCGAAGCCTTTAAATAAAGTAAGTTTATTTTCATTGCAGGCATAGAGTAGTTCTCCAAGCGATTCTATTTCTAATTCATGCCAGATGGTGGTGATTTTTTTTGGTCCTAATCCTTTAATGCTTAGCATTTCAATTACACCTACAGGAGTTTTTTGTATTAACTCATCCAACAGCGTAATATGTCCTGTATCTATCAGTTCAATAATGCTTTTAGCAGTAGATGAACCTATTCCTTTTACAGTAGCTATTTTATCTTTATCAATAGAAGTCAGTTCGAAACTTAATTGTTTAATAGAGAATGCTGCTGAGCTGTATGCCTTTGTTTTAAAGGGATTTTCGTCATGAATCTCCATTAGTTTACCTAGTAAGGAAAGATGATCAGTAATAGAACGGTTAGTCATTGTAAAATATCTTTTAGGAATTTTTATCATAAAAAAAAGTCCCGGAATTTCCGGGACTTTTATAATTTTAAAAAGCGTCTTATTCTAAGATTATTTCTTAGCAGCTTTCTTAGGTGCAGCCTTTTTTGCAGGAGCAGCCTTCTTAACTGGAGCAGCCTTAGGAGCAGCTTTAGGAGCAGCTTTCTTAACTGGAGCAGCTTTAGGAGCAACTACTTTTTTTGCAGGAGCAGCTTTCTTAACTGGAGCAGCCTTAGGAGCAGCTACTTTCTTTGCAGGAGCAGCTTTCTTTACAGGTGCAGCTTTAGGAGCTACTTTTTTTGGTGCAGCCTTAGGAGCTACTTTTTTTGCAGGAGCAGCTTTAGGTGCAACTGCCTTTTTTGGTGCAGCTTTTTTTGCAGCTTTTGCCATGTTTTTAAAATTTAATAGTTAGTAAATATGGCATAAAAGTAATGACATTTTTCAAACTACAAAATTTTTATGCAATAATTTCTACAGGAAGTACAGAAACTTTGGATTTATCATCCTTACCTTTTCTGAATTCTACTACTCCATCAACCAATGCAAAAAGCGTGAAATCCTTACCTACGCCTACGTTTTTGCCTGGATGATATTGTGTTCCACGCTGACGTAAAATGATGTTGCCAGAACTTGCTGGTTGACCACCAAATATTTTTACACCAAGACGTTTACTATTAGAATCACGACCATTTTTTACGGATCCTTCTCCTTTTTTGTGTGCCATTTTAAACTAGATTTAAACTGTTTTTTACTAATGATTAAGCAATACTCTCAATCTTGATTTGAGTGTAATGCGTTCTGTGACCATGCTTCTTTCTGAAACCTTTTCTTCTTTTCATTTTAAAAGCTATCACCTTGTCACCTTGAACCAGGCTTCTTAGAACTTCAGCTTTTACTGTAACGTTATCTCCATAAGAGATAGTACCGCTATTATCAGTAAATAGAACATCCTTAAACTCCACTTTATCTCCAGTGTTGGATTCTAAATGCGGAACGTATAAACTATCACCAGCTTTAACTTTAAATTGTTGGCCGGCTATTTTTACTATTGCTAACATAGTATTCAAAAATTTTGGACGGCAAAAGTAAGGGTTAAGAAGTGAATTTAGATATTATTTTCTAAAAATTATTCACAAAACATCTTTAACACCTTGTAATATTTGCCAAAAATGACCTTTTTGAACTTTATTGCACCTACTTTTGCACCCTTCATAACGTGGATAAGTACTCAAAGAACAGCATGAATATTAAATCATTACTGGCCAGGCCATTTGCGGGTTTTATATATAATAAGATAAAAAAAGAGGCAAAGACTGCCGTTGAAGACCAGGAAGCTATCCTGCATTCTTTAATAAAAGATGCCAGAAATACAGAATTTGGCAAAGAACACGATTTTAACAAAATAACTACTTACGAGGAGTTTAAACAGGCCGTTCCAATCCGGGATTATGAAGGTTTCAAGAACTATATCGCTTTAATAAAAGAAGGTCGCCAGAACGTTTTATGGAAGGGCAAGCCCATTTATTTTGCCAAAACAAGTGGTACCACCAGCGGTGTAAAGTATATTCCTATCACCAAAGATTCTATTTCCAATCATATTAATGGTGCTAGAAATGCTATACTATGTTATATAGCAGAAACGGGAAATACTGCTTTTACTTCGGGTAGAATGATTTTCTTAAGTGGTTCTCCTGAACTGGAAAGAGTGGGTGGAATACCTACGGGCAGACTAAGCGGCATTGTTAATCACCATATCCCAGCTTATCTAAAAGCAAATCAATTACCTTCTTTTGAAACGAATTGTATAGAGGACTGGGAAACTAAGTTGTCGAAAATAATTGACGAGACCTTAGAGAAGAACATGACATTGATAGGAGGTATACCTCCCTGGATGCAGATGTATTTTGATAAAGTGGCAGAAACTAAACAAAAGCCTGTTAGTGAAATATTTCCCAACTTAAGTCTTTTGGTGCAGGGTGGTGTAAACTTTGAACCCTATAAATCAAAACTATTTGATACCCTTGGGAAAAAGATAGATTATATAGAATTGTTCCCTGCCAGCGAAGGATTCTTTGCTTTTCAGGATTCACAGAAAGAAAAAGGCCTATTGCTGAATTCCAATAGTGGCATATTCTTCGAGTTTGTTCCTGCCGGTGAAATATTCAATGCAGTACCAACAAGATTAAGTCTGAAAGACGTGAAAGTGGGAGAGAACTATGCATTGATTATTAATAGTAATGCGGGGTTATGGGGCTATAATATTGGCGATACAGTGAAGTTTGTAAGCACCAACCCATATAGATTATTGGTTACTGGTAGAACCAAACATTTTATTTCTGCCTTTGGGGAACATGTAATAAGTGAGGAGGTAGAACATGCTTTATTGAAAGCTGCTACAGAACTTAACATTAATATAATAGAGTTTACGGTAGCACCGTATATATCGAATAATAGTGATACCATGAGCTATCATGAGTGGTTTGTAGAGTTTGAAAAAGCTCCGGAGAATATGGAAGACTTTATTAATAATGTGGATGACAATCTGCGTAAAAAGAATGTTTACTACGATGATCTGGTAGGGGGTAATATTCTGGATAAACTTCATCTTAAAGTTATTAGAAAGAATGGGTTTATCGATTATATGAAGTCCATGGGGAAGCTTGGCGGGCAGAACAAAGTACCAAGATTAAGTAATGACAGAAGCATTGCTGATGCGCTTACACCATTCATAAAACAATAGTTAGTTACATTATAATTATATTGCGCCACTTATGTCTATTCAATCTCAATTTAAATATAACCCGGAAACAACCGGAGGAGCTGCGGGGGCGGTAAAGCGCATTGCTGTTTTTGGTTCTACTGGATCCATCGGTACGCAGTCGTTGGAAGTAATTGCTGCACATCCTGATAAATTCTCTGTAGCAATACTTACTGCACACACAAATCATGAATTACTGATTGCTCAGGCATTAGCATTTCATCCAAAGTATGTAGTAATTAATGATGAGAAAAAATACACACTGATCAAAGAAGCATTGTCGTCTACCAATACTAAAGTACTGTCGGGGGAACAAGGGTTGATTGATGCAGCATCTTACAGTGGTTACGATATTATGCTGGCCGCTATTGTGGGCTATGCCGGGTTGAAACCTACGCTCAAAGCAATTGAATCGAAGAAAACTATTGCTCTTGCAAACAAAGAAACGCTGGTAGTTGCTGGTGATATCATTATGCAAAAGGCAGCAGAGAATAATGTAAAAATTATTCCTGTTGATAGCGAACATTCTGCCATATTTCAGTGCCTGGTAGGGGAGGAAGATAACACGATAGAAAGAATTATTCTTACAGCAAGTGGAGGGCCATTCCTTGGTAGAAAGCCCAACTTCCTGGTGAATGTAAAAAGAGATCATGCACTTCAACATCCTAACTGGAGCATGGGTGCAAAGATTACTATCGACTCTGCAACCCTTATGAATAAAGGCTTAGAGATGATTGAAGCTAAGTGGTTGTTTAATCTTCAGCCTGAACAGATCAAAGTAGTAATTCATCCGCAGAGTATTATTCATAGCATGGTACAGTTTGAAGATGGTAGCATAAAAGCACAGATGGGGCTGCCCGATATGAAGCTCCCTATTCACTATGCTTTTACCTATCCCAAAAGAGTAGTTACAGACTTTCCAAGATATGATTTTAGAAAGCCTAACACATTGACTTTTGAAGAACCTGATATTAAAACTTTCAGAAACCTTTCACTTGCACAGGAAGCTTTAAATAAAGGGGGCAATATGCCTTGTATATTAAATGCTGCAAATGAAATTGCCGTATTTGCTTTCCTGAAAAACAGAGTTGGGTTCTTAGATATTACCGAGATGATAGAGCGTACCATGGAGAAAATTCCTTTTATCCAACAGCCTACTCTAGATGAATATTATTACACTGACGGAGAGGCCAGAATATTCGCCGCTTCATTAATCGAAATGTAATTTCAACAACATATATTAAACAACATTCGCAGTATATTTTTTATTATTTATGACAACATTATTATCAATAGAGTGGGGACCAGTAGGTATCAAAGCGCTTCAGTTTATCTTATCATTTTCAATCCTGGTAGTCCTGCACGAATTAGGCCATTATCTTCCTGCAAGATGGTTTAAATGCAGAGTAGAGAAGTTCTACCTGTTCTTCAATCCATACTTTAGTTTATATAAAAAACAAATCAAGGATACCGAATGGGGCATTGGCTGGATACCTTTTGGAGGCTATGTGAAAATAGCTGGAATGATTGATGAAAGCATGGATAAGGAGCAGATGAAACTACCTGCTCAGCCATGGGAGTTTCGTTCTAAGCCAGCCTGGCAAAGACTCATCATCATGGTGGGTGGTGTAGTAGTTAATATTCTATTGGCTATTGTAATATTTATAGGAATAACATTCGTTTGGGGTGACGAACATCTTCCTCCAATGAATGCTAAGTTTGGTTTGTATGCAGATTCTGTTGCTCAGAAAATGGGTATACAGACTGGCGATATCATTACTTCGGTAAATGGAAAGCAAATTGAAGATATCAGCAGAGTTGCTGCAGAAATGGTGATCAACGATGCGCAGAAGATTACAGTATATCGTAAAGGTGATTCTCTTTCTTTACCTGTAAGCGAAGAGATTCTTGCTAAGCTTAAAGAAAATAGATTAGGTGGTTTTGTTACCATACAAGTACCTACTATTATCGACTCTGTAGATAAATCCGCTGTGTTTGCTAACGGTACTTCTCTTAAAAAAGGAGATCAGGTAATTATGCTTGATAATAAACCTTGTCCTTACTTCCATCAGTTCAAGAAAATGCTGGAAAATGTAGACCAGAATTTCATCACTTTAAAAGTTCTCAGAAATGATGATACTGTTGATGTAAGATGTTTTGTGAAAGAAGGTAAGATTGGCTTCTCTCCAAGACCTCCAAGCAAACAGTTTGTAACCGTAATTAAGAAGTATTCCTTCTTCTCGTCTATTCCTGTTGGTTTTAGCCGTTGTTTTGAAACACTGGATAACTATGTGGCTGGTGTAAAGAAAATATTTACAGGAAAAGAAAAGGCGAAGAACAGTTTAGGTAGTCTTATCAGTATTGGTAATGCCTACTCAGGTGTATGGGACTGGCAGAGCTTCTGGAGCCTGACTGGTATTTTCTCCATCATCCTTGCATTCATGAATATACTTCCAATTCCTGCCTTAGATGGTGGTCATGCATTATTTACTATCATTGAAATTGTTACCCGTCGTAAACCTAGTGAGAAGTTTATGGAAATAGCACAGACTATTGGTATGATATTATTGATGGGATTAATGGTGTATGCACTAGGCCTGGATTTCTGGAGATTATTCAAATAATATTCTTACAATAAAGCCTGCATTAAACAACTAAAATTGAAACATCTTTCTTCTATAAATAAGTATTTCTGGAAGTATAGGGTCAGGCTTTTGCTTGGTGTTGTATTTATTATATTGTCCAATTACTTCAGGATATTAAGTCCGCAGGTTTCTGGCTATATCATAAATAAAGTAGAACAGCATTTATCACATTCTGCTACTGGTCAGCTGGCAAACAAGCATTACAATGTTGCTGTAATCAGTTTCATTAATTCAATTGAGAATAATCAGTACAGCTTTAGCCATATTGTTATTATTTGTGGTATTACACTATTGTTTCTCGCATTAATCGGGGGCATCTTTATGTTCCTTATGAGGCAGACCATTATAGTAATGAGCCGACATATAGAGTTCGATCAGAAGAACGAAGTATATGAACACTATCAGCAGCTGGATATGCACTTTTATAAAACGCATAACACTGGCGATCTGATGAACCGTATTACCGAGGATGTAAGCCGGATAAGAATGTATACGGGCCCTGCTGTAATGTACTTTATCAATTTGGTTGCGGCTATTGGGTTCAGTGTTTATTTTATGCTGCAGGAGAACTGGCGATTAACGCTGTATGTATTGTCTCCATTGCCAATACTAGCCCTTACTATCTATTATGTAAATACCCTTATCAATAAGAAGAGCGAACGTATTCAGGCCCAGCTTTCCGGACTTACTACTACTGCTCAGGAATCGTATTCGGGCATCCGAGTAATTAAATCTTTTGTACAGGAAAAAGCTACTAAAGAATTCTTCGATAACAATAGTGAACAGTATAAGGACAGTGCTATTGGGCTTGCCAAGGTAGAATCTATTTACTTCCCTTCTATGGGCTTGTTGATAGGATTAAGTACCTTGATTACTATTGCCATTGGCGGTTGGTATTATGTACACCATCAGTACAATGTAAGTGCTGGAACTATTGCCGAGTTTGTGTTGTATATCAACTTTATTACATTCCCTGTAAGTGCCATAGGATGGACGGCCAGTATGGTACAGCGTGCAATAGTTTCTCAGAAAAGGTTGAATGAATTTCTGGATACCAAACCTGCTATTGTAGATAATAATACCGTTACCACTCCACTTGATTTAAAGGATAAAGACATTAATGTAGAACACCTGAGTTATGTGTATCAGAATACGGGCATTAAAGCATTGAACGATGTAAGTTTTCAGATAAAGCATGGCGAACGGGTATTGCTGTTTGGTAAAACGGGTAGCGGTAAATCTACTGTTGCGCAATTACTATTACGTTTCTATAATGCTACCGAAGGCCATATCTATATTGGTGATACAGAAGTTAATAATATTCCTTTTCATCAGTTAAGAGAAAGCATTGGTTTTGTTCCGCAGGATACTTTTCTTTTCAGCGATACCGTAAAGGGAAATATAGGCTTTGGTCTGGAAGAATCTGCCAGTATGGAGACTATAGAAAATGCTGCTAAAATGGCGGGCGTACACAAAGATATCATGGGGATAAAAGAGCAATACGAAACTGTGGTAGGCGAAAGAGGGGTAACGCTTAGTGGTGGGCAGAAACAAAGAATTTCCATAGCAAGAGCCCTTGTAAAACATCCTGATATTTTAATTCTGGATGACTGCTTAAGTGCCGTAGATGCGAAAACAGAACAAGAGATTGTAGTCAACCTCGATCGCTTTCTTGCCGGCAAAACCGCCATCATTATTACCCACAGAATATTTACCCACCTTAAGTTTGATAAAGTAATTATACTGGAGAATGGCCATGTGAAAGAGATAGGCACTCCGGAAGAATTATTACAAAGAGATAATTATTATGCTCAGATGTACCATCTGCAGATGATGAAGAACTAATTGTAGAACCTATTGCTGCATTATTTGTTGTTATAAACTATTAAACAACATTATTATGCAAGTACTCCTAACAGAACAGTTTTTACCAATTACGATCGACCATGCCTGGGAGTTCTTCTCCAATCCGGCAAACCTTAATGCTATTACGCCCGATGATCTGGTATTTAATATTACTTCTGCCTTACCGGAAACAATGTACGAGGGGCTATTTATTACCTATAGATTAGCACCAGTATTAAATATTTCTATAGATTGGGTAACCGAGATTACGCATATAAAGGACAAAGTATTCTTTGTAGATGAACAGCGTAAAGGACCTTATAATATCTGGCACCACGAGCATCATTTTAAAGCAGTAGAAGGCGGTGTACTGATGACCGACATTCTCCATTATGACATTGGGAAAAGTATTTTCGGTGCAATAGCAGGTAAACTGTTTGTACACCAGAAAGTAAAAGAGATATTCGATTATCGTTACCAGAAACTAACTACTTTATTTACTGCCACTACCAAATAATACCGCATGAAAAACATACTGATAGCCGGAGCCAGCAAGGGCATTGGTCTGGCACTCGCCAAGCAATTAAATGCCGATAATCATTTATATACTTTATCCAGAACGGTCAGTGACGAACTGACTGCATTAAATACGGAACATACTTTAATAAATGTAGTAACAGACTCACTCGATAACTTACCATTGCCCGATAGTTTACACGGGGTTGTGTATTGTCCCGGCTCCATAAATCTCAAGCCTTTCAACAGGTTGATGGAGGAAGATTATCTCAACGACTTTCAACAGAACTTACTGGGAGCAGTAAGATTGTTGCGTGTTTGTCTGCCTGCTTTAAAGCGTGCCAACGGAGCAAGTGTGGTGCTGTACAGTACTGTTGCTACAAGGGTTGGAATGCCTTTTCATGCTTCCGTAGCTGCATCCAAATCTGCTGTGGAAGGCTTCGCTAAAAGTATTGCTGCGGAGTGGGCTTCCAGCAGTATCAGGGTGAATGTAATAGCCCCTTCTTTGACGGATACACCGCTTGCAGCTGCTTTATTAAATACACCTGAGAAAAGAGATGCTGCTGCTAAAAGACATCCTTTACAAAGAATAGGCAGCCCAGCCCAAATAGCAAGTCTTACTCAATTTCTTTTATCTGATAACAGCAATTTCATAACCGGACAAACCATTTCCGTTGATGGAGGAATGAGTGTGTTGAAGGTATAATTGTATGATTTCTTTAATTTTCAGTTATTAATATGAAGATAATCTAAGTATTATATCGTCAAACTAAACCAGTAACAAATTACCGAAGTACCATCTGTCTATCCGAATCCAATTTTAGTAATATGAATATTAATATTGTAAATGTTAGTAATGATGAGCCACCATAGCTTACTAGTGGCAAGGGGATACCAATTATGGGAAATAACCCTATTGTCATGCATACATTAACTGTAATATGAAAGAAAATGATACTGGCAACACTATAAGCATAAACCCTGCTGAATGCAGATCTTTGTCTTTCGGCTATAAATACAATCCGCATAAGAATCGATAGATACAATAATAAGAATAGTGTGCATCCTATAAAACCGAATGCTTCTCCTAATGAGGTAAATATAAAGTCGGTATGTTGTTCGGGTACATACTTACCCCTGGTTTGAGTACCTTTCAAAAAACCTCTTCCCATAAGTCCCCCAGAACCTATTGCTATTTTACTTTGGCGTACATTATAGTCATCAGGTTTCTTGATAGGATGTGATGCTGATTTAGCCTGATGTTTGTTCATACTACAGTCATAATCTTTACCCACCATGCTATAGATACGTGTACTCTGATAACACTCAAATACATTATTGAATATAAAGGGCACTGCAAACCGCTGAAAACCAACACAGATTACCCATAGGGTAACAATGATAGTAATGATTTTCTTATTTCGCTTTATCATTTTCTTCATGAAGTAGAGTAGTGATACGGCGATTATAGTTAGAGAAATTGCCAGTATATTAGCATCTACTACTAGGGTAGCAATTACGAGTACACCAACCGATGCACCAATAATTAATACCTGTGGGGGAAGTCCTTCTCGGTATAAAGCTATAAAGAAAGAAAGGTACGCCAATGCCAATCCGTCCTCGTGCTGAAAGTGGGAAAGAATAGCTGGAGAAAGTGCCAGAATTACCCCAATAATCTGGGAGCTAGATTTTGTAAAATTAGTTTCCTGTCTTGATAAGTATTTAGCCAATGCTAATGCTGTAAATATCTTACACAACTCAGCTGGTTGTAGATTAAACCCACCTCCAAGTGGTATCCAGCTTTTACTTCCATTAATGCTTTTTCCTATCACAAAGGTGGCCAGCATCAGCAAAATCCCAAAGGCGTACATCAAGTTGGCAAAAGCAGTATACAACTTACTATCAGAGAGGAGTATAAAGATGGCCATTACCATACAAACTCCAGAAAATATAAGCTGTTTGCTATAGTTTGTTTTGCCCGACATAAAAGAAGCAATAACGTCGGTTCCTGGTTTATATTCTACCATGAATATGCATAGAATACCTACCCCTACCAGCATAGCATACATCCATATAAGTAGCCAGTCTACCCCCTGCGATACTGATGAATTATTTCTTGTTGCCATGTATGTTTTTAGTTGTGTCTTTTTTTATTAATATTTCTTTTCTCATCTACTGTCAGAACCGCATTTGAATCGTTCCTTTGTTTTTGTCCGTCTTTCCCTGGCAAATCGTTTTGAAGTGGTTTTGTCGTTAGTGCTATCGCACTGTCTTCTTCGCTATCTGTGGTAGAATCTTCTGCATCTTGTTGTTGCTGAATTTTTAGTAGTAAAGCTTCATTTATTTTAGCCTTTCTTACGGAATCCAGACGAGCCATTTCTAACTTCATCCTTTTAGGAATAAGATTTCTGTTGCTCATTTCTTCCACCAGTTTTTTACGATCATCTTCTACTATAGAATCCTTCAGAAATTTTTCAATCATCAAGCTCGCTATTGGTGCTGCTGATGTCGCTCCAAAACCTGCGTTCTCGCACATTACAGCTATTGCAATTCTTGGATTATCTCTTGGAGCAAAAGCGCCAAAGAAAGCATGATCCTGTTGCTTTTCGCCATGGTAATAGTTCTCAACTGTACCTGTTTTACCACACACAATTACACCAGGTACTTTTGCTGCTGCACCGGTGCCAAACTCCATGGTTCCCTGCATACCGTCGTGTACATCTTCGAACACACTATCTGGTACATCAACAGTATAGTGTTTCATTTTAAAAGAATCCAGCATGTGATACTCATCACCACCTTCTATAGAATCTATCAAGTGAGGAGTAATAAACCATCCTTTGTTGGCAATAATAGCCATCATGTTGGACAGCTGAGTAAGGGTAGTTAGTACTTCGCCCTGACCAATACTATTAGATACTATATTACAGGAATGCCAGTTTTTACCGAAGATCTTTTGATAGTACTTAGGTGTAGGAATATTTCCTTTCTTCTCCGATGGCAAATCCACTCCGAGCTTTTTGCCTAGACCAAAAGAATAAGCATATCTATTTATGTTGGATAAAGAGCTATCGATAGATGGGTACTTACCTTGATCCAGAATCCTGCGGTAAACAGTTGCAAAGTAACTATTGCAGGATTCGGAGATGGCTCCTTTTAAAGAAAAACTCCCTTTTGCATGACAACCCATTTTTCTTCCACATCCATAGTAAGCGCCGCCGCAACCAACTGTAAAACGATCGTTGATAGCACCTTCACTCATCCCTACAATACCTACAAAGGTTTTAAAAGTAGATCCTGGAGAATAGTATGTAGCTAAAGTTCTGTTCAGTAAAGGCAATCGAGGATCCTGATATAATTCTGCAAAATGCTTCCTTCTTTTTCCTCCGGTTAAGTAGTTAGGATTGTAGGTAGGTGCACTAATCATACAAAGTATACCCCCTGTTCTTGGGTCAATTGCTACAATTGAACCCACTTTATTGTTCATCAGTTTTTCTCCTAATTGTTGTAGTTCCACATCTATGCTTGAATAAAGGTTTTTACCTGCAATAGCTGCAGTATCGAAAATGCCATTTTCGTAAGCACCCTGTATACGACTATGGTTATCACGGAGAAAACGTTTTACACCCCTTCGTCCCATCAAAATCTTTTCGTACGAACGTTCCAGTCCAGTCATGCCAGCATAATCTCCCATTTCATATCCTTCTTCTTTATGCCTTCTCAGAAACGATGTATCGGCTTCGGCAATATATCCCAGTACATTGGCTGCTGCACTGAAAGGGTAGGAGCGCACCGATCTTTCATTTAAAGTAAAGCCAGGAAATTTATAAATATTCTCGCTTAATCGAGCAAACATTTCAGGAGAAAGGATTGGTTCAAAAACACTCGGTCTAACTGTTGTGTTTTTGAAAGAAATATCCTTAATCCTCCTTCTGTATTCTACAGTATCTATTTCCAGCAGATTGCACAAGGCTATCGTATCTATGCCTTTTGCCTCTGAAGGTATAACAACTAGATCGTACATGATGGTGTTTTCCAGAAGACTATGACGTTTGCGATCGAAAATAATCCCTCTATCGGGGTATATAACCCTACGAAACATGGCGTTTCGTTCTGCGTCTATCCTGTATTTAGAACTGAATAATTGCAAGTAGGTCAGCTGACCAATTATCACTACAAATACAGTAATGAAAATGATCTGTATTATTGTTTTTCGGTTATTATTAAATATCGACATATATGAATAGGAATAAAAAGCATTACAAAGTTTCCTTACTAATCCTAAATTAATTGCAAAGCAGAAAACTTTTATTAATATGCAAAGTAATTAACAGAAAATATTATTTAGTGAACAACAATTTAATTCGCATTTATATGTATTAATGACTTATAATTTTTATCAAAACAATTAGTATGTATTTAGTGTTAAAAACAAAGTTATATAGAATGAAAAATAGATTATTTGACTAGTTTTGTAGGCTTGATTTTTAATTTATAGTGATTTCGTCGCCAAGTTTAGTTGGTACAACAATTCTAAAAGAGTTAATACTTTCGCTCTTTTGGGTATAGCTAATATCACCTTTATGGATTTTTAAAATCTTTTTTGCCAAAGACAAGCCCAAACCAAATCCTTGTGTATCATTAATATTGGTACTCCTGAAAAAAGGCTCAAATATTAGTTGTTCATCTTCTTTCTTAATGATTTCTCCTTCATTTTCAACAATAGTAACTATTTCGCTCTTGGTAAAAAAGAGACTAACTTCAGCTATATAATTATATGAATATTTACAACCATTAATAATTACATTTCTGTAGGCACTATATAATAATTCGCTATTCCCAAAAACATTCAATTCTTCCTCATTATCTGGGAAATTGAGAAAATTAATGTTTACTTTATAATTATTGTTTATTGTTTTTAGTTCCGATGGAATTCTCATGATTAATTCATCTATTCTTACTTTATTCAGTTCAGTGCCTTTAATAGTGCCATTAGCGTTTGCTATTTCTAATAAACTTTTAGTAAGTTGAATTAGTATTTTTACATCTTCATATACTGATTTAATAACATCTTTATACTCTGTTATACTTCTGTCTTTCTGTAATGAAATTTCCAATTGTCCAGAAATCGACATTAGTGGTGTAGATAGTTCATGAGAAGCATTCGCAATAAAACGACTTTGTGTTTCAAATGACTGTTGTAATCTATCAATCAAATCGTTTAAAGTAATTGATAGATCATTCAGTTCATTATCTGGTTCATCTTCGTTTATTTTTATTCTCCTTGTTAAATTTTGAGACGAAATGTCTTTTATATCTTCAGCGATATTGTTGATTGGGGATATAAGGCTGATTGAAAATATAATACCTGTGACAATTGATAATATTGTTCCAATTATAAAACTAATGAATAATACTAATTTCAGTTTTGATAACTGTTCAAATCCATCCTTGTCATATGCTGCAGAAACTACATAAAATTTCTTGGTATTATAAGTATATTGGAAAACTAAAACCTCTATTTTGCCTACTTTATAGTAGTAATCTTTTTTGTTGTCTAACTTCTTAAGAACCTTTAGAGTAACATTTAATGGAATAGTATTTTCGTCGAAGTATTCGTACATTTCATTCTGCCCCTGGTCATATATAATTACACACTTTTGAAAGAGTACAGTTTTGTTCTCCTCATCAATTCTTCGAAGTAAGTTTTTGTCAACACCTTGTACTTTAGTTAATAATCCAGCAGTTGTTAGACCACTTTTTTTTAGTTTGTCAACAAAATGTTGTTGCCTAGTTATATTTGATAGATAAAAAATGGAGAAACAAAGTAGTAGAAGTATGCACATTACTACTGCAAGAAACAATAAAGTGATTCTATATTTAATTTTCATTTAATGTATGTCAATTTTTAGAATATAACCGGCTCCAACTTGGGTATGAATTAATTTAGTTGGGAAAGTTTTGTCTATTTTCTTCCTTAAGTAATTAATATAAACATCAATTACATTTGTTTGGGTATCAAAGGTAATATCCCAAACTTTTTCAGCTAATTCGGATCTTGAAATTATTCTGTTTTTGTTTCTTAAAAAATATTCCAGTAATTGAAATTCTTTAGCCGTAAGGATAATATTTACACCACTTCTTTTGGTTTCTTGTGTCAATAAATTCATTTCCACATCTGCAAAAACTAGTTTACTAGTTTCCTTTTCAGAATTGACCATTGATCTTTTAAGAATTGCTTTTACTTTAAGTAATAATTCTTTAAACTCAAATGGTTTTACTATATAATCGTCTGCACCAACCTCATATCCTTCTATTTTGTTTTCAAATGTGTTTTTTGCTGTAAACATAATTATTGGAACTTGAGTATTTTTCAACCTAATAGCTTTACATAAATCAATCCCATTTAATTTAGGTATATTCAAATCAAGAATCACAAGGTCGTACAATTTGGAATTAAACAATGTTTGTCCTTGAAACCCATCAAAAGCAGAATCTGCTTCAAAGCCGTTCTCGTCAAACCCTTTTTTTAAGGTATTCGCAATTTTCACCTCGTCTTCAACTATTAATATTTTTTTCAATACAAAAAGCTTTATTTAAATACAAAATAATTCATTGACAATATCATAATGTACAAACAATTGGCAATAAGCAGAATTCTAATCTAATTCTAATCTTAATATTTAAAGCAATAGTACCATTTTATATTATTTTGTAACAAATTAATATTATGGTTTTTGGTAAAGTAATTAACTTAAATCAGAATGATAATTTGTGTGCAGTGTTAGAGGATGATGGTACATATTGTCTATTCAAAGTTCTTGAAACAAAAGGGTTTGATATAGATGGTGTCATTTTATCTTCTTCAGATAAAGGGGCTATTTTTATTGAAAATCAAACAAAGAAAAGCTTTCATCAAGGCGAGATAGTAAAATTTCATCTTTCCCAAAAAAAAATATTTGAATTAATGAAATTATAATTCCTACTAAATTTTTAAAGTGCGCAGAGAATCAATTATTTTTAAAATTTATATTCCAAATGAAGTATAAAGTTCCAATATACTATTTACTAATATTTTCTATTATTTCTGCTTTAGCAACTTACTTTTTCTTTTATTATCTCAACGATAACCAGCAAAAGTATACAGCTTTAAATGGAGATAGAAATACACAAAGTTGTTTGGGTTATGTAAAACGATTGGAAGGTTTTAAGTACATTAGGCCATTTGTCTATTCAAGAAAAGGTTGTGAATCTGAATTTCTACTACCACTTAAAGTTGAACTATCTCAAATTATTGATAATTATAAGAAGAAAGGGGATATAAACTCTGCTTCGGTGTTTATAAAAGTGTTTGGACATGGTGAGTGGATTTGTATAAACGATAGTGAAAACTATCGACCTGCAGCATTGATGAATATTCCAGTATTAATTACTTATTTAAGGAATGAAGAACTCCATTCAGGTTATTTGAATAAGACTTTTAAATCAACATTGCAAAATACCATTACTAATGATAAAAGTAAAAGTATAGAGAGTGGTAGAAATTATACTGTAAAAGAATTATTACATTATATGATAGCTTATTCGGATAATAACGCTACTAAACTTTTATACGATAATTTAGATACAACTTTATTTAAAAGGGTATTTTCTGATTTAGAAATTGAAGCACCTATACTACCATTGAAAGAGAATACAATTGAAATTAAGGATTACATGATTTTCTTGGAGGCTTTATATAATGCAGGTTATTTAACAATTGATAACTCTGAATTTGCAGCTGAACTCCTTGCTGAATGTGATTTTAAAACTGGGCTGGTAGCTGGCTTGCCAGATACGGCTACCATTGCGCATGAAGTAGGGCTGGAATTTTTTAATAAACAAAACGAACTACATGATTGTGGAATAATACTTTCAGGTAACAAAAAATATGAAATAGCGGTAATGAGTAAAGGAAAAGATGCTGCTAAACTGTCTGAATTTATTAAAACAATTTCACATATTACGTATCAAAGAATAAATAACTAAACAATTATTTGTAAAGTAAGGTTTAAATAATTATTTATAAGTATGCCTACAATTTCCATTATCACTACTTGCTGTAACGATTTAGATGAACTAATTACTACTTGTAATTCAATAGATAATCAAACTGAGCTCCCATTTGAACATTGGATAATTAATAGCTCTTCAGGATTTCAGATAGAAGAATGGCTTAAAAATAATGCGCAACCTGCTTATAGAAAGTGGGTACATGAAAGTGGAAAACATACAACAGATGCTTGTAATTTTGGCATAAATTTGGCGAAGGGGGAGATTATACACCAGATTTCCTCAGGCGACAAGTATTATGATGATAATGTCATTAAAATTGTAATGAATGAATTTGAATCTGATAATTCATTAAAATGGATAAATAGTAAGCTAATACTTCGTTCAAATTTAAAGGAACTTGTTCTTGGTCAAAAATTTGAATTCAAAAACTTATATAAAGGTATTAATGGCGTTTATCAACCTACTTGGTTTATTAAAAAAGAAGTATTTACAATGGTAGGCCTATATGATAAGGATTTAATTTACGCTAAAGACTTTGATATGTTATGCAGAATATCGAACCAAAATCATAAATACATAGATAAAGTGCTAATTGAATACTTTGACTGGGGATATAACAAAGAACATTATTACAATTTTTTGAAAGACAACTTAAAAGTGTATGAAAGTTATTTTGGCAAATCAAAAAAGGCTGTATTATGGTTTTTATTTTCTAAGCTAAAGTTTAAACTATTTTCATAACGTTACATTGAAGAATAATATCAAGTTCAAATAAAAAAATTCCAGAAAGCTAAAAACTTTCTGGAATTTTTGTTTTGGTATATGATCTAAAGCTAATTTGTCAAGCTTTATAATTTGATTGTGGGAATAAATATCATCTCAATGACTATAAAATTGATAGCGTTCAAGTGCCTTTCATTGTGTGATTAATACTATTTATTATGCTACTAATGCTACACATTGAACAAAGAATGGCATTTTATACGCAATTGTTATTATTCTTTTCGTGTAAAAATAAATTTTATAAGCAAAAATTTAGGTTTTATAAACAATGAACATCATTCTTTAAGTATAAATTGCAGATAATTACACAAAGAATTGTTTTTTATAAGTAACTGTAACATATTTTTTAATATAAAATGCAATTTTATGAACAAAGAATGGCGTTCTTTAGATAAATAACATCATTCTTTATCTAAAAACTGACGAGAATTACCCATAGATTGGTATTAATCACAGTATAGTTATTGTTATTTAGGAATTTAATGATACAATAAGCGCAAATCTTTCAAGTTTAGTGACTTTTGTTTAAAGATTAATACTTCAATACTTTTAATAAAAAAACTTCATTGTGATTTGTCTTTTAGTGCTTTAGAAGCAAATAAGGTAATTGATTTAGTTTAATGTTTTGTCGTGATTTGTTGTATTCTTTATTCTTTAGAATACTAAAAAAAGGGGTGAACCTTTTTAGCGTTCACCCCTTTTACAAGTTGTTTTGAATAGCCTTATCTAGTTACAGGCTTAATCATTTTTATTTGTTTAGCAGCAGTATCTGCAGCTGTTTTGGGTGCGTATTGTTCTTTAATTTGTTTGATAGCATTTAAGTAGTTTTCAGCTTCTTTCTTTTCCTGTGCCATTTGTTCGCCTTTGGTATCAGGAAGACTATTGTAATACTTAATCTGTTGGTTAAAGTCTTTTTCTACTGCAGCAGATACCTTGTCACCCAAAGTTTTGTCACCTGCTTTGTAACAGGCATCCATAAACATTAGTGAAGCACGGTTGTGCATGTTATTTCTGCTAACCATTCCATAAGGGAAGTTTTGAGGAGCTGTGGATTTATCAGCTTTCTCCAACAATTTAATAGCTTCCTCTTTTCTGCCTTTATCAGCAAGGTAACCTGCTATTTCGGCATAAGTAGAACGGATAGAAATAAGGTGACGACGGTTTTCTTCATCGTAATAAACAGCAGGTTTGTCTGCATTACCAAATCCAAACTTGTTCATCATTACATTAAAGCTCCAATCTGCGTTGATACTTACGCCTTCCATAGGCACTAAACGGTAACTCATACCATCTTTGCGAAGATATTTGCCAAAGCCAAGCTCGGAGAACGGAGAGGAGAAATAAATAGGACGTTTCCATTTATTAGCAGCAATTACACTTAATACAGCTAAGTCGTTTTTGTAAATAGAACCCTTCGTCATTTCAAATTTAATTTCACTTACAATACTATCGGAAGGACTGAAAGTTGAATCTTTTATAAATGCATTCTTATCTACAGGTACCGAGAACTTACGGGTAGGGAAGACATTTAAGAAACTACCATCTCCGCGGTCTTCCATTCTGCCATGATCATCACTGCCTACATAATTTTTCAAAATATCGCCAAGATCATAGTATTTATCTGCAGCCACATCTGGTAGTGCTTTATATACTACATAATCTCTTTTTCTACCTTCTATTTGTTCTGGGGTAAACATTACATCAATAGCATCACTCTTGTTTACTTTGTATCTCATTTGATTGATATACCAGTCTATTCCTAACAAACTATAGTTAATAACACGAACATCTCTACGGATTCCTTCTACTTCTTGAGCATACCAAAGAGGATAAGTGTCATTATCGCCAAAAGTGAATAGAATAGCATTTGGGGCACAGCTTTCTAGGTAATCTTTTGCAAGATCGCGTGCTAAAGTTTTATTACTTCTATCGTGATCATCCCACTCTTGTTGCCCCATTAAAACAGGAACGGTAAAGAAGCAGATAATAGTAGCAATAATAGCTGCAGTAGCTTCGGACGTTTTCTTCTGAATCCAAGCAGTAATCATCATTACACCTAGACCTATCCATACGGCAAAAGCATAGAAGCTACCTACATAAGCATAGTCACGTTCACGGGGTTGTTGACCTGGCTGATTCAAATAAAGGATAATAGCAAAACCAGTATAAAAGAATAATAAGAAGTTAGATAAAGTATCATCACCTCTTTTCTTATAATGATAAATTAAACCAAGGATCCCTAAAAGGAATGGAATACCAAATAGTACATTGTGCGCCTGATTGTTCTTTAAACTATCTGGCATCTGGCTTTGATCGCCATAAAACAGGTTATCTACTAATGGAATACCTGAAACCCAGTTGCCATCGCGTACATTGCCGATGTACATGCCTTGATTATCGTTTTGCTTACCTATGAAGTTCCATCCAAAGTAACGGAAGTACATCCAATAGAACTGATATCCAACAAAGAACTTCACATTGTCAGATTGGTTAGGACGACCATCTTCATATTTCTCACGACCATCTTTATCTTTATACTTCTCAATTCCTAAGAAATAAGAATAGTAATCAGCATGATATTGATCGTTACTAGCATCCCAAACGCGAGGCAGAATCATCTTGTCTTTTGGTAAGTAAACATATTTTAAATCTTTACCAAGACTAATATATTTATCATTACTCTTCTGGAATTTTTCCCCAGTTTCGATGGTTTGAATAGGTGAAGCAGTAAATTTCTGACCGTATAATAATGGAAAATCGCCATACTGATCACGACCAAGGTAACCCACTAAACTAATTGGATTATCAACGTTGTACATATCAACTGCAGGATCTGCATTACTACGAATCATGGTAGTAACATAGCTGCTATAGCCAATCAGCATAAAAGACACACACCAAACGCCTAAACGCAAGTAAGCCCATCCTTTTTTATTAGCGAAACTTAAAAGAACCCATGCAGCAACGGCTACCAATGCAAAAAAGAAAATAAATCCTACAAAGAATGGTGCATGGAAGTTGTTAACAAAGATCTTATCGAAAGCACCTGCGCCTGCAATAGAATATTGTATTACACCAATCTGGACTACTCCGGTAAGAACAGCACCAATTACGAAGAAAATGTACATTCCTCCATAGTATTCTTTTTTATCTTTCTTTGCAAACTTCTCTATTAAGTATAAAATACCAACACCCATTACGGTACCTATCAACATTAAACCTACATAAGTACTATCTGATAATACAACATCTTCACCAAAAGCATTCCTTAACTGATCTGCATACTTTTCGAAGATAGCATTCTCTGGACCAGCAGAAATAGCAGCAGCAATCATTGCTAAGACCCCTCCACAAGAAACTATGATTTTAAACCATTTGCTGATAAGAGCATAATTGAATGTTTCTCTTCTTCTGAAGTAGTAAACCATTACTACGGCAGCTATATCCAATAAGGAAAGTAAGTGAACCCCAATAGAAAGACCAATTAGAAAGAATATAAGAACCAACCAACGGTCGGCTCCAGGTTTGTCAGCTTCGGCATCCCATTTAAGTACTGCCCAAAATACGATAGCTGTAAAGAAAGAGCTACAAGCATATACCTCACCCTCTACAGCACTGTACCAGAATGAATCAGAGAAGCAATATGCAAGAGCACCTACAGTTCCTGCACCCATTATCTGCCAAGCTTGTCCGGTAGTAAGTATAGCGTCTGTTTTAAGATTAAGTATTTTACGGGCAAAGTGAGTAATTGTCCAGAATAAGAATAAAATAGTAAAACCACTAGCCAAAGCACTCATCACATTTACTGCTTTAGCAGCAGTAAGTGGATTATTGCCAAATAGAATAATAAAGAAACGACCCATCAACACAAAGAGGGGAGCACCAGGTGGGTGAGGAATTTGTACTTTAAAACAACTACTCACAAACTCACCACAATCCCAAAAGCTTCCATTAGCTTCAGTAGTAAGAATGTACACAGCACATGCAAAGAGCCCAACGGCCCATCCAACAATATTGTTGACCTTTTTAAAATTCATTGCTTAAAAATTTATTTATTAAGAGCGGCGCAAACATAGTTTTAAATAAGTAAAACTTAAAATGAAGTTGCCTTATAGAACCATTAAAATTGAGGAAGTTGTAATATGTTATAGAAATTTAACAAAATACTTTCCATTTACAAGCTATTGAAATTATGATTTCTGCTCTTCTAATGGAAGAAATGCCAACCTTGAAAAAGCAATATGATAAAATTCAGCGTATAAAGCCAGGCATGTTTGCTGTTCAGTTTCTGTTTAAATAACAAAAATAGCGTCGTTAAGTTGACGATAAAGTTTAACAGAGGAGCTATAATTCCCATAGTATTGATTGTAAAATTTAGTGATTGACTTAAACTATTTGCCAACTCCATACTTCTGAATAAACAGAAAAAAAACAAAACATTACATAAAAAAGCTATTCTTGATAAAAATAAATTCACTTTCATAACCATATTTGCAAGCGAAATAACATTTATTTGCCTTTCGGAAAAAGAAAATTTATGAAGAAATTTAATTGGAAAGTTTTATTGCCCCATTTTATTGCTGTAGTGGTATTTATAGTGGTAGCAGTTGTGTACTGTAAGCCTGCCTTGGAAGGAAAGGTTGTACAACAGCATGATGTGACACAATGGAAGGGAATGGCACAAAACTGTTTTGACTATAAAGATAAGCATGGTCATTTTCCACTATGGACTAATGGTATGTTTAGCGGTATGCCTTCTTATCAGATAGTAATGGGAGGTGACAATCCTGTAAATATTGGTATACTTGCTCAGGTTCTTTCGCTAAACTTACCTAAGCCTATTAACTTCTTCTTCTTGGCATGTATTTGTTTTTATTTCCTTACACAGGTAATGAGACTAAATCCTTATATAGGTATTATGGGTGCACTAGGGTATGCCTATGCTACCTACAATCCAATTATAATTGTAGCTGGTCACGATACTAAAATGATGGCTATTGCATATTTGCCATTCTTTATCGGCTCTATTTTATTGATCTTTAAAAAAGAATATTGGTGGGGTGTTGCACTAACTGCTATTGCTGCATCCTTTCTTATACAAGCTAATCATATGCAGATTACTTACTATTCCTTCTTGATAGCATCTGCTATGAGTATTTCTTATTTGATTATCTGGGCAAAACAAAAAGAATTCAAACATATATTGATATCATTTGGATTGCTGATTACATCGGGCTTATTGGCAATTGCTTACAATGCTGTGAACCTAGGTACTACCTGGGAATACTCTAAAGAAACCATCCGTGGGGGGAGTGTAATGGCAGATAAAAACAGTAAGACTTCAGCTACTGGTTTAAGTAAAGATTATGCTTTTAGTTACAGTATGGCTAAAGCAGAACCGCTGGTATTAATGTTTCCACATGCTTTTGGCGGCAGTAGTGCCAATTTGGAAGTAGCAGAAGATAAGAGTAAAGCTATTAAGGCTTTACAGGAAATGCCTCCACAGTTAGGACAGCAATTACAAAACTATCTTCAGTTTTACTGGGGAGGA
>Ga0007873_1000056_pt1 | contig 34391 bp, 33 predicted proteins | sample CryBogCBH26May08_FD_71228 | JGI IMG/M metagenome (GOLD analysis project Ga0007873, IMG submission 71228) | Freshwater microbial communities from Crystal Bog, Wisconsin, USA - CBH26May08 | ecosystem: Environmental > Aquatic > Freshwater > Lake | place: Crystal Bog, Wisconsin, USA | collected...
TATGCTTTTAGAAAAAGCATGGCAAAATGGCACGTCGTCTTCGACGACGAGCGACTTCGTCTCTCTTGTACCAAGAGAACCAAATATCTCTATACCTCTATAATAAGAGGGACGAAGTCGCTCGTCGTCGAAGACGACGTGCCATTTTGCCATGCTTTTTCTAAAAGCATTTAAAAGCATCTAAAAGCATTTAAATATAACCCACGTTGATAATAATAACTATATGTCATTATTATCAATTCACAACGAAATAAAAGAAAAGTTGCGATATTTCTACTCTATACACAAGATTCCAAACATTATTTTTCATGGACCCCATGGAAGTGGTAAACGTATGATTGTACAAGATTTTATTAACCTCATATACGACAACGATAAAGAGAGAATAAAGTCATTTGTTATGAATGTAAATTGTGCTCATGGAAAAGGAATCAAATTTATTCGCGAAGAATTGAAATTTTTTGCAAAAACGCATATTAACTCAAATGGAGGAGACATTTTTAAAAGTGTAGTCTTGTTGAATGCAGATAAATTGACTATGGATGCACAATCCGCATTGCGTCGCTGCATTGAGCTTTTTAATCACACTACACGATTTTTTATTGTTGTAGAAGATAAATACAAGTTATTGAAACCCATTTTGTCCAGATTTTGCGAAATATATATTTATCAACCGCAATACAAGGGAACCTATATTAACTTGTACAAGTATAATATTGAAGAAACATTTAAACTAAAAAAAATAAAAAATCAACGGTTGGAAGTTTTAAAAAAAGAATTAACAGGAGATTCAATCAAAAATATTGAACAAGCTACAAATAAGTCTGTAAAATTATATGAAAAGGGATTTAGTGGCTTAGATATTATTGAATTGATTGAAACAAATGTGCAGCATTTTTCTTTATTAAACGATGAAAAAAGATATGAAATGTTGATTGCTTTTCATAAAGTGCGAAAAGAGTTCAAAAATGAAAAATTATTAATTTTATTTGTCTTGAATTTTTTATATTTAGATTTAAATGGTACATTAGAAAATATGTCATTTTTTTAATTATTTTATCCCCATAATATAACACGAGTAATGTGTAGATTTATATTTTTATATAAATGCAAAGATGCTAAGGATAAAATGATTGAGTTTTTACAGAAAAAATACACTCATGAACATGCAACAGAATCAAGTTATGGTGTTGCTTGGTATGAATGTGGTGAATGGAATGAGTATAAATCAATAGTTTCTTCTGTGGAAGATCCAAACTATTCAGAAGTCATTGAAAAAGTGAATAGTGATATTTTGATTTTACATGTTAGATATATTCTTCACATGCCAAAGCATGAATATATAAAAGAAAATATAATTGAAAATGCTCATCCATTTTTTTATAAAGACTACGTATTTGTTCATACCGGAGACTTGTTTTACAGCCCATTAAATGGAGACTTGTTAAGATATCAATCTAATAAAAATCATCCAGAATTTAAAAAGATCACGAAAAAACTTTTTGATCATATATCTCCACGCTTAAAAAAAGAAATAAAAGGTAAAACGGATAGTGAAATCATGTTTTATTTAATGCTAACTGTTGAAAAACAACTTCAACAAGTGGAAGGCCTTTCAAAAGAAAAGTTATTTTTGTATAGTTTCATAAAAACACTTCAAATTATAGACTACTATAGTCTAGAAAACATTTCTAATTTTTTTTTTGCGAATGACAAATACGCTATTATTGCCAACATTATTAAAAAAACACCTAGCAATAAACGAAACAAACTAGACTTGTATATGAATCACAGTCACAATGGTGAAATAACGGCCAGTTGCAAAAAAATAAAAGATTCGTGCAAAGAAGTGAAAGAAAATAATATTTATTTACTACATATTTCAACAGGAGTATTGCATCATTACCAGTTGCCAGATTTGAAAACTTTTCATGGGGTGGCGGGGTTCTTTAAGCTGGTTTGGGGTTAATATATATTTATTGAAACCCTACTTAAAGAGAAAGCGAAGGATTCGCTTCACTGGTTTAAATCTATAAAATTTAAAATCATACATATGCATACTTGAGAATTATGGATGATTTTAGCATTTCAACATTACACGAGTCTCGCAACGAGTGGTCTGCTCGTTTAATTACAATTATGACGCCTCTTATGATTGAAGGATTTAAAACAATGTTTGATGAATCATATCAATTATGTAAAGAAAACAACGAAATGGATAAATATTTGATGACGTTTCAAAATTTTGTGTCTAGAATTCCCAAATGGAATCCCGTTTTAACTGAAAACGAAAGAAAAAGAATTGCAGACAAAAGCGGATGTGGTTATTTAGAAGACTTGGTCACTTGCGTTCATATTATTCAGTTGAAAATTTTGACTGCTATGCGTGCTGGATCAAAGCAAAAAAAAATTGACATTAATATTCCCAAGCTAGATGATTTTATTCATAAAGCTTATATTCATGCGGCAAGAAAAGTCTACAAAAATGTATATCTTTTTGAGTCCAATATTCCTCCTCTTCAAACCCAAAAAAATCATCGCGAGTTGGAGATACTTATTCAAGAAAGCATATTAAATGCCATTCGTGACAGTATTCCAGTTGAGACCATTTTACGTGCTTATATGGAGGAGAGCGTGGAGGAAGATGTTATTGAAGAAATCAAAGAAGAAATTATTCCTAATACTCAACAGCCAGTGCAAACGGTTTCTTCTTTGGCCCAAACACAAACACAAACACAACCACTTAGTTCATTTACACATGCACCTGGAACAGAATCTGTGTCTACAAGATTAAGTTTTAACGATGTTGATATGGCAATTGGTATGGATAATAGACAAGAAGAGATTGTTGCACCCAAGACGATTGAACGACTAGAACAAATAAGTGAGGAGAGAAATGAACAACGCAAATTAGAAACGGATGACGACGACGATGATGGTGGTGTAAAACTTACTATTTTTGATGAACCTGTAAGTTTGTCTAATTTAGATGTTCACAATATTGAAACGCCTTCTTTGAATTTAATGCCGGATTTGTTGTTGGATGACATTGAAGTGCTCGCTTAATAGTTACGAAAATTACGCGTATAAATAGGTAATTTATTTATCATTACCTATTTTACATGGATAATAATTTCATTATTGCAGGCATTATTTCTGTTACCTTTTTCATTTGCAAATTTATTGAGATGAGAATGATTGATAAAGAAAGTAAACCATTGAAATTTCTTATTCGCGATTCTCTCATGGTTTATATATGCGTTCTTATTGGATTTTTTATTTTTGATCAAGTGAAACCTATGATGAAACAGGTTGGCGGTGATTTACCAAGTATACCCGCAGCATTTACGGATGGTCCTGGGTTCTGATGCGATGACACCCCATACACCCCAAACATCATCTTCCACTCCACACTTTTACCAAAGGCAAGGGATTTCTCCTCCAACTTTTGGAATATTCATCAAAGGTAGTTCCCCACTTGCAGTATCTCCAAATATTACCCAAGAGAGAAGGTTGTTTATATAGTTGCGTATTTTCTATATAAAAAATCGCCCCCATGATTCTCTCTAAACAGCATCTGTCTGTTCTATTTTTTACAGTGGTTAATAAGTTGAATATCTTGTACTTATCTTGCAAAGAAGAGAGAAACTTGTGGTTGATGTAACATTGAACACCAAAACATCCGTGCCATATGTCTGTTCTACGGAATCCAAATTTTTGCAACGGTTCTTGGTTCAATTTTTCCTTGATTTCTCTATTGTTTTTAAGACTTTGGGCTAATTTTAATGTGTTTTCTATATTTTCCGCATAGTCAAAATGCCAAAATGGCAGTACCGGCTGCGCAATTATCTCAAATATGATTCGTTTATGGAAAAAAACGCTGTCGTGTAGGATCACTGCATTCTCAAAATATTTATTTTTGTGAAAATAGTAATAAGGAAGCAACTCACCGCGCCCAGGATATTCTGATATTACAACTTCAATGTTCCGGTAGTCAAAATCCGCCTTTATAAACTGTTGATTGCTATTGTCATCTATGATGACTATTTTACAGTATGGATAAAACCTACGTATACACCTTACAGAATGATTCCAATACTTGTTTGTTTTTTCGCTATTTACGTGTCTAGTAATAATAAATCCATATTTCATATTTTGGAATTTGTTTGAAATAGAATTCATTTATCAAGTAGTATGATGATTACAACTACTTGATAAAAAAAATGGATGGGATTTACGCTAGGAATAACATACCATACTAAACATAAGTCATTATCTCATCAATATTCATAACATGCTCCTTGGAAGGAATCTTGTTTTTATTTACAATAAACGCCCCAAATTCTTTTCTCTCTAACTGCGCTTGCGGTGTATGGTGGTGCACCTGTCTCGCAATCATTTTGTACAATTTAAAGTCCGGATAACGATCCGCACCATTGTTTTTGTACAAAATATTTATCCCATTGTCATCTATACACCATTCTACAATCAATCGCGTGATTGCGTCACACTTGTTCAACTCTTTGATGCTTTCCATATCTTCTACAAGGTAATCAAAAATAGAACATGCTAGACGACAAAGATCAAAACTGTAATTGGGCTCTAAACGCGGTTTCTTATCATTGTAATATGGTTCACAATTGTATTGTGTAAACGCATCACCTCCGTTTTGAAAACTGTCGCTGCACATCAATTTTCCGTCAAACTTGTATATGGCGCGGCCAAAATCAATAATTTTGAATATTTTTCCAAACGTGGGAACGCGATAATACTTCTTCTTGTAACAGTAGTACAAATATTCCTTGTTGGTCTTGACGTACATTATGTTGTTTGTGTGTAAATCGTTGTGAGTAAATGCAAAAGCCTTTTGGTACGTAATAAGAGTCATCACGACTTGCATCAAAATAGAAAACCACTCCACGTCCTCTATATCATTTTCTTCAATATATGTGTCTAGGGTCATTTCACAGTTTTCCATGCAAATAAGTTGAACAGGGAACTTGGGGATGGTTGCATTTACACATTCACTACTTTCACTAGTGCTCGTTTCTTCGCCACTATCGCTGGTCCAATCGCTACCAGATGCATCTTTCTCGTCGTTACCGTCAGCATCATTGTCATCATGGTCATTATCTTCACCCTCGTCATCATCATCCTCCGAATCTCCATATTTATTTGTATTTACCTCGTCTGTAGATTTTGTATGACTTGTTCTGGAAGAGCAAGTTGAAGTGGATTTTAACGTTGTGGTTTTACTTTTGTCATCAACATCATCCACCGTTAATTCCATTTCTTTCAAATTTTGAAGGGTTAGTTCAAGGGATCCAGACTCTTCGTTTTCACAAAAAACATTTTCAAATATAGAGTCTTCTAGTTCTTCCGCATCTTTCAAGAGATTGGCGTCATCTTCTGTTATCTTAATTGGTTTGAGTTTTTGTGGCGTCTCTGTTTCTTCATCCCAATATTTTTCACTATAGTCTTCCACTTCAAACAAAACATTTTTGTTGCTGTTGAAAAAATCCGACTTTACAAAATAATCCAAATCATCAAAAATATTCAAGGTGAAACTTTTTTTGACGGCCAAATAAGAACCATAAAACTCTAGACCATGCACAAACTTGACATTATTTGCGAGACTAGAGGACAAGTACGTGAATAGACCATCTACATAAGCAGAGTTATTTACATCAAGTATTTTGGGGTGAACTGTTTTGGAGGTTGAATCCATATTAGGAAGGTTTAAGAGAGAACTATCCAGAACGTTGTATTTTCCAATCATGTATTTGAAAGGATCCAAGAGTGGTGCGGATTTGAAAAAAACGGGCTTTGTTTTTGTGTCATTTCCTTCTGCTTTTTTTATTGTACATTGGTACAAATTATTTTGGATTTTACTAGATACATTTGTTATATGCCACGTATGGTTCAAATTAATACTATTGTAATTTGATTCGTTGAGAGAGAAAAATCTCTGGTAAATGGGAACATAGTTTTGCACATTTTCCATGTCCAACTTTTCTAAACTTTGAAAGAGATCTGTATTCTTTCGTTTTTGATAGTTGACTGTTATAGACATCTCTAAATATATACATACCACATTTCCTTTTTTATAGAGATTTGACCGAATAGGGAGGAAACCTAGGTCATCTACTTTTGTGCGTTTTGTTTATACAAAAAGAGTAACTTTTTTGTATAAATGACTTTAGAGTTAAAGAGGTTTGATATGAAAAGTATTAGTTTCAAACCAAACGAAAACAAGGGTCCTGTTGTTGTTTTGATAGGCCGAAGAGATACTGGTAAATCGTTTCTCGTAAGAGATTTGTTGTACTATCATCAAGACATTCCCATAGGCACCGTCATTTCTGGAACAGAAGAGGGCAACGGATTTTACAGCAAAATGGTGCCAAAACTTTTCATTCACAACGAGTATAATAGTGCCATCATTGAGAATATCTTGAAGCGCCAAAGATCCGTCTTGAAACAAATCAAAAGAGACATGGAACAGTTCAAAAAAAGCAGTATAGACGCGCGGGCCTTCGTCATCCTTGATGACTGCCTTTATGATAACACTTGGTCTCGCGACAAACTCATGCGATTACTCTTTATGAATGGACGCCACTGGAAGCTTATGTTGGTCATCACAATGCAATATCCTTTGGGCATCCCCCCCGCACTGAGAACCAATATTGACTACGTTTTTATTTTGCGTGAACCCTATATTGCTAACCGCAAAAGAATATTTGAAAACTATGCTGGTATGTTTCCCACGTTTGAGTCGTTTTGTCAAGTCATGGACCAATGTACAGAGAATTATGAGTGCTTGGTAATCAATAACAACGCAAAATCCAACAAATTGCAAGATCAAGTGTTCTGGTACAAGGCAGATTCGCACAATGACTTCAAGTTAGGCAGCAAAGAGTTCTGGGAGTTGTCAAAAGATATGCATTCTGACGACGAAGACGAGAAATACGACCCGGGAAACACTAAGAAACGCGGTCAAGGACCCAAAATTAGTGTGAGGAAGACGAAATGGTAGAACCGCTTTCTAAAATAAAAAGCACTTTTATATCTTGGTTTTATAAATCTTGGTTTTAAAATAAATAAACAAGATTAATTACTTAAAGAGTATCTCATTATACATATTATAATAAGATGGAGCAGTTGGATATTGTTGAACTTATAGAGAAAAACCCCATATCTAAGCTCTCAAATGCGTATAACAATAAGTTGTTGATGAAAATCAAAGAGAACTTTACTGGTTTTGAACAACAATTGTTCGTAGGTAGCTTTTATTGTTACTTGAACTATGATAAGACACATGATTTTGTTATTGATTTGGATAATGTTTGGAAATGGATGGGATTCACATTAAAAGCAACAGCAAAAGATTTGTTAGAAAAATTTTTTAAAATTGATACTGACTATAAAATCTCGGTTAGGTTGAAACCTGAGCAAGATTTAAGTGAAAATAATAGTAAAAAATGGGGTGGACAAAATAAACAAACTATAATGTTGAATATAAACTGTTTTAAATCATTATGTATGAAGGCGCGAACAAAAAAAGCAGATGAAATCCACGAGTATTACATGAAGATGGAAAAAGTCCTACATCAAACAATAGAAGAAGAAACTGAAGAATTAAAACTCCAATTAGAACAAAAGGAAAATATTATTTTAGAAATCAAACAAACAAGCGAACAAGAAAAACAGGAACTAATAAACAAAACGAAAAAAGAAAAACACAAAGCTGTAGAACAAGCAATTGTTGTACAATTTCCAGTCAACACAGAATGCATCTATTTTGGAACGATTGATAATACGAATGAAGCCAATGAAAAGTTAGTCAAGTTTGGTCATACTAATGACCTCTCCACTAGAATCACGTATCATCGCAAACAGTACGAAAATTTTATTCTAGTTGCAGCTTTTAGAGTTCAAAACAAGGTTGAAATTGAGAATCTCATCAAAACCTACCCTAAAATTAAAAGACACATTCGCAGTATTGAAGTAAACGGTAAGAACAAGACAGAAATCATTGCGTATGACAGTACCAATTTTACCATTGAAAAACTCTTTCAATACATCAAAGATATTATTCATTCCAAGACATACAGCATTGACAATTTCAATCGTATCATTAAAGAAAACGAAGAACTACACGATAAAGTGAGAGAACTCAACGAGACGCTTGAAAAACACAAGCAACTCATTACAAAACAACAAGTGGAAATCAATGAAATGAAAGAAACTATTGAAAAACAAACATCACTTATTAACGCTACCCAACAAGAGACCGTTTCAGTGTATCACAATGCAATTTTGCCGGAAGACGAATTTACACCCAAATTTGTTGAGTTTATTAATACCATGTGTATCGTGCGACCAGACGTGGAAGAATCGTCCACAAATATGGAAGGACAATTTCGTATCTGGTGTAAAACCAAACCCAAGAAGGAAATTTTCCACGCTCTCAAAAATTACTTGGATACGCGTTTCAAACCTGCTCGCATTTCTAATCAAAATAAAAATCAACTTGTTCACGGCTATATTGGAGTGAAGCTCAAGGATATTGAATACAAAAAGAAACTCGTGAATAGTGATGTGGAAACCTTTTTGTTCCAAGTTTGCAAGTTCTCTCCTTGTGGCAAGATATTGAATTCTACTTTACTTAGTGAATACCAGCGCTGGAAGAAGAGTGTTTCAAAAGAGTGCAGCGAAAATGATATGAAAGAAATCAAGGAATACTTGAATTCTTGCGAATATGCGTTGAAAGCTGTTGTATGGACAGACTATGGGTCCAATGAAGGATACTATGGACTCTTGTTAAAGTGCGATGAATATAAACACAAAAATACATCTTCTACCGGTAAAAAAATAAACAAGATAGAAGTATCAACAGGCCATATTTTGGGAACTTGGGATACAATCGCAAAAGCTGCCGAATATGAAAAGATGTCTGCGACCAAAATGAGCAACAGTGTGAAAAATAAAACCATTTTCAAAGATTATTATTACTGTACGGGGTGACCCCGTAAGTATAAAATATCATTAAACATTTAACTCTCCGGTCCGAAGCTTAGGGGTGTATGGGGTCTCCCCGTAATATAAACAAATAATCATTATGCGTTCCATCCCAGCCTGGATTGTCACACGGATTATAATTTGAAAAATTAGAATGAAGCGTATAGCCATGATCTCCTAAAAAAAAAGCAATTGCATCCAAATCCCATGAATAAATTTCAATCAACATGTACTTTGGAGTATATTTTGATAAATTCAATCCTTTCAATATATTCAATTCGTATCCTTCGGCATCTAAAGAGAGAAAATCTATAATCGTTCCTTGAACAAGGTGTTGATCCAAAACCTTTTCCAAGGTGGTTGCCTTGACCTTGACAATTTCACTTTTAGATGCATCGTCTAATATTCTTTTTCCACCAACAGAAGACATTAAATTTCCATTAAAATCACCCTCTACAAATTCATCAACATAGTCACTTGAAACGCACGCACAATTCAAGACAATACTACCAGGTCTATTTTGTATACACTCTTTATATTTATTTACAGAAGGTTCAATTAAAATTCCCTTCCAACCTCTTGAAAATTCAAAAAAAGCCGTATTACTTTGACTCAACCCGTCATTCGCACCAAGTTCAATAAAAAACCCACCTTCTTTTTGAAAAATGGCGTCTAATTTGAAATCTAGCGGCTGTTTACTTGAGTCACAATACGAGAAAGACGACATATATGTATATACAAAAACTTGTCTTTATACTTATTTCAACCATACAAGTATTCGTGTAATATAGTTAACAATAAAAACAAATTTAAAAAGCTCTCTCAATGAATAATATATGAGCGACATTCACGAAGACATTTACCAGGGATTGGCCAACCAAACAGCGCCAGAAAAGCCCATCATTTTCTCTCTAGGTCACCGCTGTACATCTACTTCTTTGATCAAGGAACTCAAGCTCAAGTTTGAAAGTTACCCTTTTGACTGGGTTGTTTCCAAGCTGGATACGATTGCTCACTGTATTGAAGATAATTTTGTTGAATTCTTGAAACCGGAAAACTATGAAACAATAGAAACAGAGACGTTCAATATGTGTAATGGAGTCAAGCGTCCTATTTTAACGGAAACCGGCGTCTACAATAAATTTTATGAGGAACAAGAGGGAAATTTACCCAACAATATTGGTACATACGGCATGAAACTTTGCATGACTCATCACGATATTCGCAAGGACGCGGATCTCCAGTATTTCCAGCGATGTGTAGCCAGATTCAACACGGTTTTGGCGAGTGAACAGAAGAAGTATTACTTGTATGTGCATCCTCTCATGGGATTTTTTGACTACGGTCTTTCTGTAGAGGATCTCAAGAAATATTTCCTTTTCTTCACTGGCTATCTCAAAGAAAAAACACGGAATAGTTTTGGCCTTTATTTTTTAATGGTTCAAGATGAAGAGAGAAAAGGAGAAGTATTGAATATCTATCAAGATGATGACTGTACTATTTATGTTGTATTTGCAAATGAGAGACTTTTAGATTCCGGTGCTGTTTTTAGTGGAGACTCATGGTATGACGAACAAGCTGTTATATTGAAGACAGTGGAGAGCCACTTTTAGAAAAAGTGGCGTCAAATCCACTATATACTTTCCCGCACACACTACAAGTAAAAGGTAATGAGCGAGTTTTTGAAAACATTAGACAATGCCCTCTTGCAAAAATATGATGTAAAGTTGTATGGCAGCGATTATGAAACATATGATATCATCAACGACTTTTTAGAAGACAATCAATCGGAGCGAGCCTTTTATATTATTGACTTGGGAGAGATTACCAAGTCTTACATAAATTGGGTAACTATGTTACCTTTGGTAAAGCCATATTATGCAGTGAAATGCAATCCCAACCCAGTTTTATTAGACGCACTTGCGTCACTTGGGGCAAATTTTGATTGCGCAAGTGAAAATGAGATGAAAACCATCATAGAGATCACCAAAGATCCAACTCGTATTATATTTGCGAATCCATGCAAAATGTCGTCGCAGATTAGATATGCAAGATCCAACGATGTTGATTTGATGACTTTTGACTGCGAAGAGGAACTCTATAAAATAAAATTATACCACCCTTATGCAAAATTGATTTTGCGAATTGCTGTAGACGATAGCAAAAGCTTGTGTAAATTCAATAAAAAATTTGGATGCAAACTCGCGGACGTAGAAGAGTTGCTCAAGATTGTTAGAACGCTCAAATTGGATGTGGTTGGCATAAGTTTTCATGTTGGGAGCGGTTGTTCATCCGCGGAGAACTTTTACAAGGCCATTCAAGATTGTAGAACGGCAACTGATGTTGCGACCGGACTTGGAATCCAAATTGAGACGATTGATATTGGTGGTGGGTTTCCGGGTCTTGATGGTCAAGTAAAGTTTGAAGACATTGCAAAATGCGTCAACAACGGAATACAAGAATTTTTTGGTGACGATGTTGAACAAAAAAAAATCCAATTTATTTCCGAGCCTGGGCGTTACTTTGCGCAAAAGTCTCATACATTGGTCTTGAACGTTATTGGAAAAAAGATAACAACAGATGACGCGGGAGAGAAACAGCTCATTTATTACTTGAACGATGGCATTTATGGATCTTTCAATTGCATTTACTTTGATCATAATAAACCCGTGATTTTACCATTCAACGAGAGAGATGGAAAACTATTCAAGAGCATCTTGTTTGGTCCAACCTGTGACAGTATAGATTTGATTTCAGAAAATATCATGTTGCCAGAATTGGCAGTTGGTGAATGGGTTTATGTAGAGAACTTTGGGGCTTATACTAGCGCTGCTAGTTCTGCTTTTAATGGCTTTAAAACAAGCGTTTGTAAATACATCTTCCGTTCCGGGGGCTCCGCCCCCCGGACGTCCCCCTAAGCCTCTTTTGGATGCCCAGGTTGGCGATGCTACCTGGACACTTTCCGTAGCTTTGCTTTAAGGTTGAATGCAAAATGATATTGTTGAATATATAATTAAAATTCAATCTCATTATATCTTTTATCATTTCAAACGCACATTTTATAAAAATTATTTACACAGATTGATAAATAAAAATAAACATTATATTACTATATAATGTATATTATATCAGGTGCGAGCTTCCATATCATTGCCATCTAATTTTTTGTCTATTTATTGGTCAACCTTTTTGAGAATATGATTCACTATAACATTGGTAAATTTAGTAATAAAGAAACTAAACTTGAACTACCCAGTAAAAAAGATTGGATAAAAATTATTGTAGTAACCTGCGTCTTTGCTTTGCTACAAGGATTATTGACATATTATTTTCAATAAAGTTATTAAATTGTAACAATCATAAAAGCCTGTATTTGAAATGATAAAAGATATAATGAGATTGAATTTTAGTTATATATTCAATCTCATTCAACATTCAACCTTAAAGCAAAGCTACAGGGGCTTACGGGGTCTCCTTGTTAGAAAAAGGCCCGCTCAAAAGTTGACTCTGTCCGTGATCCGTGTCACCAATAATAATGTTCTCTCCCTCAAACAATTCACTACGAATATCTGCAACAGAAATATCACCCGTCTCGCCATTTCCCATCTTAAGCGCCTGTTCCTGGGTATTTGCGACACCAACACCAATCAAATTTCCCGCTTCATCAATCGTCTGGGTTAACGTATTACCTGACTTCTCCGCGTTCTTGATATTATCCTCAATCGCCTTTCGCTTCGCCTCCTTTACGCGCTGCTCAAATGCCTCTTTGGCATTCGCCTCATTCTTGTTCTTCTCACTCATCAACTGATTCAACTCTTCCTCCAAATACTCAACGCGTCCAGTCTTGTATGCCTCCGGCTCCCAAGGCATCCACATTCCAACCGGACCTACATAAACATCGTGATTTGGATCAATCTCGCGCAACATTTTGCATCTAAGCTCTGCCTCTTCCATGGAGGGATACACACCCCTTACTTTCATCCCACGAGTATGGGTTTGAAAATTGTGCGTGATTCCAAACGACTTTTCCAAATCTTCCTCGTTTTTATCTACAAATGTTTTGTAATCATCCGAGAAATCCGACTTTGAAAGAATTTCTCTCTCTTCCTTGATAAACTCTTCAAAATCCTTGACTACGTCGTCAAATGTAAGTTTATACTTGTATGAAACAAAATTCAAAAATTGGGAAAACTTTTCCATGGATTTGTTCATATCCCACTTCTTTAGGAACTCTTCAAAGAAAAACATCTCCTTTTTCTTCAAAACATTTTCCGGACTTACAAAAGAAACGCAGACAAACTTTTGTCCTGCGATGGGCTTATCTTCTTCTAGCAAGTCAACGTATTTAGGGTTGGGTTTACCGTTTTTTGTCATTTTTCTTTCTGCGGTTGGTTGTTTTTGCACTTTTGATAGACTCATTATACTATTATTACCAATATTTCATTCTAAGTGTTTTTTTTTCTATATATTTAGTATAGTAAATGACGGGTGCTTTTGATATCAGTGAACTCATTAAAAGAATTATTAAGTATTTGGTAGAAGGTTTGATGGTTGCTTTAGCAGCTTATGCAATCCCCAAACGTTCGTTGAACTTGGAGGAAATTGGTATGATCGCGTTAACTGCTGCTGCCACCTTTAGTATTTTGGACACTTACATTCCTAGCATGGGAGTCAATGCCCGCAGCGGCGCCGGATTTGGTATTGGTGCCAACCTTGTTGGATTCCCCGGTGGGCTCTAATCCGGCGGCTCCGCCCCCCGGCGTTGCTTTAGATTAAATTTTTAAATCACTTACCAGCATAAAAGTATAAAATAAATTAACTCTTTATTGTATGAGGAAACGTCATACAATAAAAAAATACAAGAAAAGACAAGCTCGTACAAAAAGAAAAGCGGTAACAAGAAGGAGAAGAAGAAAGTATTTCAAAAAAAGAATTCAACGAGGTGGAAACTATAATGAAAGTGAAATTAAATTTTTAAAAGAGGAATGTGGATTCAATGATGAACAACTTAAAAAATTGAACAAAGTAGAAAAGTATTTAAAAATTGACTTATTTAAAACAATTTTCAATGATACTGTAAGAAGGGGTAATCCGACGATAAAACAATCTAAAATAGAGTCAACTATGATTTTAGTAAATAATTTAATAAAAGAAGGATTAAACACTCCAGAGCAAGAGACTGATTTTGAAGAATCTGATACTGATGATGATTCTTTTGCGTCTGATGATGAGTAATACTATATCGTAGGTATGAATTCCCAGTTCAACTCTTCACAAATCTTCTTCCAAACAGAATCTTGCTCTATTCTCTTTTCGCGATCCTTCAACATAGGAAAGTGTTCCAAGTATTGCGTTTCTCCAAGCAACTCGCACAACTTGTAAGCCGTGTAATAATAATTCAAGAAATTGACACGATCGTCCGGACAAAATTTTGAATAAGGTGCCTGCAACTCCATAAACAAATTGAATAAAGTCTCCTCAAATTCTTGTGTCATAACTGGTGGTTTGATTCCCAATTTATCTTTTATAAATGGAATATGCTCATAATATTTATTATATCCCAACTTTTTCAATATTTCTTTGGTTTTTATATTAGTAATTTGTGAAATATCAATTCTCTCCTTCTTGATTTGATGTTTTATGTTTTCAACCACTTCTAATGGAATCAAAGTCGTCTCTTTTCCTTGAAACTGGGCAATAATTTCTTTGAAATGATTGATTCTCTTGTAAGCATAAAAACAAACTTCTTTAGGCGGTTCTTTGTAAGAAGGTTTGTCGTTTTCAATCAAGTACGGAATATGTCTTGAACAAAGATTACATATAATGACGCCTTCATCTTCCAGCGGTATTAGTTCTCCCTGGAAACAATACTTGCAAACATCACTGCTATGTATAAAAGCATTGATATCTAGAAAAGTATCGTCTATGTTACTCAAGTATTGTTTCACAATATTATTTGTTTTGCAATCATTAGAAGAAATATCTTCTTGTTTTATCTTGAAAAAAGAATCTACCAGTTTATTTTTAGCAGACTGTTGATTCCCAGTAGATATTTTTTTTTTGTCTTCAAAATAATCAAATATGAATCTAGAATTGTCCAAGTAGTATTCCTTTTTCTTTTTGCGAATGTATTTTATTTTTTCATTGATCTCTGCTATTTTGTCTTCTGTATCCAACCTTTCTTCAAGTGTAGCACATTTATTTTCTGCCAACATTTGTTTGTAATTCTTTTTTTCTTCTTTTAGACAAGGTATTTTGTCATATTCATCATTTTCAAATTCATTTAGAAACTCGCGATGTTTCCCATCCAAGGTAACAGAACTTTTTTTGTTGACCTGGATTTTTTTATTTGATTTTGGTTTGAAGGCGGGCATTTAGATGTTTTTATTGTTTTATATTATGTGTTTTTTTTTAACTAGTAATTTGAGTAAATACATTATGCGGGGGCTTCACCCCCTAAGTCTCTTTTGGAAACCCAATTTGGCGATGTTACCCGCACACACCCCAGCTTCGCTTTGACTTGAATATTGAATGAGATTCAATGAATTAACTCAATAGATTCTCAATCCATATAGGTTAAGATTCAAATTGAAGTATATTTTAAATGAGATTATATTGAGTTAATTCATTGAATCTCATTCAATATTCAAGTCAAAGCGAAGCTGGGGGGTGTGCGGGGTGTCCCCGCAAAATATATTATTTTCTTCTTTTAGTATGGAGGTGCACATTAATCTTGAAAAAAATGAAGTCCAAATGTCCAATATTATTTTTCAAAAAATGATTCTCCTTCACAATGCCTTGGAAGAAGGTTGGAGTATCAAAAAACAAAAAGATTCTTATATTTTTACAAAAAAACATGAAGGCAAAAAAGAGGTCTTTCAAGATTCTTATTTGACACAATTCATGAAATCCAATATGGATATCAACAAATTGTTATCAAATTGAAGGTGTCAAAATTATAATTATGTCACTTATTTAAACTATTATATTCATTATTTTTACAAAGAAATATATTTTCAATGTTTTTATGAAATAAAATAAATTGTATAGAATTTTTTAATTCTTTTTCCCAATCATAACTATTATTTAGTATATCTTCTTGTAAAACTCTAATCACAGAATAACCATTTTTATTTGCACATTCCATTTTGAATATATCTTTTTTATTCTGCAATAGCGGAGATCTCCAATTAGAAACTTGTTTAAAGTGTTGAGGACCATCTACTTCAATTATTATATTATACTCAGGAATACAAAAATCAAATGGCAAATATCTTTTATTACGACACCAGTCAAATTTTACTTGCCTTTGAATATTTGGATATATTTCTTTAATTTTATTAAAAAATATGTATTCTGTTTTATTTATACAAGAAGAACAACCTGCTTTTTGGTAAATATGAACATCTGGTGTTTGTATAAATGCACCATGTTTTTTACAAATAATTTTAATAGGAGTGATTGAGTTGATATAGTTTACTTGTGAATAATCATATTTATCTTCATGTATAATTTTTGACTTTTCAATAAATATACTTGTATTACTACAAATATTATTTATACATTTTGGACAGTTACAAGATCTATTTATATGAAAATCTGGAATTTGATCAAAATCTCCATGTTCTTTGCAGATTATTTTTACCGGAGTATTTGCATTTATGTAATTTACTTTTGAATAGTCATACCTATTTTTATGTACTTTATTTGCTTTTTCAATAAAAGAAATTATATCATATTTTAAATTTTTTGCACATTTTTGACAATTATATCTACTTAAATGATTAGAAGGAGTTTGTTGAAACTCACCATGAATATTACAAATTATGGTTATTTTTGATTTTGCATTTATGTAATTTACTTTTGAATAATCATATCTATTACCATGTATTTTAATAGCTTTAGAAATAAAGATAGATGTATTATTTTGGTTCATTTATATATAACATATATTTTTATTAAATTATTTATCTAGATATATATTGTTAACTATACTGTAACTTATTTTTACAGTATAATTTGATAAACTTAAAAATCATAAATTATATTTAAGTTATTTTGATAATTTTTTTTTCTTTAGCAATAGTATAATCATGGGTGGTGGTTTAATGCAGTTAGTTGCCTTGAGATCGCTATAGGGCAAAACAGTCAGCTGCTTGTGTGGTTTCACATATACCACACTAGGTAAACAGTGTAAAATGTGATGGTTATACAGAGGTCAATATATCCACCTTAACAAAAATATTGATGTATAATTAATATAACTGGCTAGTGAACTTTTATTTGAACAATAAATTATGCAATAAAAATAAATAAATGTTTGCAACATTCTCAAATTGCGGGAAACCCCTTAGAGTCTTAACTACCAAATCATAATTGGATGGAAAACATTATGATGGCCCCGGATAATAACCGGTAGCATAAAAGGGTATGGTAAAAATGTTAAGAATTGGGCAATCCGCAGCAAAGCACCCTCCAAAATAAAGTTACAAGGGTGAATGTTCAGAGACTAAATGGGAATGGGGTACTTTAACCGACTTATATAGGTTGCTAGGTATATATAGCAACAATAGGGTCGTCCGGATAAAGTATCTTAAGATATAGTCCAGCCTTTTAGGAAACTTTAAGGACCAACTGATGGCGCACAAGACGTCTACCTTACGGGAAATCCCCAAATCACTTTCTGGAAAGTGACCTATCGTCGTTACACCAACTTTGCTATTGAATCTATTGAGCAGACTTTCAACGGACAGGCTGACTTTGGTCGCCGTGTCCAGTGCACAATTAGCCGCAACGGTGATCTTGCTTACCGCACCTACCTCCAGGTGACTCTTCCCGAGATCAACCAGCTCATGGGCAACGGATCCTACAATGCTTCCCAGTTCAACACCGGCGTCTATGCCCGTTGGTTGGATTTCCCTGGTGAGCAGATCATTGCCCAGGTTGAGGTTGAGATTGGTGGCCAGCGCATTGATCGCCAGTACGGCGATTGGATGCACATCTGGAACCAGCTCACCATGACCACTGAGCAGCAGCGCGGATACTTCAAGATGATTGGTAACACTACCCAGCTTACCTTCATCACTGATCCCTCCTTCGCCGACGTTGACGGCCCTTGCGACTCCCAGGCCCCCCGCCAAGTGTGCGCTCCCCGTAATGCCCTTCCTGAGACCACCCTTTACATCCCCCTCCAGTTCTGGTTTTGCACCAACCCTGGTCTCGCTCTTCCTTTAATCGCCTTAAAATCTGTAGGGCAGAAAAGTATCCAACCTAAAGCATCCGAGCCCTGCTTTAGAAAAAATTTGTTGTGGTCTCGGGACAACAAACGTTGTCATTCCCAGATGCTAGTAGCTCGTTGCTAAGTAGGGAAACCTAGGTTTCCCCTACGACCCCTTCCTAATGCTGGGGTTAGCAACGAGTTTGCGACATATCCAAATTGCGGGAAACCCGTAAAGATAAAAGTACCAAATCATGGTGGAAACACTATGATGGCCAAGAATAGAACTTGGGTATGGTAAAAATCTTTTATATGACAATGCATATTTGTATGTGTTTGAAATCGGCAATCCGCAGCCAAGCCTCTAAATCCGTTATGATAAGGACATGAGGAAGGTTCAACGACTAAATGGTTATGGGTCTTAGAAGTTTAATCAACTTCATTGAAGACTTAAGATATAGTCTAGTCCCCTGCAACAGTCTCATTTTTGTAATAGTTGATCGCAATGAGACAGCAGATAAATACCTCGAAAGAGGGGGTATAAGTGGTTCGTACAGTACCACGAAGTAAAGATCAACCTTGATATCCGCCCCATTGACGAGTGCCTCTGGGCCGTCACTACCTTGAGCTGCAACACTGGAGCACCCCTTGGAAACCCTACTGGTCAGAATATCGGCGTCCAGGCCACCACTGGCCGCCCCGTTCCCGCCACCATTGCGTACAACCAGTCCCTTGTTGCCGCTTCCCTCTACGTTGACTACGTCTTCCTTGACACTGACGAGCGCCGTCGTATGGCACAGAACCCCCACGAGTACCTCATCACACAGCTCCAGTTCACTGGTGACGAGTCTGTTGGTTCCTCTTCCAACAAGATCAAGCTCAACTTCAATCACCCCGTGAAAGAGCTTATCTGGGTCGTCCAGCCCGATCAAAACGTAGATTATTGCTCGTCCCTCGCTTGCGATGCTCTTCTCTTCAAGGTTCTTGGCGCCCAGCCCTTCAACTACACTGACGCTATTGATGCTCTTCCCAACGCCATCCATGCCTTTGGAGGACCCCAGGAGCTCGCCGCTGCCAGTGCCGGTTCCCTCATTGGCCAGAACGCCTTTATTGATGCCAACGGTCTCTTCCAGCAGGCGGGATCCCTTGACGTTCAAGCTGGTGAGAATTTCACTGGCTACTGGAACGGCCCCAACAACCCGTATGACGAGGCCAACCTTGGTGGCCCCACATTGAGCTACCCCAACGCTGGATCCAACGGCACCACCGGCCTTGGACAGCCCACCATTGGCCCTGCCATGAACGAGGGTTCCACCGTTTCTGACGCCGGCACCTTCGTGCTCTCTGAGACCTCCCTTGACATGCACTGTTGGGGACAGAACCCCTGCGTCACTGCCAAGCTCCAGCTCAACGGACAGGATCGCTTCTCTGAGCGCGAAGGAACCTACTTCTCGTGGGTCCAGCCTTACCAGTCGCACACCCGCAACCCTGATGAGGGTATTAACGTGTACAGCTTTGCCTTGAGACCTGAGGAACATCAGCCCAGCGGTACGTGCAACTTTTCGCGCATTGACAATGCCACCTTACAGCTTGTGCTCTCCAACGCTACCGTTGAGGGCACCAAAACTGCCAAGGTTCGTGTCTATGCCACAAACTACAACGTGCTAAGAATTATGAGTGGGATTAGATCAGATAGTACATTACTAAATGTACTCGCCTGTCCCAAACAGTTGGCTGCCATACTAGATATTTGCTTACTAGTATGGATAAACAGTGTAAAGCAAATATGCGAATCCCTACAATTCGCATCATATAACCAGCTAGTCTCTTTATGACTATCAAGTCAAACGGAGGCAACATTTCTAAATTGCAGGAACATCCTGAGAGCCTTTTCTACTACTTTGTTGTGTAAAAGTACAGCAAATACCCGGGGTAATGACCTAGGGCATAGTAATAACGAAAAGGATTGGACAATCCGCAGCCAAGCTCCTAAGTGCGATAATGCAAGCATATGGAGAAGGTTCAGAGACTATAATGGAATGGGTTTGAGAAAGCTAGCAACTTTCAATGATAACTTAAGGGATAGTCCAGCTTATTAGTGAAACCTAATAAGTGAGTAAGCACAAGGGGGCGGCCTCGCTTACTCCAATTAAGACGATATATCATATTATATTATTTGTATATTTATAAATATATTGTCTAAGTAATTTTTATAATGTTGTGAGACATTATAAAAATAAAATTGAAAAAGACTTAAAGAAAAGAGTATATGTAACAATATAAGATGAGCATAGCGGAAGATAACCTTGAGAAGTTGAATAAACACAAAATATATCCACCACACCCGTCTTATATAGCAGGATTTATTGACGGTGATGGTTGTGTATTCATACGGAAAATTAAAGATGGTTATCAATCTGGAATTACTATTACACAATGTAGAACAAATATATTACAAATCATTCGTTACCATTTTGGAGGAAACATTACTTCATCTACAAATAGAAATGATAAAACTAAAAATCTAATGGATGAATCCAATGAATATTACGATAAACACAATACAAGAAATCAATACAATATATTGATACGCAGCAACGAATACCAAATATTGTTGGAATATTTACACAACAGTTTTATAATTAAAGAACAAAAGTATCAATTCTTATATCAATTTAGTAAGTTAACCAACTTGCCTAACAAAAAAGAAGAAAAAGATCAACTATTTTCAAAATGTAAAGAAAACTGCAATATAAATACAACCAATTTTACAAGATTAAATATTGAATACATTGCAGGACTATTTGATGCAGAAGGATGCATATATATAAACAAAATCAACTTTAATAAATTTTACATTTCAATAGCGCAAAAAAGTTACCCAATATTACTAGAAGAAATAAAAAGTTTTTTGACATTTGGAAACCTTTCAGAAAATAAATTTATCATTTATAACAAATTAGACTGTTTAAAATTTATTGAATTAATGAAACCATTTGTCATCGTAAAGTATAATCAAGTAGTGGCTATGGAGACTTTTTTGAAAACAGATAATCCAGATATAAAAACACAAATGTATAAAATATGTAATGAGGAAAAACATGCAATTGAAATGTTTAATAATCTTAATAAGAATGACAACGGAAAAGAAGGTTATCTGGAAACTGTTAAAGTGAAAGAGTTAAAAGAAAAAGTTTGTAAACAAATTCATAGAACAGAACTATACAAAGAAAAATCTGAAAAAATGACAGGCGAGGGAAATCATAATAATGGAAAATCATTTAGTGAAGAAACAAAAAAGAAAATGTCAACATCTATACGAGAAGCAAAAGGAGGAGTGTCTGACGAAGTTATTATAAAAGTAAGAGATCTTATTTCACAAAATTATAAAAATATAGATATTCAAAAAGAACTTGACTTACCAAGACACACTGTCACAAGAATAAAAAATGGTGACCTAGTTTGCAGAAACGAAGAAAAAAAAGAAAATACAAAAATGACACAAGAAGAAGTGAATATTTCAAAAAGAAAAATCACAGTTGATGAAATATTTATAGTTATTGAAAAATTTAATAAAGGATATAAACCTATGGAAGTACTTGACTTTTTGATTCTAAAAAGAAGTCAACAAAATATTCAAAATGAGCTTACAATTCATATTGTAAAGGGTATTAAAACAAAGTTGATCAACTATAAACCTATTTTATATCCAGAAGAGTTATCGCCTGGAGAATATAACTATTATACAGAACTTGTAGAGGAGTATCAAGAAAAATATAATAAATGATTTGTTATATATAACTATGTTTCATTTATCAAAAAAGGATTTTATTGAAAAAAAGAAAGATAGACGAGAGAAAAAACGAACGGATAAACGATCTACAACAGCAGATGAAGTTATTTTTATTTTTGAAAAAATTCTGGAAGATTGGAAAACTATTAAAATATTTAATACAATTATTCAAAACAATCAAAATTCACAAACAGACAAAAAATCTGTTGAACAAATTGCTACGGGAAATTGCAAGGTTTATGAAACAGAACTTTCCAAAGAAAAATATTCTTACTATCAAGAGTTAAGAGAGAAAGTTTATGAATATAACAAAAAACAAGTTAAAACTTTTTTATAAAATGAATCTATTACATATAATATATTCATTACGCAATGACCACTAAAAAAACCGTCATTTTAGCCTGGACACACAAAGTATCCAACCTTACCACAGACAACGTGAACAATTTTTGGGGAATTGGCGATCTTATCCGCGGCACCATTCAACTCTATCAACTCTCCCAAAAACACGACTTTGAACTCATTGTTGATATTCAACACCACCCCATCTCCAGCCTCTTGAAAGAGAGAAATCATGATTTTAGCGAGTTTGTCCATGGACAAAAAGACAATATTCCCTTCATTTTTCCCCATCAAGTAGAAAATCACATTCTCAACAATTTAAATTCATTAAAGCAACCCTTACTATTCATCACCACAGATTATTACAGTGAGCCTATTACACAAAACTGTAAAGATTTCATCAAGGACATTCTCATACCAAATAGAGAATTTGAAAAATATATGCGCCAAAAAGACCAAGAAAATCCATACTTCTTGTACAAAATCCTTCATTACCGTCTAGGCGATGCAGAAATGGTGCGCGGAGAACAAAAGTCAATAGTTGATTTTGCAATGCAAAATATTATCAAAGAAGATTTAAATCAAGAAGAAAATATTATTTTCGTTAGCGATTCGCAAAAACTCAAAGATACAGTAAAAAATAATGGAACATTTTTCACATTTGAAACGCATATTGGCCACACTGGATATCACGACGATTTGGACAAACTTCGCGACACTCTTTTTGAATTTTTTGTTATGACCAAAGCAACCAGCATCAAATCATATACTGTCAACAACTGGATATCTGGTTTTGTAAAAATTGTAGACGATATATATGATGTTCCTTTGAAGGCAACTACATGCCTTATAGGATAAATAATTACTTAAACACATTTTCATTTTGTAACTTATAATTACAAAATGACAGATATTGTTATTGGGTTGTACAGTGGATACGAAAAAACAAAAACACCAAAAGGCGGAATATATTATTTTTTAAAAACTCTAAGAGCAGTAAACAAGATATGCAAGATATTCATTCTCTGTGAAAAAGAACACCAATTTGAAGAGTTGGTACAACTTTGTAATGAAACTGGTACAACCCTCTACGATGACTTTTCTGTTCCAGAGCTTTATGGTTTTGAAAAGGCACCAGTCATGCAAAGACATCGTTTCATTATTATTCATGATATTTTGAAAAAAATAAACACAGATTCTCCTATTAACCAAGTTTTGGTGACAGATGTCAATGATGTCATTTTTCAAAGAAACCCTTTTAAAATACTTTATCAAGAAAACGCACTTTATTGTGCAACAGAAATAAATGTTCTCTCTGATGGAAACAATTCAAGTTCTGTTTTGAACATGGAATGGATCTATGAATATTCAAACTACAAGAATCTAAATGACTACGGTGTCTCTTTAATCAATACAAATAATTTTAGAGAGAAGCGTGTTGTTTGTGTTGGAACAATAGTAGGAGCATATGATTCAATGTTGCTTTTCCTTGATTTCTATAAAAAAATTAATTCTAATATTTACGTCTTTTTGAACGACCAGGCCGCTCTCAATATTTATGTATATAATCACGATCACAACCCTGAACAAAGTTCCGTTATTACCACTCCTCTAGAAGTATCAAAAATTTTGACACTTGATAAAATACAATTTGAAAATATATCAAGAGACGAATCCGGACTACTCGTGAATAAAAACCGCGACCAATATGCTATTATACATCAAATTGATAGATGCAATTTTGAATACATGGTCAACCTTGCCGAATATATTATAACTGGTGACTACTTAAAGACTAGTGAGAATCACTAGAGAATAGACGATTCATATTGGCTACTTCTGGCTTTTCCGTATCCGCACTAAATAACTTGATAATCTGGTCGTCATCACGAAAACGCACAGTATATTCCTGCTGCACATTGTTCCGGCCAATTCGCCCCATCGCCTGAATAATTTTTTCTTGTGTAAGATCCATATCTTTACTCAAGTAACCATGACAAAATTGATAATTTGTTCCGTAAATGTAATCGCTAGACGCAATAATCATGTACAATTTCTGCTGGTTTGCTAGCTCCTTCATAATCTCCATATAATCAATACTGTCTAGCGCATTCGTGAAAACACCAATCCCCATCAACAGCAGCACTTTCCAACTATTTGCCACGCCATCCAAAAGCATAATTCTATGAATCGTTTGCTCATCAATATTGCTTGTAAATGCATTTGTCGCATCCAGTGAATCTGCCCACTTTTTCAAGTGCGCACTTTTGTTTGGAATAAAGGTCTCGTTCAAAGTTGCGACCTTGACCAAATTGTACAAGGCATCTAGCTCTTTCTTTACTTTGGTCGCTTCTGCATTATCCTCTACTCTTGCCAATTTCTTTTGATTGTCTTTTTTGGTTGCTCCACCAGCATCCATTTGTTTTTGGATTTGGTCCTCCATATCATGTTCCAACTTGACAATTTTCTTTTGAATACGATTGTTAAACTCAATTTTTTCCAAGATGTCCTCCATAATTTTTGCAGGAATATTTGCCTGTTGAATGCAAAACTTGGCGATTTTTTCCACATCGTTTGCTAGGAAAATAGTAGGACCATCCGTCAAAGTATAGGCATCTTTTGTCGTTACATAAATTGCAAAGGATCCGCTTGGTACAGTAGGACTAGCATTGTTACCACTACCTACAACCGTATCGCTTACCGTTCTCACAAGTTTACCAGATGTAGTCGCCAAACTATTCAAAGAGGATGAAAACAAGCTAGTACCGGGTCCAACACTAGAAACCTTTCTAATGGAATTTCCAGCCAAATCAATGGTATCATTCTCGCGAATTTTCCTTTTCTTTACACTTCGCATAGTCATGTAAACAGCGCCCCAGGTTCCACCGCTAATATTTTTCAAAGCATGCAAATAGTACAGTTTAATATTTGTCATTGTTATATCTTCTAGCGATGCAAAGCGGCGCTCTAGTCTGCAGCTACCAGAAACAAAATTATTTTTGTTCACATAAGCAATAAACTTGACTACTTCATCCAAGTCAAAATAACGCAACAATGTCAAATAATTTTCGCAGTGCGCAACGGTTTTCAAAACATCCTCATATTGTTCACTTGTAGTGTGCGGCAATACAACGTATCCATCCTTGTTCAAGATGGGAATAGACTTTTTACAGTCGTGGCTCACAATATTATGGATTTTTGCCCCCGGAAACTTTTCAATAAAATCGCTGCTTGTATTGGGCAATTCATGCAGTTTGGGAAGCGTCGCGGAAGACAACACCATATTAGGAATCAAGTTCTCCTTCCAGTTTTGCTGAATAATCTCATGAAACTCATGGTTAGCATAATCAAGAGTGATCGTAGGCTCGTCCCAGTAGGTAATAATTTCTTCCGCTTTGTTGAAAGAAAGCATATAATACATCGCCGGCAAGTAAGACTTGATATCGCAAATCATGATTTCCACCTTGTCACCAACCGTATTGTCCACTTTCCAAATACCGCCGCTCTTTTTGTTTTTTGTAAACTCCCTTGCGGAAAAGTAGTGGAGGCGAATATCATCTGCGCTTGCACAGCCAAATGCAAATGCGACTTTTTTGTGGATGGAAATTGCCGCTTTCGCCAAAGCCAGACCAACGTGTCTCGCCGCACACACAAAGATAATGCGGTTTCCCTCCGAAAGACCAATGGGAGACATGGTTTTTCCAGTACCCGTTGGAGCAATATAAAGAATCAACTTGGGGCCGGGAGTCTTGCACAAAGTAAAGATTTCCTTTTGGTGATCATACAACATCATATCTCCGTATTTAAGAAGACTCGCATTTTTCTCAATGTACGAAACGGCGTTTTCAATAATATTGGAGATGCTGACCGAGTCCTCCAAATGCCTCAAAAAGTTCTCAACCACTTGAGCAAGGTGTTTGTTGATTTTATCAACGCTGTATTTTGCCAACTTGTACAAGGTAAAGTAATGAAGCTCCCACTTTGCCTCCTTTTTACTCTTGTATTTGAGAGCTTTTTCCATGTGATCAAGCAGCAAGTATTCATAAACGCTGTTTTCTCTTAGAGTCTCCACAGTATTCTTTTGGATGCGAATGATGTCTGCCTTTTTGATGGTTGTATTGGAGTCAAGTGCTATTTTTATGTAATCCGCCTTGTATTTCTTCGCCATATCATTCACGATTTGCATCAAGTACTTACCATACAAGTAGTCCTCCAGGGGCTCACTATATTCTATCTTTATAAACGTAAAGAGAGAATTTGCCTTGTTGTATTTTATACTGACATTCGCATATCCTGCGCGAATCAATTCAAGAACTTCCACCTCATCTGTGGAAACAGGAACCTCAATGGATTCCCACTCCGTTTTCGTGAGTTTGCGTTGTTTAAAATCCATGGTTTGTTGCGACTGATTGTCTAGTTATTAACTTCTTGGTTTGTCTTTAAATATGTTTGACATTTGATTTCAATTTTATAAGGGAACCAAGGTTCCCTTAGACCCTCCTTTTTTAGAAAACTTGTACAAGGATTTGATACCTTTTATTTTGACTATTTTTTCTGTATAACGGTCGCTTTCGCCACACTACTAATAATTTTGTTGAAACATTTTTCTTCCTCGTCGTCCAAATAAGGCCCCAGCGTTTCGCAGTTGATCTTGTTGTATTTGTCGTTTTGTTTGTTGTGCAAGTCCATGCAGCCGGGATGGGCTTCTCTCCAATCCGCCAGCAAAATCACGTTTTTCCGGGTTATCTGTTTGATGCACTTGATCAATAATTCGCGTTCTTTTTCCCAACTGTTGTCATTTTTAATATGAAACACTTCTCTCTTTGGATCGCTGCAATGAATAGGTCTTTTGCATACATCCAACTGTTTTAGTTCACGTAAAAATATCTTGGAAATGCCAGCAGCATATCCATTCTCTCCATTGTATTCCAAGTCCTTGAAATGAACCTGGAGAGAATCAATAAAATCTTTTATGTTCATGGCATCTTTGCATGTCTCGTTCAAGAAGAAATTCATGTTGAAGTTATTATTACTATTCACATTGTTTGTATTGTGACTATTGGTATTTATGGTATTTCCACTTCCACAACTCTTTGCCATCTCCATAAGTTTTTCATTTTGTTCAAAAATTTTTTCGTTTTGCTCTATAATGAGTTGTTTAAACTCTTGATTATCCTTCATAGATTCTAATAAAACCTTCGTTACAACATTCATGTCTAAATTTGCATGAGATGACGAAGATTCGTGTGTACTATTTTTGCATATTTTTGAAAATGCATTATCGTTTGAAATATCTATGGTCTCATATACAATTGATTTTTCACATATTTTGGCATGCTTCCACAAGCCACTTCTGGACTCATACTGTTTACCACATGCACAAAGGTGCATATTTTGTGTTTCCAATGTTTCCATTTTTGTTTCCATTTTGTTTCCATTTTCTTTTTTTTGGTGTTTTGCTGTTAATTTATGTTGTTTGTAACAAAATTTTGTGCTACATTTATAGTTACAAAGTGTACATATATATTTAAGTTGCATATTTTGCATATTTTTCGTTTCCATATTTATAATATTTGGAAACATTATAATTTTAATAGTTTTTTTTCTAAATATACTTTTCAAAATTCTCAAAAAAAGTATCGTAACAAAATATTTAACGAAAAATGCAAACGAGAGCATTATGCTCACAAACGATTTTCCAGAAAAGTTTGGTTTTTTTTTCTCAAGACTATTTTGGGCAAGTCAAAAATGGACATTTATTTTTGTCCATTTTCAGTTCGGCCAGAATAGTCTTGAAATATGATTTTTTCAAAAAGCAGGCGCGGCTTTAAGTTGTTTTGATATATATTATAGTTACCGGCTTAAAGAGATAGTTTGGGGGGGTCTAAGGGGGTTTCCCCCTTATAAAATTGATTTGCTTTTTATTCTTGTTGGAAAATGTATCAAACACATCTTTTCATATACATACATATAGTATAGAGATGCCCGTCAAAATTGTCTCGCTTGAAGGAAATATTGGCTCCGGTAAGTCAACACTTCTTGCCAAGCTACAATCACACTTTGAGAGTGAGGAAAATGGGACAAGGAAAGTTGTATTTTTACAAGAACCGGTGAAAGAATGGGACACGATTACAGACAAAGCAGGGAAAACGATTTTGCAGAAATTTTACGAGGATCAAGAGAGATATGCGTTTTCCTTTCAAATGATGGCGTATATTTCTCGCCTCGCGTTGTTGAAAAAGACGGTGGAAGAGAACCCGGATGCGATTATTTTATGTGAACGCAGTTTGCATACAGATAAAATGGTGTTTGCCAAGATGCTTTATGATGACGGCAAGATTGAAGACGTGAATTATGCGATTTACTTGAAATGGTTTGACGCCTTTGTCAAAGACTATCCGTTGGATGGCGTTATTTACTTGAAAACAGATCCAGATGTTTGCAACAGGCGGATTGAAAAGCGGAGTCGCGTGGGCGAAGAGGGAATCCCCTTTGACTACTTGGAAAAATGCAGCTACTATCACGGACAAATGATATTTGAATTGAGTAAACAAATAAATCATAAGGTGATTGATGGGAATCAAGACATCAAATACAAGTTGAATGAATGGATAAATACTATTGAAGAATTTATTTATCAAGATTAGGAAGAACTAGTAAATTAGTAGGTTTCCTCTATATTACTGTAGAGTAGCTTACACCTTTTTCATTTCAAACGCCGATTTTCACGAGATAAAAAATAAAAAAGGATAATTGCGAAAGCATTCTGGTTAGGGTTAAGGAGGGGGTACGCCAAACGCAGTAGGCAGGGGGGTGCGTAGCATACCGGTTCCCCCTACTGTAGAGAACCGGATATAATTGGTCCAGTTATTAAATAACTACTAGTAGATATTGGAATAGATGCTTGACTAGAAGATAACGAATATAGCCCAATTCCTCCACCAGTATTAGCAGGCGTAGATACTACCGTTAATGTAATAGTTGAATCTTTTTTTAATCCACCAGGAATAGCTTTATTGATGTAATAATTTCCTGTCTCACCTTTTCCACTTAGATTTGTTGAGTATCCTAATATCCAATATGTTGTTGATCCAAGACTGTTACCCGATGCATCTTTACCAGATATGTATATATAAAACTGTGGTGAACTTGAATTAAAATTAGGAATTGTATAAGCAGGATTTGTTATTTTGTTTATATTTAAAATAGTTGAATTTGCTGAAACATTACATTCGTCACAGGTAAAATAATAAGATCCACCCGCAATAAAATTTGTAACTGTGGGAGCTGGAGTAGAGATTACAGACGATCTATCATTGCTAGATCCTGATAAAAAGTGACCAATCTTTATAACACCAAAAGATATTAGAGTAGCGGTGATTGTAGTACCACTTACAGTACCTCTAAAACGACAACCACTTGCATCTACATTACTCGTTAATAATAATTGTCCAGGAGTACTTGTATAGTTATTACTTATATCAAAAAACGGAGTTGATGGAGACCCCGGAGCCAAATTATATATTTTTACAGTGTTTATTGGTGAACCATTTAAAGTTAATCCCGTCAATGTCATTCCTAAAAATGGAACACCTCCAGATTGATATGCATTCCCTTGGTTTATCCAAATATTACTGCTTGCATCTATTCCACAAATAAATGCTGCGGGTTGTGGACTGCAGGAAAATTTTACTGGACTCGCTGCAGATCCTACTGTTTGAGAATTATTTATAATATAAGTTCCCGCCAATCCACTTGCTAATTTTCCAGTTGAATTAGTACCATATTTTCTTATAAACGTTCCTGGAGTCACAACAGTGCCATTGACACCGGTTATATTCATATACGGATATATCATAGATGCACTTTGACACGAGACAACTACAAATGACAAGTCCGTAATATAGCCATTAAGTTGTACAAGTGCTGGGGCTGCGAATAGATTTAGTGTTGACGATAAATAAGTAATGGGTTGACTCAAAGTATATGTTGTAATTGAACCACTTGTTGTTCCAGAATTTGTTATAAAAATATTATTACTAATATCGGAACCTGTTTTTTGTAAAATGATACACCCAGTTGTACTTCCTACTATACTGGATGGAGCATTCAAACTAGCGTCTGTTATAGTAGAATTTGTAAAATAAGTACATGAATAAGGCGTGCTAATAATACGATTACTCATGTATTTATTATGTTTAATTTATATAAATAATAAAATATTTACACCCTTGAAGATTTACACCGATGAACATTTACACCATTGCACATTCAAAATACCCACTTCGTTTGCAGTTATGAATGTTCAATGTGATGCTGGTTGCGTATTTTCAATGTGCAATGGTGTAATTGATTTATCGGTGTAAATAATATGCAAAGTAAATGTTTGTGTGTAAAATAAGTAAGACTCATTATGCAAGCCACCATTACTACATACATGTGATTAATGTTGTTGTAATAACCCAACATGTAATGATGGCTGTGGTCTATATTTTAGTAAATCCAACTGCTTGCTTGTCGTCATAAATTCATTGCTTCCAAAGATATCCTGCAAAAGCAACCATTCAAACATTCCTCCCAAGTACAAATACACGTTACTAAATCCCAATTTTCTCAACTGTTGATATTTTTTATATACTGTTTCATCGTTTGTATTTTTGCCATATACAATAATATTTACCATTTTGGAGCCTTTTTCTAAATGACTGTTTATGATCTGTTCTTCTTGCGAAGCCAATATGGAATTTGTAATGAGACAATTTTGCTCATTTATTGGAAATGTATTGATTAATAGATAAGACTCGTGATTTTTTACAACTCGTTGTACGTCTTCAAAATTTACTTTTTTAATTGATTGATTATTGCCCATTGCTATACTTATACTTTTAGAAAAAGTATGGCAAAATAGCACGCCGTCTGCAACGGCGAGCGACTTCGTCTTTCTTATTATAAGTCAATTTTGAATGAGATTCAAAATTCACTTTACACTGTTATACATTCTCCCTACTAAGGAGGGGTCGTAGGGGAACCTTGGTTCCCTACTTGGTTCCCTACTGTGAACTGGACAACAATTTCCACCTTCTCCTTCTTAATACTCTTTGACGCATAAACAGACAGCTCTTCTCTCTTCTTCCGTGTCATCTTTGTCGTCGCTTCCTTTCTCTTTGCAGTGCTGTTGCGATTGTTCATATCCTTCTCAATCATCTCATAATTCTCATCAATATAATCCACTACCTTATTCTCCAGTGCCCACTTGAAAAAATTGAGCTGTCCAATTGTCGTCTCAATACAAGTCCCATCCTTGTAAGGAATATTGATGCGCTCCCACCTGCAAAACGGATCAAACCGGCGCTTGCTATATGCCTTTAGCTTCAACTTGTAATCCACGTATACTTTGAATCGCCGTTGCTCATCAATTGTATAAGTTGTGTAATACTTTTTCGCAAAATTGGTTGCAAACCAGTCAACAATTCGCAAAGAAATTTTGGACTCTCCTGTAATAATTTGCAACATCTTGTTCAAGTATTCTTCATTCTTGTAAAAGTCTAGCAAATTGTTTAAAAGTAAATCGTTTTGAGTAGTGTAGACGTTGGCCATATTTTTACTATTGCGTTTTTTTTAAATCCTTTTTAGATGCTTTTAAATGCTTTTAGAAAAAGCATGGCAAAATGGCATGCCGTCTGCGACGACAAGCGACTTCGTCAATCTTGTACCAAGAGTAAATATTTTAGTATAAAACGGTAGGTTACTGGATTTTAATCTCTTGAAAAAACATAAAATAAAGAAAATAAATTTACTGCAAAGTAAATGCGTTTAAAAAACATTCTGGTTGGGGGTAAGGAGGGATCGCAGGGGTCTAGAGACAGCAAAGCTGGCTCCATACACTGTCCGCTCCGCTCACTGGGGAACCTATGGTTCCCTGCTAAAATATTTTACGTTGATTTTATCTACGTCTAGAGTACATTTTTCTCTTACTTTTTCTGCTTTTTCTTTTTACTGTTTTGCGGGTTCTTCTTCTTCTTCTTCTTCTTCCTCCATTAGATGCAATTGAAAATATTTTTTCATCCAAACTATTACCTATTATTGCATTATAGTCTTCACCACTAAGACGTAGTTTATCATTTTCCACTGTAACCATATATTTATTGGTGTCAAATTTTAAAGAATTATTATAATCCAACCCTTCTATTTTACCTAATACAGGTTTATCAAATTTTGTAAGTTGAATATTTTTGTTATCATTTGTCAATTCCATCCATACTGACATTCCACTTGATCCTTTTTTCAATAAATCGTTATACGAATATGTAGCCATCTAAACTCACTTATATAATAAAGATATTATTTTATAATATTTATCTCAAAAGCAAAAATAATTCAATCAATCAAATCAATCCGGACCACTGCTCGTTTCCCTAGTAGGTTGCATAAATTGATTGAGTGCACTCAAATCATTCACATAGCTGTTTGTTTTTCCTTCTTGATAAAAAAAGGGATTTTGGCCCATTTGCCCAATCATGTCGCGCGAGGCCATTTTTTCCCACGATTCTTCTCTTTTTGTAGTAGCTATCCTAAATCCCTGCTCCATTTCTAAAGATTGCAGATACGCTTGATTTTCATTGAGTACAGATTCTTTAGGAACAGAACTAAGATCCGGATTCTGGTATACCGCCGCCGCAATTTCATTCATTTCCGTTGCGCTTACTGTTGACTCGTTTATATTGATAGATGGTTCTGTTCCTGTTCCTATCCTTTCTCTCTTTGTAACAATTCTAGGAGACTTTTCAGAAAGCGTTCCATTATTCCATTTCCATTCTAGCATTCAATTGAATGTCTTTCTTTTTGTATTACGAGAGAAAAGATTAGAGTAAATTTTATTTATTTATTTTTTGGAAAGAGGGTCTTTTAGACCGCTTAAAATATCTGCGTAATATATACATATCTTGATAGAAGATGGCGAAGTTTAGAGGACCCAAAAAAATGTTTGGAATGAAAAAAATGCCCCTTCTTATTGTTGCGTTAGTATTGCTCTTTGCGATTTGGTTCTTCTTCTTGAGAGGAAGAAGAGAAGGAATGGATACTGCGACTGACTGGAGCAAAGCAACAGCGGATACATGCGGTAAAAGTGATCCCTACAAAAACGGAAATTGGGATAGTGCAAATAAAAAATGTAATCAAGCCGCTGCTGCGGTAGAGACTGCGGCAAAAGCGAATGATAGCGCGATGGATGCGATCGCTGCGGCCCAGAAAGCGTTGGGAGGTTTAGGAATGCCCAAATAGAAACAAATTTAGTTATTTTTTGTGAATATACTGTAGTATAGTATAGTCACAAAATGAGAAAAATGAAAACGGGAATGAATATGAAAAAAAGAGCCATGTGTATGATTTTTACTTTAGTGATAGTTTTATTTTTATTTTGGTTTTTGTTTATGAGACGGAGAGAAGGATTTTTGAAAGGAGCTGCTTCAAAGTCATCTGTTTTGTCTGGTATTGTCTCGGGTGGTAAGAATAGTATGCCAGCTACTCAAACTAATTCAACATCTAAGGTAACGCTAGCTTATGCGCAAAATATAAGACCAGCAGCAACACCAACAACAACAGCAGCAACACCAACAACAACAGCAGCAGCAACACATCATTAAATCCATTGCATACTTTTGTCCCCGCAAAATAAGCAAAAAAGAAATATTATGAAACGCTGGTCTAGGGAACAGTAGGTTCCCCTATGCTTGCCATTTTGCCATACTTTTACCATTCTTTGCAAAAGTATTTTAAAGGTATAATATATAATCATGAAAGGTCCACGAAAAATGGGTAAAAGATTCACAAGCATGCTTGTCATCCTTTTAGTAATACTTGCTTTATTTTGGTTCTTTTTTCTGCGTTCTAAGAGAAGCGAGGGATTTAGAGAAGGGGTTGAAGATCCAAAAAAACCAATAATAATAAAATAATATGCTTTTAGAAAAAGCATGGCAAAATGGCACGTCGTCTTCGACGACGAGCGACTTCGTCACTCTTGTG
>Ga0007873_1000061_pt1 | contig 32438 bp, 28 predicted proteins | sample CryBogCBH26May08_FD_71228 | JGI IMG/M metagenome (GOLD analysis project Ga0007873, IMG submission 71228) | Freshwater microbial communities from Crystal Bog, Wisconsin, USA - CBH26May08 | ecosystem: Environmental > Aquatic > Freshwater > Lake | place: Crystal Bog, Wisconsin, USA | collected...
AGCACCAGCACCAGCACCAGCACCAGCACCAGCACCAGCACCAGCACCAGCACCAGGACCCGGTGGTGTACCTACTGGTTCATATTGAATATCTGGAAGCTTTGTTGGCTGACTGGCACCAGCTAAAGGAACGGAAGCATCAGCGCCAGATAAAGGAACGGAAGCATCGCCATCATCTAATCCACAGCTACCCATACCACTACTATGAGGTCTTTGTACAACAACACCAGGCAGACAAGCAGGATTACAAGTTTTAATATTTACATCCTCGTTGATATAAAATGGTCCAGAATATGGTGGTGCATCTTTCTTTTTCATAAATGACCATATCATAAATGCTGCACAAGCAAAGGCAACTGCTCCTGCGGCTGTACTGCTTACATAAATATTCATTGTATTAATAATATTCAAACAAACAAGAAACATGAAAGGATCCAATTTGGTGTCAAAGAGCCCTTTGATAGACTCCATAATATCATAATCGCGATCTTTGCTAGTGGGATCGTCTCTATTTTTACTCCCAACTATTACGGGGGTTTGCATAAATGGTCTAACAAAACACATAATAAATATAACAAAATGAATAGGAATAATCATGATGAGACACATAAAAAACCATCCAGCGCATAAATTACATATTGTTCCAAAAAAACCTTGAAAGCTTTCTACAATTGGTATATTTCCCCATTTAGGTCCACCACAAGTGTCCACATTAAGATTTGGTTTTCCTTCTTCATCAAATGTATTATTTACATTCTCTTTGAAAAGCCAACTAATATTGATAATTCCGGCAAACATTGTGATTATCATACCAATTATGAAAGCGAGAGAAATATAAATCCTTAAAATTAATGGTCCCAAAACAATAATCAACGTTTCAAAAGGAGATATATTCATAAAGTTAAGTAAGCCACTCAACATAAGAAAATGCCAAGCAAATATTGTTTTTATTGTTTCTACACAAAACATTCTTATTCCACTAATATCATAGTCTTGCGAAGTTTTTCTTAAACCATCTATAATAAAATGAGACGTCGTCTCTGGTGTAAAAGGAAACATTATTTTTTTGCTGTAAGTAAGAGTCTTATTTTTTTGTTTATCAAATACGCGTATTTTGTCAATGTTTAGTATAGGCTCTTTTGTTTGAAAACCCGGTTCATTATTTTCATACGGAAGACACTCTACTGAAGTTGGCAAAAAACTAGTTTGTGCATACTTACAAGCCAATAATATTCGGCTTCCTATAACAAAAAGAATAAATAGTTGAAGCACAAAAGATAGAATACTTTTTAACATCTCTTTCCAATCTATGCTACCAAGTGAACTTTGTGCTTTTTTAGCCGCCACACTATCGCGAACATTATCAACTGTATCCATTTATTATTTAGTTATATACTTGTTATATTTAATTGATATAAAAAAATACTAACGAATAACCAGTTACCACATTATTATATAAATATATTCTAGACGTAATATAAGCAATAATTTACATGAAAAATAAAACAGTCGTGTTATATGCCTTAATTTTATTATCTTTTTTATTACTTGTTTTTATTTTTCAACGAGTTGATCAATTACAAGTAATAGAATGTCTTAGCGGAAGTGGAAATAGTGACTTGCCGCTTACTACTCCTACAGAATCTTGTCAAAATATATGTGGTCCAATGGCTCGTTGCTCACAAACTGGAGATCAATGTGTCCTAGATAGCGACTGTCCAATGTGTCCTCCTCCCATTCCAGAAAATTCAAATAGAGTTTCTGATCATGCAGAAATTTCTGCAGAATTTGCTGTAGGTGACAACGATTCTGGTAAATCTGTTGGAAGAATCCCGGTTAGATCTCACTTGACGGAAAGTTATCCACATGAAGCGACCATATTTTCTATGAAAAATCCTATACAAATGGGAAATCTTCTAGGTGTAAATACGTGGGCAAATAAATTTGAAAACGGTATGGGTTATTACAAACAACGTTATGAAGAACCAAGCGCTGTATACTATGCACCACGAACAACATTATCCGGCGAGTTTCCAGACGATGGACCATTTCCTGCGAATGCATAGTAGCAGGGAACCATAGGTTCCCCTGCGACCCCTCCTTAATCCCAACCAGAATGTTTTTTTTAAAACAGATTGACTTTGCAGTCAATCTGTTTTAAAAAAAAATATCCTTGGCACGAAGGAGGGGGTTTTGGGGGAACCTACCGGTTCCCCCTACATAAATATATTTTTAAAAATCTTGGTCTCTTTCCCAATGTAAGCTAAATAGTTTACCAATATAAACAAGTTGATAAAAATAGACAAATTATACATGAATTGCTTTTCAATGCGATGCGCTCTCACATTATCAATCTTGTTGTAGTTGGATTTTTTGTAGAGTGCCAACAATAATAAAATTAGCGCCAAACAAAATAAAAAGGCAGATTCATTATGCAGACTGTACTTTGTCTTTACTTTCTTGAGTGTCTCAATAATGAAAATATTCACGGCTACTAAAAAAGATATACTCAAAATACCGTCATTTATATCCTTCACCTTATCTTGTTCCGTTGTGAGAGATGTAACTCCTTCTGTTGTGCTCATAAAATATGTCAAGTATGCGTTTGATCCCACCAATAATATAAGTGGTTTGATAATATCTTGTTTGTTTGTAGACAAGTATAATATAATACTGCTAATAAAAATAGTTACACTTATTGAAATTAAAAAAGAACTTTCCACAAAGTCGTAATATTTGTTGGAATAATCCAACTCAATATCATTGACTACATAGCTTACACAGATAACTCCTTCAATTTTACTTTCATCTCCATTTTCACTTTTTTTTTCATAATCTAAAAATACAAATTTTTTTTTTACCGCGCGATGTGAAATATCATCCAGCCAATAATAATTCGCTGCATTAACTCCGCCAGATGATTTGCTTAGTTCATACATTTGATTTACCATATTAGGACTTAAACTAAACATAGAAAACAGAAAACTGTAATTTTTTTCCTTGATTATGTCTGAGTACGATAATCCAATAGACTCTGTATCTTTGCCCACGCGAAAAATAGAATCAGATGAAGCGAGATAATCTACAGTATTATTTGGCACTCGTTCAAATATATTTATTTCATAATTTCCGTCGCCATACTTAAGTATGCAGTTATCATTATTGTACTTTAACCAATCTGTATAGCTAATGCTTTTTAACAAGTTGACGCGATCTGTTATAGTCTCACCAAATAAAGTTATTAACTCGCTGGAATTTTTTTTGTTGTAGTCTATATCTTGATCCCTATTTGTAGGCAAACGCTTTTGCCAATCTGTCAAATAATTTTTTATGTAGTAGTATTGAAGTGCTAAAATAATAATATAACACAAAACGATCCATTTCATTGTTGCTTTGTATATATATTACAAAAATAAAAAAATGAAAATAACAGAGCCCCCGCATTAGGTCGCGTACATGAGTCCGCAATTGCCTCCAACAAATGTCAACATATTCACGCGCTCTTCAAAAAAATACAAATCAAAATTATAATCGTATATTCTCCAAGTAGGTTTGTTGATTCCTATAACTTGACCAGTTTGAGGGTCACATATAGTGAGTACTTGCGCAAGCGGGTCTAGTGGAGGAACAATCGTTGTAAACTCCAGCTCAATAAGGTTAAATTTACTCATATTGATCGCCCCAGAAGGCTGCGTTTCAAGGATTAATGATGCGCCGTTCATGCAAAAATTATAACAATAAAGACCTAAAGGCGCGGATCCATATGTTCTCGTATATTTTTCAATCAAACTATAAACTCCCTCCGGTTGAACATTCTCTCTATACTGTCCATCAAAAAGTAGTCCAGCGCTCACTAACACATGGTATGCATTTTGAGGAGAATATGCGCCCGTTATCATCCATCCCGTCAAAATACCATCTGGATTTACACCTGGTCCAATAGAAACAATTACTGGATTGTTACTTGTATCAATTCTTACGATATTATATGAACCGTCTGTAGGTCCTTGCGATATATCTTGTGGCAAATAGTTGTATGGCCAGTTGGTATAGTTGCTCCACTCATTTCTTAAATTGGCGTCACTTCTTCTAAAAAAAAATAAATAGTTTGTTACCATTCCTAGAGAGCCAAGTTCAACTTTATTGGGTCCAGTAACATTATAAAAAGCTTTTTCATATACTTGTTTAAACAAGTACTTTTGTTCATTCAATGCAAACAAACGGGATTCATCATTGGAGAGAAAACAATACGTGCAATTCAAGTTGATATCAGAGTTCCAAATAGTTCGTGTATCTAAATAAGACGAAGTATCTATAGAAATATCCGGAGGAGGTTGCAAAAAACGGTAAAATTGTTGATAAGCCAAATTGAAATTTGGCGCAATATAAGGATAGTTATTGAATGGATCAAAAACATCACGTATTCTAAACAATTGATTTATGGGTTTAAATGTCACTGTAATAGTGAGTTCATTATATTGCAATGCAATCAGCGGAAATGCGTTTTGCGTCTTGAATGTGAACCAAGAGTTTAGTGGTATATACAAGATTTTCCCACGAATAGAAGGCTCAGGTCCATTAGGATCCTCTGTGTAGTATGCGTTAGGATAAGAGTTAACGCGCGCTCCATAATTTGCCGGATCATTCAAGTCTGCTGTGTTACCCGTCATTTGACTTAATAAATAAAATTTGGTCCCATCAAAATCCCGCTGCGCTTGTGCAAGCATGTAAGCACCAGAATATTCTTGCAACTTTTGATTTCCGCAGTTTATAGTAATTTTATTAATCATTTGCAAGCCCAAGTTATCTATCCATTTGAATTCGTAAGGTGCCCATTGTTGTCCAGTATTGTCTGTTGGTGGGTAAATTGGACTCCAAATATTTGGAATTGCAACAGATAAATAACAGTCCATCAATAAATCTGCGTACCTAGGTATTTTGAATGTAAAAGTAGATTCTTCTGTAAGTCTTAATGTTTTGGCCCCTTCAAAATCTACGCGAAACTTTTGAAGACCAAAGTTCGTATATTTGGCATAGGTTGTTTTAAAAAAAGTTTTTGAAGGATTCCCATTTAGAATGATATTTTGTTGTCCGCTGGATACTAAATTTAATAGTCCACCAGCCATATGATGATTATTATATATATAACAGGTATATTTATGTTAAAAAAAAATATATATTTATAATAGTATACAAGTAAATATATGAATAGTCAAATTAGCAATCAAATTGCTGGAAAGAGTACCTCTTCCACATTGAATGCTGTCAAACATTTTTTATCAAACCCGTATAAAATGATAGCCAATATGAATGAAAATTTTGCCGCCATTATTGTTTATTTTATTGTTTTAATTCTTTTCATATTGATGGCAATTAATTTATACTTTGATATGAACTTAGAATCTAGTACATGTAGTTACATGGATAACATGTACTCCAAAATTGACGGAAAATTAAGACCTATTAATACAAATAAAAGTGACGAAACGTTGAGTTACAACTTGAGGGACTATTATATAAAAACAGCTTATAACTGTTGCAGCGGTGGTAATTACAAAAATAGTGTAGTAAGTACTTGCAACTTAATTGATGTAATTAAACAAGGAGTACGTGGGTTTGATTTTGAAATATATTCATTGAATAACTCCCCTATTGTTGCAGTTTCAACAGACCCTAGTTATTATGTGAAAGAAACATACAATTATGTAGATTTTTCAAGCGTCATGAGTATTATACAAAGTTATGCATACTCTGCAAGCAACTGCCCAAATCCTTATGATCCTATTATAATGCACCTAAGAATAAAAAGTACAAATAACGACATGTATACAGCTCTTGCAAAAATACTAGAAACATATGACAACGTATTATTAGATTCTTCGTTTAGTTATGAATATACGGCTGGGAACAGCGTTTCCAATAATATGGGTGCAGTTTCCTTGATGCAGCTTGTTGGAAAAATAGTGGTTGTTGTTGAAAAAAATGATACTACTTTTATGAATAATGGAGATTTTTATGAGTACGTAAATATGACAAGCAATAATGTTTTTATGCGTTCTTTAAGATATAAAGATGTTCAATATTCACCAGACACTGGCGAATTGACAAATTTCAATAAACAGTTCATGACGATTGTAAAACCGGACGTTGGTTCAAATCCCAATAATCCAAGTGGAATATTGACAAGAGCGCTAGGTTGTCAAATGACCGCGATGCGTTATCAAAACTCTGACGCATTTTTACAAGAAGACACCGCTTTTTTTGATGCATGTGGCTACGCGTTCTGTTTGAAACCAGAAAATCTTCGTTATATTCCAGTTACCGTTTCAACGCCGCCAGCAGCAAATCCAGCTTTGTCTTATGCTCCTCAACAATTGACAAAACCTTATTTAACTGCTACTTTTTAGCTGTAGGGAACCAGGACTGCTTGGCATACCTACGACCCCTCCTAGTGATTGAAAGTGTTACCTTTATTAATCTCATTCATAAAATAATGAGATTAAAAATATATATTATATCTGGACGACAGGAGGGGTCGTAGGTATGCCAAGCAATCCTGGTTCCCTACTAATTTCTCGTGATAATATAATGACAACAAATAAAAAAACAGTAAAAAATAAAAAAGCAAATAAAATAAATACAAAAAGTCTTTGTAAGAAAAATGCCAGTTTCAAAGACTGTGAACTTGCTATTCTAAGAAGTGCGGTGGATTTAGCGAGTACACAAAGTGGAAAAAAAATGGTAAACAGTCCAGAAGTACAAGATATGTTGACAACTGTAGAAGACTTTCTCAAAAGAAAAAATTTAGTTTGTTATGGAGGCATTGCCATCAACGCCCTGCTCCCAGAAAATCAAAAAATTTACAATAAAGACGTGGAACTAAGTGATTACGATTTTTTTAGCCCAGAGCCGCTTGAAGACGCCAAAGAGTTGGCAGAGGTATACCACAAAAAAGGATATACCGAAGTAGAGGCCAAGTCTGGTGCACATCACGGTACCTATAAGGTATTTGTCAATTTTATAGGAGTCGCAGATATTACTAGCATACCATTAGAACTGTTTAATGTATTGAAAAAAGAAGCAATTAGGGTAAATGGAATACTGTATTGTCCACCCAACTATTTGCGCATGGCAATGTATTTGGAGTTGTCAAGACCTGCGGGAGATGTTAGTCGTTGGGAAAAAGTCATGAAACGACTTTCTCTCATTAACGAACACTATCCGCTCAATCCAAAGCAATGCAAGACGATTGACTTTCAAAGAGAAATGACAAATCATACAAAAGAAAGTGAAATATACGAGACTGTGAGAGATGTATTCATACATCAAGGTTGCGTATTTTTTGGTGGATACGCAATTAGCATGTATGCAGAGTACATGCCTTCTAATGTGCGAATCAAGTTGAAAAAAATTCCAGATTTTGATGTTCTCTCTGAAGATCCCACAACAACCATTGATATATTGAAACAACGATTAAGTCAACTTGGAACAAAAGACCTTCACGTCAATGTCATTAAACACGATCAAATTGGTGAAATTATTCCAGAACACTACGAAGTAAAAGTAAACAAAGATACTGTTGCATTTATTTACGCGCCTATTGCGTGTCATAGCTATAACGAGGTTTCAAATAAACACGGCCAACATATAAGAATCGCAACAATTGACACCATGTTGAGTTTTTATTTAGCGTTTTTGTACATAAACAAACCATATTATGATCCAGATCGTATTATTTGCATGTCCAAATTTTTATTTGATGTACAACAGAAAAATCGCTTGGAACAAAAGGGAGTTTTAAAAAGATTTAGTATTAATTGTTATGGTCACCAACCATCATTGGAAGAAATGCGTGCAGAAAAAAATGAAAAATTCAAGGAATTGTCCAAAAGTCGCGATTCCAGAGAGTTTCAAGAGTGGTTCTTGAACTATCGTCCTGGTCAAAGCGGTGCTACATCTAAAAAGACTGTTGTTCAACATCAACCAAAACCAATAAAACAAAACAAAACAAGAAAATATAGGGGTTTTCGTTTTCCCGCGAAAAATAAATCTTTCAAAAGAAGACAAATTGACTGGCGTAAATTTATGGGGAAATAGAATAAACATATTTTGCGAAAAAAATACACTTAAAAACTAAAAGACTACTTTAATATATGTTTGTCGCGTTAAGTTTTGTGGGAACCCTGCCTGCATATATAGTTGAATGTATTCATCAAGTGAGAATTTATTTTGATGGAGATATTTATCTTATGATTGACGACTTGAATTCTATTCATCTTGAAAAACTAAAAGACTACAATGTAAAGATTGAAGATGCCAATACTCTTCAGTCAAATGAATTCAATGATGTTGCAAACAGCGTTTACCACAAGTTTTATATTTGCGAAAATATGCAAGGAAGAGAGAAATTATTCATACTTTCACTCCAGCGATTTTACTTATTGGATAATTTCATGAACAATCACGATTTAACTGATGGTCTTTTTATTGAATTGGATAATTTGATATATGATGATCCGCGAAACTGGCTGCCAGAGTTTTCAAAGAGTGAGTTGTGTTTTATGTATCACAACCACACTGCATGCTCTTCTGGAATAATGTACATAAAAAATAAACATAGTTTAAAAGGATTTATTGAATATATTTTATACTATATTCAAAACTCCAATGATTTTTTGAGTGAAATGGCTGCTCTTTATGAATATTATAAATTATGTGAACATAAAGAAAACGAAGTGCAAATATTACCAACGTATTGGAATAGTGATAATACGCATGATATACCAGCTCTTACTCACGTAAACTATGAAAAATATAAAGATACTATATTTGATACAGCCAGTATTGGAATTTATTTACTTGGAATGGACCCATATCATACAAATGGTGAAATTCTACTAGGACAAACAAGAAAAGAATGGTACTTTTTAGATTTTACAGATCATAAGTTTGAATGGAAAACAGATGATTTGGGAAGAAAAAAACCGTACGTTTGGAATGGAGACAAATGGATCCTTATTAACAACTTGCACGTCCACTCAAAACACCTTCAAAATGGACTATCGTTACCCTTAGATCAAACATAATGTTCTTTAAGTATTGTTTTGTTGATGTTATCAACAATTTTTGAAAACAGTTTAAAAAGGCGGTTGGCGTTTAATGTTTTTGAAAATAGATGAAACAAAAAAATGAGGATACATACAAGATACTCTATTGTTTTTTTAATTATAAAATGAAGGTCATGCAGACAAGACCATTCTTCCACATAACTGCACATGGATGTTGGGTGTTTTTTTGTATAAAACATATGAGCATCCAAGAGACCGGAAAAGACGCGGTGTTCATTTGTTTTCTCGTTTTTAATATCCATTATATTCATTATTTTGTCGTAACCAAACAAATCTACGTAAAGAGTTTTTCTCATTGATAGTGTCTTTGGTGACTTTACAAAAAAATATGGATTCATTCCGTCTATATATCTATTTTTATATGTGGCATTCCCATTTATAAAAAATGGAACAAAACAAGATCGTTTTATCGTCTCAAAAAGCTCGTCCAAGTTGCGAAACCGACTTTTCACTATTTTTTTCACTCTCTTTATATTGTAAAAGGAAATATATACTTTCCCGGACATTCTCTCGCATATATCGTTAGGCAAGTGTTTTCGCAACTCGTCAAATATCTCATCAAATGCATCAAGATTTAAGTGAGTTTTATAATGGTCCCTTGTTTTATTGTACAATATGCTTGAAAAAAAATCCATACAGTCACTCATATGTGCTAGAGCAACAAATGATCCAATGCTTGAACAAGAAATGCGGTCAATCTCCAAACGTTTTTGGCTTTCCATTTCTCTCAAAAAATACATGACACCCAATAAATAACTTCCATTGAATGCACCTCCATCTAAAATTAAATCTACGATTTGTTTTTTTTGTTTGTCTTTTGCTTTGCGTTTTGGTAAATTATCTACTAATTTTGTCGCATATACTTGAAAATTGTTCATTCTTTTTTTTGATTTTTATACAATCATGATAAAAATCAAATCCATATACATCGCATTGAAATATGTGACTAATGAGGGATGCTAGGGGTGCCAGGATTTCTAGGAGGGGTGTTAGGGGGAGTAGGTATTGGTTTTTGTATTTCAGGACCAGTAGGAGGTGCATTAGTAAATTTAGATACAAGTGGATTTTTAGAACGAATTTGTAGTGGAGAACGTACTGGAAATGTTTGTGAAACTGGCAATAATCTTGGTGGAGCGGACGTGCTGCGACTGTCTTCTGGGATTGGGGATCTAAATAATTCTACTCTGCTTTGTGGGTTCAAAATCATTTGTCGTACATCACTAATAATTTTAACTTTATTATCATCCTGTGTAAAAAAAACAGATAAATAATTAGCTTCTAAAGTTTCAAAAGTCTTGTTTAATTCATCAACTATATTTGTTTTATTTATCAAATTTATCAATCTTAACAATGTATTTATGGATCTACCACTTTTATCTATGAATGCACTATTGGCTAGAGTTTTTGATCTGTCATCTGGTCTTTGTCTTTGATTCATTGTATGATAATATATTACCCAATACAAATATTCTTGTACTAAGTCACCGCTTTTCATATGGTTAAATGATATATATCTTCTGTCTGGTATATTTGGTCTAGTTGTGCAACCACTCGCAATTTCTATACGATGTTGAATTGTACTTCCATTTGATATAACACTTCGTAGTACTGGAGAAAATGTGCTAATATCATCATAACCTATATCAGCAATTGCAATAATTCTTCCATCTGGCAAGTTTAAAGATAATTTCATTATACTTCCTACATCTCTAGGTAAATCTGTATAAATCATATTTGGATCTATTTTTGTTATCAAACTACATATTAACTCTGCTATTTGTTTGGAACTCATTCTTGTTGTTTCGTGTGGTATAATAAGAATATCTATATCATCACTTTCATAACTAATAGACGTATTTTTACTAAGCAATTGTATTGCCTTTCCGCCTTTCAATAATATAGTGCATATATTAAGTTCTAGTAACGTATTTGATATAATTCCTATTACTAAAAAAATAAAACAAAAATATTTTTTAATAGCTGGACCATATTCTATTATAGTTGCCGGTTTAAAAACTATGGGAATTCTATCCTTAAATATATTACACATATAGTCTTCTTGTTCAATTAATGATTTATACCTGTTTTTCATTAAAGGTAAGAGTGTCTCATTGAAGCTATCTATAGTATTTTGCAATTCAATATCTGTAGTTGGATTAATATTATTTTTTATATACCCATTAATATCATTCACTAAATCACATATAAAAAATGTATTAAACATTGATTGTGAATCTGGAGAACGAGTGCTTTTTGAAAGAGGAGAAGCCCCTCCCCAATCATTTCTTTTCTTATAATTTCTTGTATGTTTTACACGTTTTTTTGTTTTTGTTTTAGTTTTATTACGTTTTACTCTTTTTAAATTTACGCGTCTTGACTTATTTGTTTTTATTGTTTTTATTGTTTTCATTGTTTTCATTGTAATTTTGTGTTATTATTATCCTAACTAAAATATGTTTAGAAAATAAACTATAAGTACCAGTTAAACCGCTTAAAAAGATAAATAGATAATTAAAATATGACCCAAATTCCTATTTATGTTGTAAATTATAAAAATGAAGAAAGAAGACAAAAAATGACGTCGCGATTTGCAGAAATTGACTTGGGTCTGGTCTTTACAGAACCGGTAAACAATGATGATGTACGATTAAAATACTTACCTTATAAAAGAACTTGTGCCATTATGATGCAACATATGGACAGTGTTTATCATTTTTTGGAAAAAACTTCTTATAAATACTGCATTATTTGCGAAGACGATATTTTAATTCACAAGGATTTTCACAATACTCTTCCTAGAATTTTAGAAGACTTTGAAAGATTACAGCTAGATACTCTTCTTCTTGGATACTTACTTCCTTATTCATACATTCCAGAAAATCATCACTTTCCCATTCTTTGTCAAGGCGAAGGATATTCTTATTATGGATATCCAGATGATATCTGGGGGTCGCAGATGTATTTGATTTCTCGCAAACAAGGAGAGACTTTATTGAAAACATTTACTCCAGAATTTGCATTAAGTCATTTGGATGATGTTCATTTCAATCCAGATTGGACAATTACCAAAAATGGGAAGCGAGCGATTTTCTATCCAATGATGGCGGTAGAAGAAGGTGCTACCAACACAGATCATGAAGGGCAAAATGACTTTCACCGGACTTGTTTTGAAAGAAACTACAAAGAGGGGGAATACATCTAATGTGGGGACACCCCACAGCCCCCGTAGCTTTGCTCTAGTTACATGCAAAATGAGATTAATGATTAACTCAAATTAATCTCATTCAAATTCTTATTTATATTCACCAAAGTTGCCGCGCTCAAGTGCAAATGAAGCCGGCAACCTAATACCAATAATATTATCATAACAATATTCGCCTATTTGTAAACTAACATACTGCTTGTAGTCTAGTATATTGTATTCATTCTCACGAATTTTCAAAGACCCTTCTACAAATTGTTTATTTGAGTATGTTGTAAACATTTCCATTATTTTTTCACCATCTTTATTTGTATTTTCATAAAAAACAGCACGATGTGTCATATCATTATTGTTTTCTGTAGTTTCTTCAAATTGACAACAAAATATATTTTTTTCTTTCAAATTATGTCCCAGTGTTGTAAATATAGGCAAGTGTTCATCGTCTTCATAACAGATAACAATTCTATACCACATTGCTTATGTATCAATGTATTAGATAATTTTATATGTTTAAATTATTTTTTTAGATCTTTTACAGGTAAGACAACCATCTCGTTATTTTTTGACTCTATTTTTTCTAATGCATACTGTCCACAAGGACCACAATGATCTTCATTTGATAAGTCTATTTTTTGATTCATTTGCTTGTTGCAATTTTCTATTCTCCATCTACCAACTGGTTTTGGAAGTTCTTTTGGTATAAATTTTTTTATAATGTTTATTAAATATTTCATAGTTAATATAATAACTATATCATATTGATTATGTTATTTTTAAGTATGTTTTTTTAAGCTACTTGACACTTACAGTAAAAGTAAACGACGGATTACTGGATTTGACATGATTGAACTTCAAAAAAATTGAATTGTTTTTTTGAAATACTTTTCAATGTAGATTAAACCCACAACCAAGTTGTAAACCAATTGAAAATGTCGTGCAACAATACCGTGTCGTGTCATGGTTGCCACCCCTACTTCGCCAGCACTTTGTACGAACTTAGTCCTGCAGAACGTTTCTGCAGCACCTATCAGGTACCCGTCGCAGAATTGCCAACGTGTACCGGGTGCCTTAACGACCAACCCAACCAATTGGCCCACATGGACCCGGGAGGTTGCCTCTACGTGAGTGACGAATTTGAGCAACTTGCTTCCGAGATCCATCATGACCAAGCCGCAGCGCTTGAAGCTGGCGCTCAACAGCTTTTGGCCATGGATTTTGGCAACGATATGGAGCTAGATGCAGAAGAGCCCAAAAAGCCCAAAATCAATGTCTCTAATCCACTCATTGACCCCCTTTTTGCACTCCCTTGCGGGTTCACCTTCCCCGACTGCGCCATCTGTTACGAGCAGATTCAGATGGTGAACGTTGCGGTTACCACTTGTGGCCACTCATTTCACGCATCTTGCGCATTCAAAGCCATTAACAGCAATAATTGCTGCCCAATGTGCCGCCACCAACTCGTCAACGAAGGTTGTGACGAGGGTGGGCACGAGGGTGGGCGCGAGGACGAGAGCGAAGAGGAGAGCGAAGAGGAGGTCAATGTAAGTTTGGAGCAACTCACTGGAAAGCTCACTAACATGGGCTATACAATGACGGACATCATCAAGTCCTTACTTCCGAGTCTCAAATCGGATACCAACGAATCTAGGTACACGCTGGAGTTTGGTGACCAACTTCACTATGACATTCACGACATTATGGTAGGGACCATCACCCTAACTCATCGCGACACGCGAAGTTACGCAGCAGTTGTGGGTGTGCCCTAAGAAAACTGTTAGGTTCCCCTTAATTTATACCGCACCTTAGCGGATCAAAGCATCCGTCTTTGAAAATATATAATAGACAAGAGAGAAAAGAATACTCATGAAAACATATCCATAAATATTGTAGTTTCCATCATTCAAAAACAACGCAGGAATATAAACGAATAGATGCTTTTTGAAAAACGGCAGTTGAAACAGAAAAAAAAGCACGCATAAAAGGAGAGGCGTTTGCAACTCATCATACATTGAATCTATTGTATTTTTGTTTATTTCTTTTTGTTGTTGTCCAGAAATGATTTCGTCATTTTCTTCCGTCTGTTGAATATAATCCTGTTTGCTTGCAGAGGGAATATAATTTGGCTGTATTTGTTGATCTCTCACAATATATTCTTGTTCCCTTGGAATGTCCCTAGAGGGCAGCATTGTTGCTCCTGTGCTACTTGCTTGTTGAAGTCCGCTTACTATACTGTTAATGGTCGTTTGATCTAAACCTGGGCTAGGGCCTGGACCTGGACCGGGACCGGGACCCATAGAAGATTCGTTTGTAGCGGGAACATCTGGAACATATGTCGTATTCATTTTTTCACTTGCACTCATTACAATATTGTTTCCGCCACCAACGGGATCAACTGGTAAATCAAAAATGCTTGTGGAACTTGCCATATATTTGTCTTACACTTTTCAACGAGTTGTCATACGCATTATCTGGATACTATATACTGCCCATGGCGTCTTTACGTGTCAACAATCTGTTTTTTAGCATCGCATTTTGTCGTAGTTGAAGTGTATTGGTAACATTTATCTCCGTGTTTGAATGTTTTTCCATCAATTTCTTCTAAAGGAGGTGCTTTGTAGATAATGCAATTTTTCCCTTTGCATACACTTCTAAACAGGGTAGACAAACCAAATCCCAATATGATAGAGAACATCACTCTTCCGGTTTTTGATTCAAAGAACTTACTCAAATGCATTTTCATCTTTTCGTTTGCTGGCTTACTATATATACATGATAAATTAGAATTTGTCATGTAAATGTAAAGATATATTACGGGACCACTTGATCAGTCGCTTGTTGAACCGGTACGCTTTTGGCGTCGCTTGTACAAGTGACTTCTTTTGCTTGATAAGAATAACAATTATCAGCACTATCTTTGTACAAAATAGATTGTATATTTTCTGGCGTGGGATAAATATATACTGTTTTTATATCTGCACCATACGCGTAAACAAATAATAGTCCAACTGCCAAACTTATGATAAATACTGGTAAGGATATATATTTTAAAATCATTATATTGTTATAGTGTTTACTATATAATGCAAATATAAAATATAATTTATTTATCATTTTACAAATGAAATGACAGCTGGTTCATTCTCAGAAAAATTACTTTCTAGTTGATCAACTGTGACTTCTTTTTGAATCAAAAAACACCCCTCATTATTACAGTCAACCTCGCTGTATTGATATTTCAACTCTTTGTATTTTTCTACTCTTGGCATCAACTCTTTGGTTTGAAAAATCATAATATCTTGAACAGTATTTTGAGAAAGCTCACCTTTAAGTGCCTCTTTAATATGATCTATGTTTGCCAACAATTCTTTTTCCACTTTTCTCAATTCCTCTTTTCTTTCTTTATTGTCTACAATAGACATGTATTTTTCCAAAGTCAACTCATAACTACTTGTATAATTCTGCAAGTCTTCTTTGGATTTTTCAAATCTTTCCAACGCTTGTTCGGTAGTAATGTAACCAAAAATTAAATCATTCTTGTCCTTGATAATTTCCTGCTTCAATTTTGCTATATCCACTTCATCTACTTTCAAAAAGTCTTCCAACAACAAAAAATGTCCCAAGTTAATCTCAATATTCAAGGGACAAGGACTATCACGATCACCGCATTGTGCCTTGGCAATCCTTCCGTCTTCTTTTTCATCATAAAAAACGGAAAAAATGGTGCCAACTGGTCGTTTGCAGTTTATGCATTTTGGTTTGAGCTTCTTAAACTCTTTTTGTTTATTTCTCATGCTTAAATTGTCGTTTCCCATTATTTTTTTTTTGAGCGACATATTTGTCTCTTCGTATTGCGATTTTAAACTATAAAAAGCGTTCATGGCTTCTCTCAATTCTTCTGTTTTTTTTTGTTTTTTCTCATCTGCTACTTGCAATTGAAGTTTTGTCGCCATATTATAAATAACAACGACAATAACTTAATAGAAGGACCGATTAAAAAGGAATCTTGGGTGCTCTAATCACATTATCATATTCACTATCCCAATTGGGCAAGCCAGTTATTAACTCTTGTTGAGCAATTCTCTTTGCATCTTGATAATTTTTTATTTTAGAGAGAATATATTGCTTTTTCTCCCATTCTTTTTTATTTATTTCTACAGGAGTAAGTTTCCCCTTGTACTTGTAAACCAAAATTCCAAATAATAGCAAGAGGAAAAATACAAGTAATCCTATATTGAATATTGTATTATTGTACTTGTCCTTAAACTCTTTGCATTGCTTCAATGTTTCTTTCAAAAAGTATTTTACCCCTGGCTCAACAAGTGAGGGTTTAGAAAAATTGTCATAAGTATAGTCCATATAAAATTAAATATATAATCTTTATTGTATTTGAGGCGTGCAGGATGAGAAAGAGTGGCGATTTTTATATAACCGTAGGTTCCTCCAAATAAATTAGCTTAAAACGGTAGGTTACTGGATTTTAATCTCTTGAAAATCACAAAATAAAGAAAATAATTTGACTGCAAAGTCAATGTGTTTTAAAAAAAATATTCTGGTTGGGATTAAGGAGGGGTCGCAGGGGAACCTACGGTTCCCTGCTAAAATAAATTATACCTACTATTTATAAAGTATAAAGTAGTATTATGTTACAAGTAAATGCCTATACCAATATTATTGTATTTTTTGCTTCCGTAATAGCATACTTTATGATAGGTAAACCTAAATTGCAAATAGAAATGTTGAACGATACAGAAACTTATCTTGCTTACATGAAGTCTTGTCAACTCATGTTGGTAATCTTTTTTTTCATAACTATACTCATACAGTTTTTCATCAATTCTGTAGCCATTGTAAATATTTGCGGTGGAAGCATTACTCAAAATATGGGAATCGCTGCAATGACCACTTTCTTGCCGTGGACATTTTTTATGGGTCTCATCATGGTGGCATTGATGGTGTTTCCTGGTTGGAAATCTGCATTTGCTGATGTCGTTGGCTATTTTGCCGTCGCCGGATCTGCAAATAATTTGTTGTCTGAGTTGCTTATTGATACGCGTATAAGCGACCAAATAGACAACATACAAGAGTCTGTTGGATCGTTAAATCCTGGAAAAACAAAGAAAGAAGTGGAAGATGCGGCAACTGCTATAGTAAAATTATTAGGAAATATGTCTCTCTTGATCAATCAAATTACTCCGGCAAATTTTATTACTTGGTGGAATACACTGCAACCACTTATGAAGGATCAATACAAACAAGATCAAAAAGCACAAGATGATATGAAAAAAAAACTCTTGGCGCTTGTGGTTACCAGAGATAATATTGGAGAAGCACTTTGGTACATGTATACTGCTATTTTGCTAACATCTGTTGTTCAATTGAAAATCGCTACTCAAGGTTGTGTATTAGATCCCGCTCAAATCCAAAAAGATGTTGATAGTGTAATGGCTGCTCAACAAGCAGATCAAAAAAATCAACAAGCAAGTACTATGACATATAATACTGGTCAATAGGATAGGGGAATGTAAGATTGCCTACTTCGTTTGGCGTACCTACGCCCCCTCCTGGCGAAAAGACATTTTCAAATATTAATTTCATTGAAAAAAGAATGAGATTAAATTTAATAAATTTTATACATTTTTGTAATAATATTGTGAAACGCTTGCCCACCGAATGGTGAGCATGCCTTTTTGCCATGCTTTTTCTAAAAGCATTTAAAAGCATTCCAAGTAATACAACACTGCTACATAAGACAAGATTCCTAAAATAATTGCAAAAAGCCAAACGGGTAATATTGTTTTATTCTTGTAACCAATTCCAAATTTGCGAATGCTACCGTCTATATTGTAAAAAACATTGGGTTTTGTATACTGTACCAGTCCAAATAATATAACAAATATAAAAATAGATACAGTAAGCATGTGTGTTCTAATGTATTGTTTATCCATAGTATAACTACTATAAACTATAGATAAATTAAATTGGTAAGGAAGCTAGTTTACATAGTATAGTCTAGCTTAAAACGGTAGGTTACTGGATTTTAATCTCTTGAAAAATCACAAAATAAAGAAAATAAACTGACTGCAAAGTAAATGTGTTTTTAAAAAAAAGCATTCTGTCTGGGGTTAAGGAGGGGTCGCAGGGGTCTAGAGACAGCAAAGCTGGCTCCATACACTGTCCGCTGAGCGGACTGGGGAATCTATGGTTCCCTGCTAGTATAGTCAATACCAAATTTGTTGAAAAAAACAAAATCATTCGCATAAAAATCGTATACCTTATTTTTCAAGTCTTCATTGTAAAAATAGCCAATATCAACATTACATTCATAATACTCCTCCATATTCAAGTCATAGACTGGTTCGTTGATATCCACGTCATATTGTTTTCTAACATGAGGTCCTTTAAAATGTAATAATTTTTCTGGTATTTTTTTATTGTAAAGCCCTTCAATATATTCATAATCAATACCTGAAACATCATAGCACTTTACACATTTTGCCCTCATAATTTTTTCTTCGTTAAACTTTTCTCTAGTTTGCGGTATAAAGTGATGTTTATCAATCACTTCCCAATTTTTCTTAATTACTTCGTCTACAAATGTAGAAAAGGTAATCGTGTCAGTCTTCCAACCTTTTCTAAATGGCCCATCAATCCTATATTTATTCAAAAACCCAGAAACAATTCTCTTGTATGGACTTCTGCAAATAATGATTACTGTGTAATTTTCAACATCATTGGGTAGATCACGTACATATTCATGATTACGATGAATTGCAGCATCTATTTCACCGTTTAATAAAAAATAATATATTTTTTTGATATGACTGCATCCACATTTTGCAGACCATCCAAATATTGTTTTTTGATGATAGTCAATTAAGTAATACATATATCATTTCACGAGAAAAACTAGCAATTTTTAACTTATTTTATTTACATAGTTTACCCAATATTCAAGAGTCAACGACTCTAACATTTGTTTTCTTTTTGTTTCATTTGTAAAATACCAGTAATATTTACGATGCCACTTTATTAATTCTTGTTCAGTGAAAATAGAATCTTCCCACTTTTTTAAAATTACAACAGGAAAATCCAACTCTAGGTAAATGTTGGTATATGGTTTATTTTCTCGTATAATAGGAATAACACCAACTAACAAAGCTTCCCATAACTTGGGATTTACATCTAGACCACCGCCATGAACACAAAGAGTAAATGAATATTTGCTCATTTCTTTCAAGTATTCTTCATGAGATTTTTCACCAGAGACAATACAAAAATTATTCCACTCGTTTTTACACAACTTGAGAACATCGCCTCTTTCTTTCCATTGACCTTGACAATCTCTAGTTCTATTAAAGTTTGTAACTTTCAACGGTTTTTCACTATTTATATTCTCAAATTTCAAAAAATATTCCATAAAGACTGGGCATTCTTTTCTATTTATTCCAAGCGGAATAGGAAAAGCATTTTGAATACTTTCATCCAAATTTTCAACAAAAATCTTGTTAATATATGGATGGTTGCCAAGTTCCTTAAACTCTTTTACTTTATCTAAGGATAAACAAGAATTCATACGAAAATCTGTATTATTCGGAAAAGTATAATCCTCGCCTCCAATAATAACATTTACAGGGTGAGATAGGTTTGGAAGTACTTCATTCATAAACTTGCAAATCATTTCTTCTTTTTCTCTCGTGTTTATAAAAATTGTTTTTGCATCTTCTAGTTTTTTATGAAATAAAATACAATTTTTATTCAATACTACAACATCCATATATTTTGATATTCCAGAACATTTATTATCACGCCATTCAAACATTCGTGTATTCATCAACTCCATTATAATAAAATATAATACGGTTGTAGTAATATACAAAATTATATTTTATTATAGATAACGAAAAAGTCACTGTATTTTTACTTTACTGTATTTTATAACCAAAAATGCATCTATTAGTCATAATTCTCAGAATCATCCACTTCATCCGCTTCAAAATTTCCATTATCATAGTCGTCATTCATAAAACTCATGTCATACGCCTCTCGCTCTATTTCGTCTTCACGCATTGTTTCCTCCATCGCATCTTCCAAATCAAATGCATCTGGCTTCATACCATTCCTCCTCAACAATGCATTCTCCACGCCCGCAATATTATCCATCAAGTCGCGTTCTTCGTCATACGCCTCTGGATCATAGACAAGAAGTCCCTTCTGCAAACCCTTGCCCCAAGCGCCTAATTTATTCGCCTTCAACACCTTGTCCACATTTCTCTCCTCATCCGTGAGTGCTTTAAGCCGGTCTGTGAAAGTATCTTTTTCTCTTTCTTGCAACTTAAAGACCCGGTCCATGACATATTTGTAAGAGGGACTCACCATATCTTTGTGCTTTTTCATAATTTGCAAATACACCAAGATCAAATTTGCAACCATTGTCTGCATTTGTTTCATTTTGTTCTTTTTCTGCAATACATTTGCCGGTTCATAGCTAGACAAGTTGGCGACCAAGTCTTCCATATCAAAGACATTTTCCAACTTTTCTTCTTCTGTATTTTCTTCAAAGACCAGACTTTCATTCTCTGACAAGTATTTGTATTGCAGTAAAGTCAACAACAAATACTGCTCAAAAAGCATACCAGAAACCCGTTTATCAAACAAGAAATGCGAAGTTTTGTCTACACTATGAATATCCGTAAAATACGGCGTCTCTGTTCCCAATAAGAGAATACTTTTTCCTTTTTCGCCTATTTCCCTAAGAACATTTCTCAAAAGGGGATTATTATAGAATTGTCGCAACTCCTTGTAGTATTCTCCAACTGCATTTTTTACGTCCTCTGCATGAAATCCAGAAAGCCCCCAATATTTGGGAATCTTTACCACGTCATAATCCACCTCGTTCAAAATAATATTGGGAAACACCGTAACAAAATTTTCCAAATAATTCTTTATAAATTGAATAGAATTGTAACCATTATCGTCCGATATACTTGCACGAGAACTGTATGTTTCTTTATCATAGTCTTCTTCCTCTTGACCATGGTCTGCTTCTTCTCCTTCATCTTCATCAAAATCACCTTCTGGTTTCTCTCCACCCCACAATAAAAGACGGTTCAAAAAATCTTCTGCTTTTTTGTTTTTTGTTGTATTGCTCATTAAGTCGCTATTGTCTTTAATAAATTCAATCAATTCTTCTCTCATGTCTTTATTTGTCCTTGCCAAATGATTCTTCAACTTCCTCATCTCTTCCGGATCTTTTTCCAAAGCCACGTCAAATGTGTCCAAATTCAAATCTATCAAGTTGCGCAAAGATTCATCAACCACTTCTTCATTTGCACTATTCAAGTCTTCCAATATATCACGAATCCTTTGAACTTGTGTCACTACCGGACTATCCACAGTAATATTGACTTCTCTTGTCCTCCCCACAATTTGCAAAAGTCGCAACAACATTTCACTATTGTACATCTTTCCGTCGTTTTTCAACTTTTTGATTTGTTCCTGTATGGAATCCGTCATTCCAAGGTATTCCGGTTTTTCACTGCAGAGAGAAATCAAGTCTTTATGAATTGGAAAAGACGTCGTAAAATTGCAAAAATGAATAAACGCCTTGTAAATAGTCTCTTCGCTGAATTCGCCTGCCACCCCAGGATAAATATTTTTCGTATTCTGCGCACTATACATCATGAATGCTTTTGATAAAACGCGCACATCATCCAATGTATTGGATAACTCTTGCACAACGGTATTGCACGTTCCAATCTCCGCATCTTTTTCAACAAAATAGTCCAGCGTGGTTGGAAAGCTCCCGTCATTGCAGCAGCCGTTTTCCATGAATGCTTCATTCGCCATGTTGGTCAAGAGCGCCCTCTGCTTCTCCACAATTTTTTGGACCTTCTCTTGAAGACGCAGAGAGAAAAAGATGATTTTGGATTCAATAACAAGCAACGATTCTTGTTGACCATTATAACCAGAGCGCAAATCTTTCAACAAACGACTTTTGAATTCGCTTGTAACAGTAGATAGTTCTGTAATTGTAAACGGAAGAAGTGGTGGCAAAAACTGTTTCCAACTATTTACCGCATGTTCTTCCGGAATGTCATTGACTTTACTAACCAATAGGTATTCCGTTTTTTCCTCAAACATGCGAACTATTTCTGGATTGTTCAAGTAATATCGTTGTATGTATTCCTTCATTCTATCCGCAATAAAAGCTTCCTTCTTTTTCGCCAAGACTGTCCAAGGATCTACAGAGTTGTGTGGGATTTGGCGTGCCACACAAGAAAAATACATAATTGCAGAATCGTCTCCGGCACCTTGCATTGGAAATCCCGTAAATGAACGCACACAACCCGGGAACGTTTTTTTCGTTTTCACATCTGGAATGCTGGACTGGATCGCAATGAGCATCATACCCATTGTCAAGTACAAAATGGTAGAGTTGTATACTTCCTTGTATGTTGGCGGCGCCTTCTTATTCCCCTTTTTCATTATTTCTTTCACTTGTTTGTTGTACGCTGCCTCGTTAGGCAACGCTTGTTCAATGGCAATTTGCACCTGTTTCAAAATGATTTCTCTCTGTTCTATCAAATGAAGTCCCATTGCATGTTCAAAAGTGGTTACCACATTAGACGCCATTTTTATTTCCGCCGTTTCAAATTTGGCGGCTTTGATCAAGTTGGCCGCATCTTGTTCCAAAATTTCGCGACTTTGCAGTTTGAAGCCTTCCTCTGTATAGCCTTCTTCCGTATCAAAGTCTATTTTCTTGATGAGATATCCACTATGTTTATCCGTCCAAGCGTCGCCATCGTCGCTCAAAGCACCAATCTCTTTGATCAAATGTTCAATATGCGTATTGTAATTTTCCGGATCATTTACAAATGCAGACGACATGGTGTACAAGAAAGAGGGCAATAATTTGGCGCCCGTCTTTGTACAATAACGCCAATGAGGTGTCTCTTCCGTGCCCACATTTTCTCTCGTGAATTCCATCGTGAATTTGATTACATCATGATGCCTTTTCACAAAGTCTGTTTGACCCAATATGAGATCGCGCAAGTTGTTATAAGGACTAATCACTACATTTCTCTCATCGTCGCCCAAACTCATACCCAATTTGAAGCGAATGTTATTGTACTTCAAAACCATATTGGAATCCATCGTTTTCAATTTTTGCAACATCTCCAAGTTGTATTGGAACACTTCTTTCACTTTCCTTTCCATTTCCTCTTTGGACAAGTTATATTTCTCGTCAAATTCTTTCATCATTTCATCCATTGTGCTCTGTGTCAATGTGTGTTTATTTGCATCTGTCGTAATGCATTTATTGTTGACTTCTATACAGCTTTTTTGCACATCGCACAAAAGGGTATCATCTGTTACAAAAAACGATTTGTCTACTGTATCATCTAGTATCCACTTCCCTTCAATCCGTTTGTAATAGGTCAAGTTTTCCATATTTCCAATGTCAAATATGAATGCATACTGCCCGTCTTGCACCTTTTTTGCACCTGTAATAAGTGTGTCTGCCAGATACATGGCGTCCTCCAACGTAAGTTTCTCTTTCTTTTGCAACTGTGCAACCAGATAGTCCACGAATTCATCGCTGGACATGCGTGACATTTTCGTTTGAAAATCTTGCTCGTCTAAAATAGAGTATCTCGTCTTATCAAACCTCTTGTCAAAATAGATTTCTTTGTTATTGTCCACCTCCAAATCTTCTTGACTCGTATATTGCTTTGCCAAAATATAAGTTATACAAGTGCCGTTATCATCACCATCCTTGCCCGCTTTTTTATTTGCCTTTTCTTGTTCAAAGAGAGAAGCCAAATTTCCGGACATCATGAGTGTACTTGTTTCTAATGCCACCGCACTTTGAAAAAGTGTGCCCGCGTCCCGTTTTATTATCTTGTTCAAGATCTCCGACGCGGTAAAAAAATAACTACCGTCCTTCTCTACCGTTTCATACCCCTCTTCAAAAACTTCTTCCTTCGTCTTCGCATCTTGAATCAAGTTTGTCAAAAAAGTAGAGTTCGTCTTGTTCAACATCTGGCCTTGCGGCAAGAGTTTCAATGTTTTCAATGTGGCAAATGCACGACTTCTCTCTACAAATTTCTTGTTGTAGCCAGACACCTTCTCTCGTAAGAAGTCATTTATTTCATTGTATTGTTGATACGTCAAATCGTCACCGTAAATCAAAAACGGCTCTAATTCACCCACTGCATCCACCAAAGACAGCGCCCCATTAATATATTTTTTAAACAACTTAAAGAGCGTTTTCGTTTTAGGCACCATTTGATCCAGAAAGGCGTCGTAGTCTGCTGTTTCATCTTTCCAAACATAATGTTGAATAGAAGAGAGAAATTGCGGTTTTTGTTGTTGTTGTTGTTGTTGCGATTTTATTTGTTGTTTTTTTGTTTTGTCTCCTGCTCCTGTCCCCTCTCCTGTCCCCTCTCCTGTCCCCTCTCCTGTCCCCTCTCCTTTTCCCTTGCTCAAGGTCACTTGCTCAATGCTCGTCTTTTTTCTAAGAAGCTGCCAATAATTCAAGAATTCGGTATGGAGGTTGCTTCTCTCTAATATGTTTGTACAGGGGAGATTTATCTTTGAAAAGCGGACGACAGCCTCCGGCAAGACCAAAAAGGAAGCGATCGCCATCTCATCTGCTTGTGTCATTGGAACGCGTCTAGCAATCATTTTTCCGCCGCTAAATTGACTGGCTATGAGCTTATCCAACCCGGTATTGTATTTTTGCAAGTAAAATTGTTTGCGATCTTCTTTTTGTTTTTGAGTTGATTTTTTTGAGGAAACAGATGAACTGGATGTGTTGGCGCTGCTAATTACAGATGAATAAAAATCGCCAAAATTGTCTACGATCGCTTGAATATTCGTTTTTACTGCCTTTTCTGCAAGAATTTGTTTGGTATTTTCCGGATCCAACTGTTCAAAAGGTGTGAGAAATTCGTTGAGTTCTTGTACAATGGCGGAATACTTGTTTTGCTCGTCCGGGAAACTGTTGGACTTGTAATTTTGAAATACTTGTTCCAAGCGCATCAAGTCTTCTTGATCATTCATGAGTTGAACATCGCTGTGTTGTGTAAAGTCGCCATATATTTTTTTCACGTTTTTCACAACTGGTAAAAGCCAATAAAGAACATGTTCAAAAGTGTTGAGTTCTTTTATGAGAGGACGCCACTGTGCCGTTTTTATAATGGGTCCTTCTATATTTTGATTTTGATCAAAGGTGGAAAATTGTTTGCGAAGTTGGATGAATCGCTCAATCATGGTGTGGATCCCCGTCAATACTGTGCTTGTTCGCTGCTGTGTGGGAATTGTAGACAAGAGTTCGTTCAAGAGATCATTTATTTGCATTTCAATACCATAACGCTGTTTTGATGTGGCGACTTCTACATACTGTGTGATGGGACCAAACTCTTCCATATCATTGAATTCAATCTCGTCTGCATTAAGCAAGAATTGGCGAATATTGTCTTTTACACTTGGTTCTTCTAGAGGAATGTATTCTTCTTGTGCTCCAGTACTCAAACCATCTGCTTCTTCTCCTTCTTCTCTTTTTTCTCTTTCTTCTCCTTCTTCTCCCTCAACTTTTCTCTCTTCTCCTTCTCCTTCTACAACTTTTAATCCTATGGGAAGCATGCTTTCTAACCGCATGCTTTCTAACCGCATGCTTTCAGGCGGCTCGCGTATTTCAATATTCTCAATAGACAAGCTTTCCGGAATTCCCTTGTATTCAAAGTTTATGTAGATTGTTTCCTTGTCTGGAAATGTTTTGACTTCAATCATGTCTTCTTCTAAATTGGTAATTTCGCCAGTAATGATAGATGGAACATCCCCACCAAAATAAATATTGATCCAAGTGGACGGAACCAGTTCATGTTGACGAGCATATCCAGGGTATTTATTGCGACTTAGAAGGACAATTCCTGTAATTGTCTTGTCAGACAAACTGTCGTCTTTATTTATGAAAATAGTGACACCATCTAAACTGGTTATATCTATTAATTTTATTTTTTTGTGATCAATGTAATCTACTAAATATCTGTTTTTTTGAGGTTTTTTTGCTTTTTCTTCTCCTTGTGCATTTTCTTCTCTCTCAATTTGAATAATATCACCTAGATGTAAAAACATCTTTTTCTTTTTTTCATCGGCTTCAACAGCTTGCGCTTCACCAGCTTCTTCTTCCTTTTCTTCTTCCTTTTCCTCTTCTACCGCTTCATCTACTTCCTCTTCTTGATCATCTTTTTCTTTTTCTTTCTCAACCTCTTCACCTATTTTTATTTTTTCTTTTTGTATTTCTTTTTGTATTTCAATTGCAGACATTTCTTATACTTAAGAGAGAAATTATTACTTATCAACACAATATTTGCGTTACAAAAAAATTATGTTATTTTTAGATAATAATATATATATATAGATAGTAAATGACAGATGTTATTAATACAAATGAGGATATATTTTATTGGTCTCTTGATATAACAAAAGAAGACGCTAATAACATAATTGACATGGCAAAAGAGACGACAACAGAGAACTATAATTTAAATGATGCTGTTAAAGTTGAACTTGAGGAAAGGATAAAAGAATGTGAAAGAATACAAGAGGAAATTTACAATATTAACCCGGATCAAATGAAAGGTTTAGTACTTATTGCTAGTACAGGTGCAAATATATCATTAAATGTTGAAGAGTCATTAAAAACTCTTGAAAAAGAAGAAAAGGAAAAAAAAAAAGAAAACCTTGAAAGAATAAAGAAAGAAAATATTAAAAAAACACTTGAAGCTGATCCTATGAAAGTAGCTTATTTGGGAACAACTTATGAAGATAAAAAATCTAAAATAGATTATGATGCGTCAAAAGATACTATTGAATCAATAGACGATATCTCTCAATTACTAGAACAACCCCCTACCGAAGAAGAAATAAAATCCATGTTTCCAAATGAATTAAATATACAAAAAGAAGGAGAAGAAGTATCTAGTGTAAGCAATCCGAAGAACGACGGATCTGATAGTGAATCTGATGGTGAACCTGATGACAATAATTCTTTTTTAAATGGTATAATATCTGATTCTATAACTGACTCTTTGGAGTCTCTAATTGTTGATGAATATGTTGAAGAAGAACAAGAAAAAAAAGAGTCTCAATCCCCAGAAAACCCAGATAAAGTTAAAGAAAAAATTAGCGAAGCTATACAGATAGAAGTAAAAAAATTAAATGAAGAAGCAAATCAATTGTACAAAGATATATCTATCTTGCAAAAAAAACGTAGGCAACTGGAAGAGGTTTCAAAATTTGATTACTACTTAAATTATGATATAAATTCTGGGGGATTTTCTTTTTTGTTAGATCTTAATACTAACCCACAAACAAGTCAAGTGCAAACAGATCAAGTGCAAACAGATCAAGTGCAAACAAGTCAAGTGCAAACAAGTCAAGTGCAAACAGGTCAACAAAAATATAGAAAAGTTTTTTTATTCAAAAGAAAAAAAGGGATAGTTGACAAGCAATATTACATAGTAAGTAAAGAACAATTTACACATAACGGTAGCAGAGCTACACCATTAATTAGTTTTAGCTCTCCTAATTCTCTTGCAAAAACAATATTGGAATATAAAGATATTTTAACAGGATCTACCAAAATACTTACAACCATAATTTCTGAATTTACACAAAATAGTTCAGACTTGCAAAGTAAAATTATTGAAATGACTGCTACTACTTTTGCATCGCTAACAAAAGAACAAAAAAAAACATTCAACGCGCTATTATCTAGGGTGGTCATGCAAAACTATGCTTCAATTGTGAAAAGTCCAATTGAAGTAAAGATTTTATCAAAATATATTTATGAATTTTACTCAGCTTTTGTCGTAGAAACGGAGACTAGAACAACAGAAGACAGTTTTCACGAAAAAAACCCTTTACTTTCACAGAGTGATGATAATAATAACAAAAATAAAAGTGTTTTTCAAGGAATGACAGAATTACAAATATATTTAATACAATGTATATTTGGTCATCTAATTATAAATGTACTATTTACCAGAGGATATAATAAAAAACCATTCAAAGGAAAATTATTGGATGAGTTTAAAACAACAAGAGTCCAAGCACAAGAAGCAGCGATCCAACTAGCTAAAAGTACTGGGAATGCAATACACAGTGTTGCTGATAGAGGAGTAATTTTAGTTAATCAAGCTAGTAAATCATTCAGTAACTTTTTTAATGCAAAAAAAGGTGGTTCACATAAAATAAACCATACTTTTAAAAAAAATGGTCGTGTAAAAAAAATTGTTACAAGAAAAAGAAGCAGAAAAATAAATAAAATTAACTATGTTGGTGGAATGATATCTCTACAACAGATATTGTTTGGTATTACATTCTCTTATACAAAAATGGGTCCGTTTAAAATGTGGGCAATAATGTTGTCAGGAATTCCCTTTCTACAAAAAAGCGATACTTTTGGAAATAGATACTTTTACGGAGCAAGACCTGGTAAAATGGGGGGAAAGCTCTACAATAAAGTATGGTCCACGAATCCAATGACAATAGTTGCACCATTTATTAGTAAGTTACAACAAATTATGACAGAACAAATGAATAGTAAACATAGTTCAATGTTTATTCCATTTATTTTTTTTGAAATGATCGCTTTAATTTTATTATATATTATACAGTTGACTGATGCACTTCAAGTAGTTACCTTTTTTACTGATATTCCACCAGAATCTATATTTATTTTGCCGTTTATAGCTTATGTTATTTGTAGGGCAGTTAGAATTCCCGCTGTAGTATTGTATGGTATTGGTGACATACTTACTTTACATAGTAGTGAAAAATTTTCTCGTGCGATGTTGCGTTCATTTTCAAAGATGATGAGTTTCATTTTTATTGAACCTATAACTCAAAGGGAAGAACATTTTAATGATGTGCAAACCATAATGCAAGGAGGTTCTAGAATAAAAAAAACAAACTATGTTTCAACAATATTAGATGAAGATGGTGATGACGAACACGAACAAATCAACATGGAGCTTTTTCCGAAAAACAGTGGTCGCAACAAAAATAAAATACACAAAGAAAAAACAAAAACCAGAAGAAAGATGTAGTGGTGGACCCAATCTTACACTAACTATTTAAAGTGAAACGACTTAAACTTATTTCACTTTAAATATTCAAGAATACATATTAGATATGTACAGCTTGTACGGAATATTAGAGTCAAATAAAGAAACTAAAATTTTAAAAACGAGAGAAGAAGAATCGCCACATGGGTCAAGAAAATATACGTTTGTCAACTATAATAAGCGCCTCTTGACAAGTTTCAATTGCGAATCATATGGTCTTTTTCGTTCTGTCATTACAGATGAAAACGAAAATATACTTTGTTTCTCTCCTCCAAAAGCGGTTACTGGAATTAATTTTATTCACGCCTACAATGATCCATCTCACAAAGACATTCTTTGTGAAGAAACAGTTGAAGGTACTATGATAAATGCATTCTATGACAATTACTATCACGCGTGGCAACTAGTTACAAAGCAAAAGTTTGCGAATAAAATATATGGCGCTTCTGTTTTTGCGGATTCTGGAAAAAAAGTCAAGCTTACTATAGAGGAAATTTTTTTAGAGACTTTCAAGAAGGTTACAGGCAATCCATTCAATGATATCAACGATATTCTGGATAAAAAATTTTGTTATAGTTTTGTCTTGCAACATCCCTCAAATTATGTAGTTATTCCGTGCAAAGTCGCAAGGTTGACACTTGTTGCTGTTTACCAAATAGTTCGGACAACGATCGTTCAGATATACGATGCACCAGTGCCACCTGGCATATTTACACCTGTTTGTTATAATTCGTCCTTGCCCAAATCATTGACAAAAGAGGAAGAAGGTGAAGTCGCAGAGACAAATGAAGTGACATATACAGAACTCATTGAAAAATACGCGTCTATGAATGCTCCTTATACTGTCGCCGGTATCACGATATTCCACCGTCTTACAGGAGAACGGTGCAAAATTCGCAATCCCGCCTACGAAACAATTCGTCACTTGAAAGGCATGGACACGAAACTCATGTACCAATATTTATCGTTAAGAACAAATAGTAAAACTTTCATAGAAAAATATGTCCAACAATTTCCAGAGTACAAGAAAAAATTTATAGAATTCCGCGACCAACTTTACTTGTTTACACAAACACTTTATGAAAACTACGTGAAATGTTATATAAAACGAGAAATAACGAAGGAAAACATCCCAAAACAATTCAAAATACATATTTCCAACTTGCATAGTATCTACTTGAACAAACTTGTCCACAAAAAGTTGTACATAAATTTCCGTGAAGTCGTCAACTATATAAGTGAACTTCATCCAAGACAACTTGTATACAGTTTGACAATGCCTGTTACTGGAATTTAGTTTTTATTGATCCTATTTATATTTTTTGTTATCATTTATGGTAACAAAAATAATTATAATTATTTATTTCAATATCCGGGCAAAAAAGTTTATTTTTTTTTCTGAGTTCAAGACTATTTTGGCCGAACCGAAAATGGACAAATAAATGTCCAAAATCGAATTGTCCAAAATAGTTTTGGAAAAAAAAAGGCAAACTTTTTTGGATTTTTGGGTTGTGAGCATAATGGTCTTGTTTGTTTTTTTGGGTTTTTGGTTTGTTACGATAAATTTTTTTAGAGTTTTGAAAAGTTTGAAAACTTTTTTGAAAAAAAGGATTTAGGGGTAAAATTATTGTATCAAAATATAGTACAAATGATACAAAATTTAATACAAAATGTCTCCCCAGAAAACCCATGTTTTTCTTGCGACAAATGCAGCTTCATGTCTGGTAACAAAAAAGATTATAAACGTCATATATTGACAGCAAAACATCAAAATAATACGGGGGTATCATTTTATTTACCCAAAAAAACCCATAACCATGTATGCTGTTGTGGAAAAAAATATACATTTCATTCTGGTCTTAGTGTACATAAAAAAAAATGTAACTTCAAAGAAGAAACTGTTGAAAATTTCAAACCAAATTTGAAAATGTACGAAGACAAAGACATTCTTTTCAAACTATTGAACCAAAACCAGGAATTTCAAAAGCTTATTATAGACCAAAATAAACAGATTATGGAACTCTCTTCCAAGGGCGCGGGAACGGTTACAAATACAAATACGAACAGCAACAGCAACAACAACAGCAACAACAATAGCAACAATACAAATAATAATTTCAACTTGAATTTCTTCTTGAACGAGACCTGTAAAGACGCAATGAATATAAAGGATTTCATTGATTCTCTCCAAGTCCAATTCAAAGACTTGGAATACAATGGAGAGAATGGCTATGCTGCCGGAATTTCCAATATATTCTTGCGCGAGTTGAAGAAGCTAGACGTTTGTAAGAGACCCATTCACTGCAGTGACTTGAAGAGAGAAGTCATGTATGTGAAAAACGAAGACAGTTGGGAAAAAGAACGTGAATTATTGATCAAGTGCATAAAACAAATAACGCGGAAAAATGTGATTCTCTTGGCAGACTGGAGAGAAGCGCACCCGGGCTGCATGGATTTGTATCACAAAAAAAATGATCAATACAACAAGATCAATTGTGAAACGCTAGGTCCCTATTTAGATGACGAAGAAGTTAAATGTTTTAATAAGATTATTAGTAGTGTGGCAAAAGCAACTGTTATCAACAAGCATGGTTCTTGATTCAACTTGAGTGAATGAAGTTATCCTCTTGAAAAAGGTCCAAGTTGAATATGATCTTTTTTTTGTACTTGTATTTGGAATATTTGCAAGTCTCGTCAAGAACCGCAAATATCTTGAGTAAGCGCAGCGCATACTCTGGATTGCTTCGTTTGAAACGCGTCATCATGTATTTGATTTTTGTAAGGGATTCTTCCTTTCTGTTTACGGTCCAAATCAATGAGTTTTTGCGAGTTCGCAATAGTTTTCCAGCATTTGTCTCAAAAGAAAGGTCGCAAAGCAAGTGATTATTTCCTTTTACTACAGAGTAAAGGAGATCGTTCAAAGAAATTGAGGGAACGGTCCTCAAGTAATTAAGTGGTTTGTAAAAATGCTCA
>Ga0007873_1000062_pt1 | contig 32242 bp, 25 predicted proteins | sample CryBogCBH26May08_FD_71228 | JGI IMG/M metagenome (GOLD analysis project Ga0007873, IMG submission 71228) | Freshwater microbial communities from Crystal Bog, Wisconsin, USA - CBH26May08 | ecosystem: Environmental > Aquatic > Freshwater > Lake | place: Crystal Bog, Wisconsin, USA | collected...
GCATTGAGCCAAGCGGCATCAATGACTTCGCACACGGCAATCTTATGGTCGCCCGCTTCGCTGAAGTGGCTGACTTTGCAATCGAAATACACCAAACAGTCGGACATCACCGGTGCGCCGGTTTGTGCCGTTTGCCAAGCACAGGCAGCCATTTTGTCAGTCAGGTTGCCCCGACCAAAATGTTCGGCAAGCGCATAGTGGTTTTGCCCTAGCACATTGACGGTGCAGATCATACCCTTTTGCAGCAGTGTATACGAGAAATTCGCAGGATTGATGCTAAAAGCCAGCATCGGCGGTTTAAAAGACACTTGCATGACCCAAGCGGCGGTGAAGGCATTTTGCCGAAGTCCGTCGCTAACCCCAATGACATAAACACCATGGCTGATTTGCTTGAAAAGATTGGCGCTGTTTTCTATCATCGGCGGACCTCCAGTTGGATGCGCATAGACAGGTCTATGGCTGTTAGATGTTTGGTCAGTGCGCCAATGGAAATGTAATCCACCCCCGTTTCGGCGACGGCGCGGATAGTGTCCAAGGTGATATTGCCGGAGGCTTCCAGCTCCACGGCTTGGCTTCTTCGGGTCGGGATTTGTTTGTTGATTGCAACGGCAGTTTGCAGATCAGCCAAGCTGAAGTTGTCGAGCATGATGCGCTCGGGCTGTGCTGCCAATGCTTGGTGCAGTTCGTCCAGCGTTTCCACTTCCACCTCTATGGGTTGGCTGGTTATTAGCCGTGCCGTTTGTATGGCCAACGCCAGTGAGCCTGCGGCGAGAATGTGGTTTTCTTTTATCAACACACCATCATAAAGGCCGATACGATGGTTAGTGCAACCACCACAAGCCACTGCATATTTTTGCGCCAAGCGCAAACCGGGCAGGGTTTTGCGGGTGTCGAGAATTTTGCAGCCGGTACCAGCTACCGCATCCGCGTAGCGTTTAGCTATAGTGGCGGTAGCAGATAAGGTTTGTAGACAATTGAGTGCCGTGCGTTCACCGGTGAGCAATGCCCGGGCCGGGCCTTGCAATGTGCACAGCAGAGTGTCCGCAGCCACCCTGTGGCCTTCAGCCACCCGCCAAGTCACAGTTACTTGCGGGTCCAGTTCATTAAATACCGCATCAAACCACGCTTGCCCGCACATCACCATGGCTTCACGGGTGATAACTTGGGCGCTGGCAGTAATATGGGCAGGGATAATGGCGGCGGTCAGATCGCCACTGCCCAGGTCTTCTGCCAGAAACGGCTTGATATTGACGATGTCCATTCGGGTCATTGAATTTTGTTGGTATAGTTTAGCTGCGGGTATAACGTTGTTTAATGGCTTGTGCCAATTGGTGCACCGCCATCGCGTATTTGTTGCTGTTATTATATTTTTTGATGACTTTGAAGTTTGGGTGTACATACCAGTATTCTGGGCCTTCATAAGTGCTGAGTTCGATGATGGCTGGGTTGTTGGCAGCCGCGCTGGGTTGCGTGACGGGGCTATGGTATTGCCAGCCACTGCGCGAAAAATAATGGGCTACACTGCCAATAGCATCTTGCGGGTCCCAAAGATCACGCCGTCCGTCTTGGTCAAAGTCAACCGCCAAACGGCGAAAACTGCTGGGCATGAATTGCCCAAAGCCCATAGCACCGGCCCAAGAGCCTTGCGGTTTGCGGGGGTCAAAGCCTTCATCACGGGTCATCAACAGAAAATTCTCCAATTCTGAGGTGAAGTACTGGGAACGCCGGTAAGTATCAAACGATAAGGTGGTCAAGGCATCAAAAATACAGGTTTTGCCAAAATTTTTACCAAAATAGGTTTCCACACCGATAATGCCAACAATATATTCAGGATCGACACCATAAGTGCTGCTGGCACGCTGGATGGCGGCGGCGTTGTGGCGCCAAAACTCTACCCCGTTTCTGATATGGGCTTCGGTCAGAAATTTGTTGCGGTAACGTGTCCAGCTACCTGGGCTAGGTTTGCTGGGGCCGGTGGATGGCGGCGGATTTTCCAATCTGATGACCGAATCCAAGCGGTTAGCAGTGGAAAATAGGCCGTTAAGATAGCTTTCTGAAAAACCATGTTGCTGCACCATTTTTTTGATAAAGCTTTGCACCCCTAAAGACTGGGCGTAAGTGCCGCTGACCGTATTGGCGCCATAGTGGCCTGCCGCCTGTTCGGGCGGCAGCAAGGGTTGTTGGCTAAAGGCACGCGGGGATTGCTGTGGATAGGTCTGCACGGGAAGGGGCACTGGTTGGTAAACTTGTGCAGTGCTATCTAGTGGTGGTTGGGCCACATCACTGGCACAGCCTGCCAGCAACAGCAGAAAAACATTTATCAACAGGTGGTTAGGGTATTGTTTTGGCATGTTGCAGCCTCTTTGTAAGTATTACTATGCTTAAAATATGCCAACTTCAATAGGTCGTTAGCCCCAGATACGTTCCGGCCCTGAAGTCCAGCACGAAAATTTACGCCCTTTTTCCGTAAGGTGGGCAAGAAGTTGTTCTGGAGGAAAAGGGTTAACAATAATGATTTTTGTGTCGGTTGGTAAACCGTCAATTAAAAAATCAATTTCAGCTTTGTCACAATGCCAGTATGAAATCCCAGCGATAACGAAGTGTGTAATTGTCGAAGCATGATTTTTCCACTCATTATAGAACGGAGACACCCATTGAAAATCAATATACGGGGTGGTCTCGGCAGGCAGAACAACAAATCCTTCCACACGCGCATCCAAGAAACGTTCACGTTCGAATTGATGCACTGGGGTATTGTTAAGTGTACAGTGAACTTTCAATGGATATTTTATCTTTTGACCTATGTGAATACAGCCTGGTGCCATTTCAAGATCAATAGACCCGTGGGGCTTAAACAACAGTGGGCCAGTCCGAGGCCCTCTATTCTGGGCGCAAGCGTTATACAACCTTTTACCACTGGATATCTCGAATGCGCGTTCTAGAGATGTCTCATAGTTATAGGAAACTACAGTGCTAATGTTTCGATAGTGGCGCCGAATCCACTTTCGCCAAGGCCAATCAAGCAACATCCCTTCGGAAACGCTTGCATCAAAATTGCTGTAGGCCAGTGTAATGAATTGACGGAGCTCAGCATCCAACTCAGAACTCTTGGGTGATCCCAAGTTTGAGAATAGTTCAAAAGAAGTTTTTACGGAGGATTTCGGAAAAGCATTGTTGATTCTCGGAAACGCGTCTCTCCAATGGAGGTCTCCCAGCATTAAGCAAGGAAAACTTAACGGGTCTGATGGATTCCATAATGAATACCGACGAAATAGGTCAATCGCTAGACCATTTCCGGCAATAAGAGCAATGTTCGTGTTCATTTTTGTGCTTCCAAGCAGCCAAAGTTCATAATTTTGCACCGTTGTCAGGATGCCTGTCAGGGGTTGCCTCTATTTAGTTACGACACTCATCTCGGCTTTAAGGCTATTGGGAACTAATATCTTCGTATCTTCTCGCCCCACTTCCAAAATTTTTAGCGAACGAAAATCAAATCTGTCTAGAAAGGGAAAAATTGAAAGCCTAACAACTACCGACATTCATTCATAATTTTATCAATTGAGCTAATTTTATGCATTACATTTGTATAAAACACCCGGTAAAATGTAGAATAGCAGATTACCCTAAAGGCTGGCTACCAGCCAAAAAGCTGAACGGCCTCGTTTTTTATGATGGGTTTTATCCCGTCCACAAAAACCGCAAGGCCTACAGCCGGATTTAAATTGTCAAAATGTATATTGAGGTATTAGCGTGGAGCTAAGCGGTGCACAAATTCTGGTCCAAAGCCTTCAAGATGAAGGCGTAGAATATATTTTCGGTTATCCTGGCGGCGCGGTGTTGCATCTCTATGATGCCCTGTTCCAGCAGGAAGGTGTCAAGCATATTTTAGTGCGTCATGAACAAGGCGCCACCCATGCCGCCGACGGTTATGCCCGCGCCACCGGCAAGCCCGGCGTGGTGTTGGTCACCTCCGGCCCAGGTGCCACCAATGCCGTCACCGGTATTGCCACCGCTTATATGGACTCTATCCCGATGGTGGTCATTTCTGGTCAGGTGCCTTCGCCAGTGATTGGCAGTGATGCTTTTCAGGAAGTGGACATGGTGGGCATCACCCGCCCTTGCGTTAAGCATAATTTTTTGGTCAAAGATGTCACCAAACTGGCGGAAACCGTCAAAAAAGCTTTTTATGTGGCCACTACCGGCCGCCCCGGTCCAGTGGTGGTCGATATCCCAAAGGATATCACCGACCCCAAAATTAAAGTGCCCTATAAATACCCTAAAAAAGTGGTCATGCGTTCTTATAATCCGGTCACAGCGGTATCTAAAAACCAAGTCAAAAAAGCCGTCGAATTGCTGTTAAACGCTAAAAAACCTATGATTTATTCTGGTGGCGGGGTGGTATTGGGTGAAGCCAGCCAAGAATTGACGGCCTTCAGCCAATTGCTGGGTTATCCGGTGACCAACACCTTGATGGGTTTGGGTGCTTATCCTGCCAATGACAAGCAATTTGTTGGCATGTTGGGGATGCACGGCACTTACGAAGCCAATATGGCGATGCACGAAAGCGATGTGATTATTGCCATTGGCGCACGTTTTGATGACCGTGTCACTGGCAAACTGGACTTATTTTGCCCGTATGCCAAAATTATCCATATTGACATAGACCCCGCTTCCATTTCCAAAACCGTTAAGGTGGATGTGCCTATTGTCGGTGAAGTTAAACAGGTGCTGGCACTGATGATTGAGCTAATTAATGAACATAAAGGCAAGGTCAACAAAAAAGCTTTGGAAGCGTGGTGGTTACAGATTAGCCAATGGCAAGCCATTGACTGTTTGCAATATGACCGCGCCTCGGTGTTGATAAAGCCGCAATATGTCATTGAACAGCTTTATGAAGTGACTAAAGGGGATGCCTATGTCACCTCCGATGTCGGGCAGCACCAGATGTGGGCAGCGCAATATTACCGTTTTAGCAAGCCGCGCCGTTGGATCAATTCCGGTGGTCTGGGCACTATGGGCTTTGGCTTGCCAGCGGCTATCGGGGTCAAGTTGGCGTTTCCTGATGCCCAAGTGGCTTGTGTCACTGGCGAAGCCAGCATCCAGATGTGCATCCAAGAGCTGTCCACCGCTCTGCAATACAAAACACCAATAAAAATCATTAACCTGAACAACCGTTATATGGGCATGGTACGGCAATGGCAGGAATTCACTTACGAAAGCCGTTATTCACATTCGTACATGGACACCATCCCTGAGTTTGTGCAATTGGCGGAAGCTTATGGTCATGTCGGGATGCGCGTTGACCAACCCGACGAAGTGCGTCCGGCCTTGGAAAAAGCCTTTGCCATGACTGACCGCACAGTGTTTTTGGACATTATCACTGACCGCACCGAAAACGTTTACCCGATGATTGAAGCGGGCAAAGCCCACAATGACATGAAATTAAGGGTTGCCACCGGCACTTCAACCGACAGGGAGCTGGCATAATGAGACATATCATTTCCATTTTAATTGAAAACGAATCCGGCGCGTTGTCGCGGGTGGCAGGCTTGTTTTCTGCCCGTGGCTATAACATTGAATCGTTGACGGTTGCCCCCACCGAAGACCCCAGCTTGTCCCGGATGACACTGGTGACCAGCGGCAATGCCAATGTCATAGATCAGATCACCAAACAGCTAAATAAACTGATTGATGTGGTCAAACTGGTGGACTTGGTGGAATCTTCCCATATCGAACGCGAGCTGATGATGGTAAAGGTCAAGGCCGATGAGCAATCACGCAACGAGATAAGGAGCTTGGCGGATATCTTCCGTGGCAAAATCATTGATGTGACCAATAAGACGTATATTATTGAAATCACCGGCACGTCGGAAAAGCTGGACGCATTTGTCGCCACCCTTAATCCCGACCACATTGTGGAAGTCGTCCGCTCGGGCGCCACCGGTATTTGCAGGGGCGACCACGGTTTGCACGTCTAGCCGCAATCATTACAAATTTTTAACCTGATCAGAAAAATAGGAAAAACCATGCAAGTTTATTACGACAAAGATGCAGACCTAGCTATCATCACAGCAAAAAAAGTGGCCATTATTGGTTACGGCTCACAAGGCCACGCCCATGCCCTCAACCTGAAAGATTCCGGTGTGTCGGTGGTAGTTGGTTTACGCGCCGGTTCGCCATCGGCTGCCAAAGCCGAAGCGCACGGCTTGGTGGTCAAAGAAGTGGCGGCGGCAGTTGCCGAGTCAGATATTGTTATGATCTTGACCCCGGACGAATTCCAATCGCAGTTGTACAAAACCGAAATTGAGCCTAACATCAAACAAGGCGCGGCTTTGGCCTTTGCCCACGGCTTTTCCATTTTATACAACCAAGTGGTGCCCCGTGCCGACTTGGACGTTATCATGATCGCCCCTAAAGCACCGGGTCATACCGTGCGTTCTGAGTTTGTCCGTGGCGGCGGTGTGCCGGATTTGATCGCCATACACCAAGACGCTTCCGGTACTGCCAAAAGCATTTGTTTGTCTTACGCCTCTGCTATCGGCGGCGGCCGTTCAGGCATTATCGAAACCACTTTCCGCGACGAAGCCGAAACCGATTTGTTCGGCGAACAAGCGGTATTGTGCGGCGGTGCGGTTGAACTGATCAAAGCTGGTTTTGAAACTTTGGTGGAAGCGGGCTATGCCCCTGAAATGGCTTATTTTGAGTGCTTGCACGAATTGAAATTGATTGTGGATTTGATGTACGAAGGCGGCATTGCCAATATGAACTACTCCATTTCCAACAATGCTGAATACGGCGAGTACGTCACCGGCCCGAAAGTCATTAACGAAGAAAGCCGTTGGGCAATGAAAGAAGCTTTGCAAAACATCCAAAATGGCGAGTACGCCAAACGCTTCATCATGGAAGGCATGACCAACTACCCAGAAATGACCGCCAGACGCCGCCTGAATGCGGAACACCCTATTGAGGTGGTCGGTGCTGAACTGCGCAGCATGATGCCGTGGATTAAAGCCAACCAGATTGTTGATAAAAACAAAAACTGATTGGTTTATATCGTAGTGTGACAGCACAAAAAAGCCCCGGTTGCCGAAAAGCACCCGGGGCTTTTTTTTACAATCTGCCTAGCTGTGTTAATGATGCCAGTATTACGCTTGAGAAGTGTTGACAATAACCATCAGAAAAACGCTTTCAACACCAGTGAAATGACACCTGCCAGCAATACACCCAGCATCCAACTTTTTAATTTTAATTCGCCATCAATGCGTTCAAAGCGGTTATTTATGCGTTGCTCCAGATCACGCAACTCATGGCTTAGATGTTTTTTAGTGACAAATTCCTTGAGATTGACTTCTAACACCTCAGACAGTGCCTCGACTTTGGCTTGTTTATCAGGCACTCCGGCGGATTTTAAGATGTCAAAGGTGATTGCCGCCATATAGGCCCCTGTGTTTTGAGTGGCTGTTGCACGTTCTTTAACCGCTGTTGGCTTATGCCGGAAAATACGCGCGTAGGATTAATGCCAAGACTCCGCCCACCTGCAATCCCATCATCCATTTCAACAAGCCCAGCTCACCCATCAGGCGTGTGTCGATGCGGTCAATTTTGGCATCTAAGCCATCTAGCCTGCGGTCTATGTTAATGAAGTCTGTTTTGGTGGCGAGTTGGGATTCTAGCGTTTCTGCAAAGACACCTTGTAAAGCTTCGGCTTCCGCTTTGGCTTGAGTATCGGAAATGCCAGCCGCTTTAAGTTTTTCTACAAATTTTAAGGTATCAAAAGTGATGGTTGCCATAATACAATCCCATGGAGTTGGCCTAGCGTTTAGTTTACCATGCTTGGCACTTGCGGCAAGCTTGTTGGATAGCATTTTGATTGCAATTTCCCAGCTATAAAAACTAGCGGACACTTGGGACGCCAAATATTTCCACTTGATCCAAATGCAGAACAGTTTTCTCTAGGAGTTCCAGTTTAACGAACCGGGCTTTTAAACGGTTTAACGGGACCAGTAAAGGCGGTACGCCATTAAATGGCCTCACCCCCCCGAATGGCGGGCGATAGTTATGGTTATAGACAACCACCCAGTCTATTTGATCAACTGAAATTAATATTCTTAACGTTCTAATCCGCTCCTGACAATTATCGAGACGGTTATAAACCAGAACCCCATCCAAATCGTAATCATCACCAAGATCAACTGACCACCAAGGATTAACCTCAATACCGGTATGAAATCCGAATTTGCCGGTCTTATTGCCATTGACCGCACCACCCGCACCTTCAGGTGTTGTAAAAGCAGATATTGAACTTTGTGACGCAAGCTTACCCTTAGCAATGTTTTTGTCACTGGATGTCATTGAAACCAAGAATGACACTGCCTCGGCCAATAATCCTGAATGGGCCAGTTTCTTCGACACGTCTTCATATTTGTTTTCAAGCCATTGGACTGTTTGCTTAAGGCTGTTAATTTCTGACTGGACTGAATCAGCATTTTTAAGAAAAACACCATCAAGATGCAAAGGGGGTTTTGCGGCAACATTAATGGCATCAAGCTGATGAGGAAGCGCGAGCGGGACTTTTTGAGTGGTGAACCTATCCTTTCTTAAAAAAGTAATTTCCAACAGGTTTGGCACCGCCAATTTTTCCCCAAACATGGTTTTACCGGCAATGTTGTTGGGATGGACATGCACCAGTCCAAAAAGATCGCTCAGCCTATCCAATACAGGAACAAAAACGCCTTCAAGGAACTCAACTCTTGAAAGCAATTTGAGGTCATGAATTTCAAGAACAATAATCCTGAACCGTGATAAAGTTTCTGGCGAGGCATTGAGCAAGTTTCTATACTCAGCACCCTCTATATCCATTTGTAAAATTAGGTCGCTATCTGAAGCGGTATTGATGCCCACCCATTTATTAATATCAAGCGTTATGTCATTCTCTTCAATATCAAGCCATTTTTTTTCAAAAAACTGCAGACCATTAATCAATGGCGTCCTAAATTTTTCAACATCAGACGAATAATCACACATAAACGCCTTGATGCCATAATTGTTGGACAAGTGATCTTCAAAATCTTTGAAGTTATTGGTCCCTGGAGAAAAACAAGCTTCTATACCCTGCAGGTCATTGGGGACAAGATAGCCCCCATCACGTTTTGGCCCTATCCTGATCAAGGGCAGCCCACATTGCACCGGCGCCAACTTGTTGACAACCGCTTCAATGCTTGCCAGCGAAGCCAGTCCGCTATCCCCGTCAAGTTTTTCATAAAGCGCATCATTGTTTAATAATTGCTTAGTGACACCAAATTTATTGAGAATTGATCCCATTGCCTACCCTAAAATAAAAAAATCATTGTACATGAACCGTGTCCAGCGGATAACGTCATGCCTTGTCGCGTCAGCTTTTGGGCCTTAACTAAACCCATAGTGCCGTATGGAAAAAATTGTAACAAAAATGGCTACTTATTAATTGATTGCTGGGCTTTTGCCTCTGCTTTCTGTTGTTCGGAAAAATAAGTGCCGGTCAATACCACGGTTAAAATAATCAGGTAAATGACCGCCGCCACATAACGGGCTTTTTTGCTGTGTTGGTATTCTTCCATTGCCCCTCAACCTTGTTAGTAAAAAAATAAATTGCTATGCAAAAAAACGCTTCAGATAATACCCCGTATGCGATTTTTCGCAAGCGGTTATCTGTCTGGGTGTGCCTTCTGCCAACAACAGCCCGCCACCATCGCCCCCCTCCGGCCCCATATCAATTATCCAATCCGCAGTTTTAATCACATCCAAATTGTGTTCAATGATAATCACGGTGTTACCCTGGTCACGCAGCTGGTGCAGAACTTTTAACAATTGTTGGATATCATGGAAATGTAGCCCGGTGGTGGGTTCATCCAAAATATATAAGGTTTTTCCGGTATCACGCTTGGAAAGTTCCTTGGCCAGCTTGACCCGCTGGGCTTCGCCACCGGAGAGGGTGGTGGCATTTTGCCCTAGTGTGACGTAGCTAAGCCCCACTTGCACCAAGGTCTGCAATTTACGCGACAGGCTGGGCACGGCACTGAAAAATTCGGCGGCATCTTCAACGGTCATAGCCAGCACTTGATGAATAGTCTTGCCTTTATAGCGGATTTCCAGTGTTTCGCGGTTATAGCGCCTACCCTGGCAATGGTCACAATTAACAAAAATATCCGGCAAAAAATGCATTTCCACTTTTATCACCCCATCACCCGCACAGGCCTCACAACGCCCGCCTTTGACATTAAAACTGAAGCGTCCGGGCAGGTAGCCGCGTGAGCGGGCTTCTGGGGTGGCGGCGAACAATTCACGTATCGGCGTAAACAGGCCGGTATAGGTGGCGGGATTGGAGCGCGGGGTGCGGCCGATTGGGCTTTGGTCAATATCCACCACCTTATCAAAATGGCCTAAGCCTTCGACTGATTCACAGGGTGCGGGGATGATGCTGGCGCGATTGATTTGCCTTGCTGCGTAGCGGTATAAGGTGTCGTTCACCAAGGTCGATTTGCCGGAGCCGGACACGCCAGTGACACAGGTCAGCAAACCGACCGGAAAAGCCACATTGACTTGTTTAAGATTGTTGCCGCTGGCCCTGTGGATAACAATTTGTTGCTCGGGATTCGGTGGCGTTAGTGTTTCCGGTACGGCAATACACTGTTTACCGGACAGGTATTGGCCGGTGAGTGAAGCCGGATTATTAAGGATGTCGTCCAGACTGCCTTGGGCGATAATTTCCCCGCCGTGAATGCCGGCACCGGGGCCTATGTCTACGATATGGTCGGCGGCACGGATAGCGTCTTCGTCGTGTTCAACTACAATGACCGTATTGCCCAAATCACGCAAATGGAACAAAGTATTGAGCAGGCGCTGGTTATCACGTTGGTGTAGGCCAATAGAAGGCTCGTCCAGCACATACATGACCCCGACCAAACCGGCACCAATTTGGCTGGCCAGGCGGATGCGCTGTGCTTCGCCGCCCGATAAGGTATCGGCACTGCGATCCAGGGTCAGATAATCCAGGCCCACATTTACCAAGAATTCCAAACGCGCCTGAATTTCTTTGATGATTTTTGCCGATATTTCGCCACGTTGACCGCTTAACTGTAACGATTGAAAAAAACCTAAGGCTTTACGGATGGGTAAGCGGGTGATCTGCTGGATGGGTTGGCTGTCTATGAATACATTTCTGGCGGCAGTGTTCAGCCTTGCGCCCTGACAGTCTGTACAAGTTTTCTGGGACAAGTATTTGGCCAGCTCTTCACGCACCGATGGCGAGTCGGTTTCATGATAGCGGCGTTCCATATTGGCAATAATACCTTCAAATGGATAGCTTTTTTTTCTGCCCCCGTCGTTGCCATTAAAAAAATTAAATTCGATGGGTTCATCTGCACTGCCAAACAAAATGACGGCCTGATGCTCTGCAGTCAGCTGGTTGAAAGGTGTGTCCAGATCAAAACCATAGTGTTTCGCTAATGAAGCAATGAGTTGGTAATAATAGACATTGCGCTTGTCCCAGCCACGGATGGCACCGCTTGCCAAGCTAAGGTCGGCATTATGGATAATTAGATCAGGATCAAAGTGTTGGCGCACCCCCAGCCCGTCACAACTGCTGCAAGCACCTTTGGGGTTGTTAAACGAGAAAATGCGCGGTTCCAGTTCGCTGAGGCTATAGCCACAATGCGGGCAGGCATAGCGCTCAGAAAACAACAATTGCCGGTTGTCTTCCAAGCATACGGCAATGGCGAGGCCATCGGCGACGCGCAGGGCGGTCTCAAACGATTCTGCCAAACGCAGCGCAAGGTCAGTACGGATTTTAAAACGGTCTACAATGGCTTCTAAGGTATGTTTCTTTTTTAAATCCAGTGCCGGGGCATCATCCAAATCATAGACTTCACCGTCAATTCGGGCACGGATAAAGCCTTGGCTACGCAAATCGTCAAGTACTTGGACATGCTCCCCCTTGCGGGCATTGATAACTGGCGCGAGCAACATCCACCGCTGGCCTTCCGGTTGTTCCAGGACCAAGTCCACCATCTGGCTGATGGTTTGTGCTTCCAGTGATATTTTATGTTTAGGGCAGCGTGGCGTACCGGCCCGGGCATACAGCAGCCGCAGGTAATCGTAAATTTCAGTGATGGTGCCGACGGTAGAGCGCGGATTATGCGAGGTTGATTTTTGCTCAATGGCAATAGCGGGTGACAAACCTTCGATGTGATCAACATCGGGCTTTTCCATCAGTGACAAAAATTGCCTGGCATAGGCGGACAATGATTCCACATAGCGGCGCTGGCCTTCCGCATAGAGCGTGTCGAACGCCAACGAAGATTTGCCCGAACCGGACAAACCGGTAATGACTATAAGTTTATCCCTCGGCAGATCGAGGTCGATGTTCTTCAGGTTATGGGTTCTGGCGCCGCGAAGGCTGATGGTGTCCATGATAAGAAAAACCGATCTATGCAGTGTTATTGGTCTAGCTGATTGGATGTCATGGCATCAAGCCCATGCCTATATGTAAACCGAAGGGCATCAGGCAGCAGACTAAAATACATCTTTGGCTGTTATGATAGCACAATACCTAGTTGGATGTGGGGCCGTAGCCAGTGGGTGAAAAAATGACATTATTAATTCATAACAGCAGATTTAATTGATATGACAAATATCGTAACATAATCCAACAGCAGTTATTATTTATCGCTATAATTTTTTACAAAATAAGTGGTTAATTATAATCATAAGAGATAAAACTTCACCACCGAACTGAACAAACCATCCAATGTTGAATCAGTGTATTCATAATATACGCTATATTAGAGCCAAATGTTTATGTATATAATGGGCTTTGATTAAGCCAAAATTCAATCAGAATTTGTATTCAAATACTTGACGAGGGGCTGCAATCGGCTGAAAACGGAGCATTTGTTTTAAAACATCAAATAGTTGGACTATGAAGGGCTAAAAATCCAGCTTTATCAGGTTGTTATTTAATTTTATGAAAATTAAAATGGAACTAATTTATGTGTCCATGATCACATATACCGATGTGATTGCTAACTTATCCGGAGAGGCCGCACAGCAAAATAGTGCAGTACGTCAATAACGCTTGCGTGACTAAGCCAGCAGTAACAATTTTGGCTGTGGGCATAAAGGAAAAATGTCCCGGCAATATTTACCACCCCTACTCAAGGTTGATCAAAATGAACACAATATCCCCCTCTCTTTTTAAAATCATCGTTGGGGCAATAACCCTGTTGAACCTGTTGGACGCTTTGGCAGCAACGCCGCCTACCGTCACGCTCACTTCGTCACCGTCTGTCGTGCCATACAACGGCTCTGCCACACTGATCTGGAAATCCATCGGTGCCACGGCTTGCAATGCCACAGGGGGATGGTCAGGTTCTGTCCCTCCGGTCGGCAGCAAGATCGTCAGCAACTTGACCAGCTCCACGAATTTCACGCTGGCTTGTTCTGGTCCGGGTGGCGTGACTACACAATCGCTAACGGCCATCGTGGCCGCCAAGACCACACCGCAGGTTAATGCCGCTTCCAACTTAGGTGTCAACATAGCCGGCGTGTGCGACTGGTGCAATGACTTCACCTTTGTCGATATCATGAAGGGTGCACGGGGCTTTGCCAAATCGAACGTAGCATGGGACCCTGTCGGCAACCCGGTCACTGTGGATAGCAATGGCTGGCCAACCCAAGATTTTGGCGTATATTTCACCACCTTTGCGTCAGACCCATTAGGCCGACCGCTCACCCAAACCAACCCGAGCTTTTTCGGGATTTATACGCTCAGTTTTACCGGACAAGCAAAACTGTTCTCAAACAGCTGCAATTATTTCACCAACCAAACTTATAACGCCCAACTGAACACCACCACCGCGCAACTGGTGGTGGGCAGCAAATGTGGCGCACTAGACATAGAGTTCAACAACACCCAGCGCACCGCCACCAGCGGCACCAACACTGGCCTGCAAAACGTCCAATTGTTGCGCCCCGGCTATGCCCTTGGCACATCACAGGTGTTCACCACCCAGTTCCTCAACGCGTTGGCACCGTTCAGCACTTTGCGCTTCATGAATTTCCTGCAGACTAATGGTAATACAGTGACTTCTTGGGCGGGCAGGACATTGCCAAACATGCCCATCCAGCACTCCGTCAACGGTGTAGCTTGGGAATATGTCATCCAGTTGGCCAACCAAAGCGGCAAGGATATCTGGATCGATATCCCTGAAGGCGTGGACTTGACCGACCCAACCAGCAACAACTATGTGACCCAGTTGGCAAGCTTATTGAAAGCCAACCTGAACCCTGCCATCCATGTCTACGTTGAATACAGCAACGAGCTTTGGAACACACAGTTCACACAAACCGCCAACAATTATAACCAAGCGCAACTGGATGTCAGCTCAGGTGCCGACACCACCCTGAATTATGACAAGATCAACAATCCCTACTACTGGGGCTATCGCCGCATTGCCCATCAAACATTAAGGATCAGCCAATTGTTTGCTGCGGTGTATGGGCCGGCCGCCATCAACACCACCATCAGGCCGGTGTACATGAGTCAATATGTACAACCTTATTTGGCTGAAAACGGCTTGCATTACTTGCAACAAAACTTTGGCAGCCCAAACCAATATCTGTACGCAGTTGGCGGTGCGCCTTATTACTCCCTGCCACTGGCTTACACAGATATCGATAGCATGTTCGTGTCCTTGCTCGCTGGGGCTAACCAAGTGGTTGGCGGCTTTTCAGGATTGCCTGCTTATACCGGGGCCTACCCGTTATATACCGGAATCACATACCAAAGTCTTGCCAATTATTTTGGCATCAAGAACATCAGCTATGAAGGCGGGCCGGATGTCAGTCGTGGCACGAACGCAGTTATTGACGAGCAGGCCAATAATGATGTGCGGATGATGAATATGCTGCAGAATTATTTGCAGGATGCCATTGGCTGTGGCAACAGCTTGTTAATGCTATTTGAGTTGCAAGGCAATACTGGTGACCCTTTTGCCATCTACCGTGATTTTGCTGTGCCTAGCCAAAAAAGCGCCGCCATTAACGCAGTCTCCACCACACCGCTGGCTAATCTTACTGGCTGTTCATCATCCATCACTGACTAATGCTTTGCGGCAACCAAACCTTACCAGTTTGGTTGCCGCAAAGGCGGGACTTGACATTTTTTTATTAAATAGGCTGAAAAATAATTTGTATGCCATAAATTGAATTATTCAACGTCTCAGCAATACAATCTTCCCCATCACCGACAACAACAAAGCCCTCTGCATTTTCAAATGCACCTATCACCATCAATTTATACTTGGCCTTTAATTGTTCACTTAAGCGTACCGAAAAACCAGTCAAACTCTTTCCGCTTCCGCGTGTCCCAACAAAACTATTACAGGTGACCCAGTCCCCCCAACTACCAGTATGGTTGCGCGCCCTATATTCTATGGCATCCTTAATCGCACTATCAGCGCATGTAAATATAAAGCCTTGTATAAAATAGGGCCTTTTTCCATCTGTTATTATTGATGGTATGTTTTCATTGACCACATCACCAATACCGCCTATATGTGTTGTCAATCCGAGGTTGCCTATATTGGCATACTCATCAATAAAAAGAATAGGCGTTTTCATCCGCTCAGCTGTTTCTGCTTTATCCAGCCTTGAAGGTATACCATTGCTTCTTTCTGAGTTAAAATCCTTATCTATAAGAATTAGATTATGGTAAAAATGTACGCCAACAGTATGCATTTCCAAATAATTAGGTTTTTCTGCTACGGGTATTTCTGCATAATTTATCCAATCGGGTATGTTCTTGAAATAGGAATAAGTGGGGTTTTCCGGGTTATATGCCCTTTTGCCATTAGAATCTACACCATCCCAGTAACTGGTCTGGGTGTCTTCAATCACATACATCCCGCCATCTTTTACTTTAGAAAATAAAATACCAAATGTTTCAATAACATGTTCAGGTCTGTGGCTTCCGTCATCCAAGACGATATCAAAATCCCCATATGACTTATGAATTCCTTCTAAAAATTCCTTATCAATTTGGTTACCCTGATAGACCTTTACTCTAGGGTCGTCAAAATGCATCAGTTTTTCATAAATATCAATGCCGATGATTACCGTGTCAGGATGGGTGAACCATTCCGACCACACCCTAAGGCTATTGCCGCCTAGATAAGGGTCAGCGATGCCACCTATGCCGATTTCCAATAGGACAATCGGTTTGTCTTTATATACAGAAAAATGACTCTCATAATGCGGTGTGTAAAAATGAACCCCCCATTTGTCCGTTTTATGTTTTATAGAAAGCTCTGTTAGGTTCATAAGATTAACTCCAAAATTGTTGACGATGATAATACTGACTAAAATAAACAGTGCCAATACGATTATGATATTTATCTATATAATAACAGTCGTAGAATAAAAACCGACTGTTCATGGCAAAGATATTACACTGTGTTTTTCTGTTAAAAATGGTAAAAATCAGAAAAATTATACCATCACCGCACAACTTTAGGCTGGCAGATATTGAAAACACAAACGCTGACCCATATTTTCCAACCCGTTTCGCCAGACAGTGACCAGACGAATGTAGCCAATATATGCAGCGCCAACGCGCCATCTTGCAGTTAGGCCGATAAGCGCGAACTAATTCAAAAAAGCCCTGGAAGCACCAAAGCCCAGGAATCCAAAACATCGCCAAATGCTTTTGCGCTGTTGCTAATTGGCCTTAAATGGCTATGCCATACACAGCAGTAAAATCAGATACTTAACAAAAACGCTGTGGCCCCCATCAAGGTTTTTGCAAATACGCCAAAACCATGTACAAAGCAGCAATTGACCGGGCTTCACTACACTCGCCAGTGGCCAACAAGCCGTTAATGTCAGCCAATGGCCAAGCAATGACTTCCAGTGCCTCCGGCTCATCACCAGGCAATTTTTCTAGATAAAGGTCTTCCGCGAGGATGAGCTCGGTGACATGCTCCAGATAGGCCGGTGCGAGGGAAAAAGTATAAAGGTGGCTGAGTTTTTTGGCACCAAACCCCACCTCCTCCTTCAGCTCACGGTTGGCGGCCTCTAGAAATGACTCTCCGGCATCAACTTTGCCCTTGGGCAAGCCAAGCTCATAGCGGTGCACCCCGGCACAATATTCGCGGATCAACAACACTGTTTCCGAATCCAATAGCGGAACAATTAACACTGCACCGTTGGAGCCGCTCCGTGACAAACGCTCATAATTGCGCTGTTCACCATTGCTAAATTGGATATCCAGAGACTCAATCCGGAACAAGCGGCTTTGGGCAGCTAATGTTTTATGTAAAATTGTCGGTTTTTCAGCCATAATTCACCACCTGCCCATTCACCCGAAATATAACCCACTCTTATGGTTAATTGGAAATTAGTTGACACCGTACTGCTCGACATGGACGGCACCCTGTTGGATTTAAATTTTGACAACCATTTTTGGAAGGACTATGTGCCACAAAAGTATGCCGACCGCCACGGCCTGTCCTTGGCAGATGCCAAGCTACAGCTGATCCCACGCTTTAAGTCCTTGGAAGGGCGGATAGAATGGTACTGTTTGGATTATTGGAGCAAAGAGCTGGAACTGGACATTATGGGACTGAAAGCGGAAATTGCCGGTTTGATCACCGTGCTGCCCCATGCCGTCGATTTTCTGGAAAAAATCCGGACAACACGACAAAAAGTGTATTTAGTGACCAACGCCCATCGGGGCAGCCTGGATTTGAAAATGTCCAAAACCTGTCTGGACGTTTTTTTTGACGGCATTATCAGTTCGCATGATTATGGCTTACCCAAAGAAAATACCATTTTTTGGGAACGTCTAAATAAAAACCAAGCGTTCGACAAAAACCGCACATTGTTGGTCGATGACAACCTGACAGTGCTGGCTGCCGCCCAACACTATGGTATCGCCCACTTACTTTCGGTCAGTAAACCAGATTCTGGTTTGCCCAAAAGGGATATTGCCCACTTCCCTGCCATTGAAGATTTTAGGGAACTGATGGACGGGCTTTAGGTTTACGGCCATCCGACATTCGGCCATTGCCTGCAAAAGGCTTGTTTTTGCTGGCAGGCCGAAGCGCGGGCATGACCACATCTGCCAACAAAGTTTTCAGCAAGGGCTGTACGGTTATTTTTTCGCCGATATACTCCTCAATATCGGGCATTGAATAGGCGTATTGTTCGCACACAAAGCTGATAGCCTCACCGCTTGCCCCAAAGCGGGCGGTACGGCCTATGCGGTGCACATAGTCCTCCACATCTTGCGGCAAATCATAATTGAACACATGCGAGACATCGGCAATATGCAGCCCTCTGGCGGCCACATCGGTGGCAATCAGTAAATTGACACGGTTCTCCTGAAAATCATTCAGCAATCGTTCCCGCCTATCCTGCGGCACATCACCGCTCAACGCGGCAACCATAAAACCATTGGCCTTAAGTGTGCTGTCCAACAATTCGGCACAGCGTTTGGTATTGACAAAAATAATGCTGCGGGGCGGGTTGTATTCCTTCAATAATCCTACCAAAAGCGGAATTTTCTGCTCGTTGGAAGGGCAAAACGCACTTTGCCGTATAGCTTTTGCCGTCACTTGTTCGGTTTCGATACGGATGAGCACAGGATTGTGCATGTGCTCGTAGGCCAATTCGGTCACCCTGTAAGACAATGTGGCGGAAAACAACATATTCAGGCGCTGCTCCGGCTTGGGCATTTGCCGCAACAAGTAACGGATGTCCTTGATAAAACCCAAATCAAACATACGGTCAGCCTCATCCATGACGGTCACTTGGATATTGCTGAGGCTAAAAGCTTTTTGTTTGTAAAAATCAATGATACGTCCAGGCGTGCCAATAATGATGTCAATATCGGATTTTATTTTTTCCAATTGTTTTTTGTAATCTGTGCCACCATAAACCAGCGCGTATTTAAAATCCAAAAATTTACCCAGCAGCAGCGCGTCCTTATGGATTTGAATGGCCAATTCACGCGTAGGTGCAATAATGATGGCACGGGGATGTTTGCTTTTAGCCGAGTCTGAAGCATCCCTGATGCGGGTAGGCTCAAGCGGCGCAACGGGTGCTTCCCTATCATCCATCTGCGCCAGCCCGTCCCAACCGACAATCCCGTCGTCACCCTCTTCGTCTTCGGGAGAGTCTTGCCAATCCTCGTTGAGCAAGCACTGGAAAGTGGCCAGCAAAAAGGCGGCGGTTTTGCCAGTCCCCGTTTGTGCTTGACCAGCAACATCCTTGCCGCGTAGCGAGAGAGGCAAGGCCTTGTCTTGAATGGGGGTGCATTGTTTGAACCCAGCTTCTTTCAAACCGGTTAGGATACGGTCGGACAATTCAAGGTTACTAAAACGGGTTTCGGTAAGATGAGTATTTTTCATAGGCTATAGGATAACGCAAAATTCAATACGATTGAAATTGATTGACTACGCGGGCCTTCCACCCTATAGTTTGATCTTTTATTTTTTGGAGAAAAAATGTGAGCGATTCGGTTCTTCATGTTACTGACAGTGAATTCAATGAAACAGTTTTACAAGCAACTGGCCCCGTGCTGGTTGATTACTGGGCGGAATGGTGCGGCCCTTGCAAAATGATCGCCCCTGTGCTGGATGCTATAGCTGAAGAGTACAAAGGCAGGCTGACCGTTGTAAAACTCAATATTGACGATAACCCACAAGCCCCGCAACATTATGGTGTCCGCGGCATACCCACACTGATGCTGTTTAAGGACGGCGATGTGGAAGCCACTAAAGTAGGTGCATTAACCAAATCTGAGCTAGTCAAATTTTTGGAAAGCAATATATAACCCCATACAGCTACCCCGTTCCACCACAAAATGATGGACGGGGCTAGAAAGCTAGGGTATAATGCCCAATTGCCGATGTCTTGGCACTCATTTCAAATCATCCAAACACACCCCTTAACCCCTTATACCTCACCCATGCCATTTACGGTATCTTGCCGTAGCTGTTGGCCTTCAAATTGCCTTTTATGAACCTAACCGAGTTAAAACTAAAACAAATAAGTGAAGTTATTGAAATTGCAGAAACTTTAGGACTTGAAAACGTTGCCCGTTCGCGCAAACAAGACCTGATCTTTGCCATCCTAAAAAAACAAGCCAAAGCAGGCGACGATATTTACGGCGACGGTGTGCTGGAAATTTTGCAAGATGGTTTTGGTTTTTTGCGTACCCCCGGTTGTTCATACTTGGCAGGCCCCGACGACATTTACGTCTCGCCAAGCCAAATAAGACGGTTCTCACTGAAAACCGGCGATACCATCAGCGGCAAAATTAGGCCGCCAAAAGATAACGAACGTTATTTTGCCATGCTTAAAGTTGAGCAAATCAACTTTGAACCGCCTGAAAACACTAAGAATAAAATCCACTTCTCAAACTTGACCCCCCTATTTGCCAAACAACGTTTCATACTGGAACGCGGCAATGGCACCAGTGAGGATTTGACCGGCCGCATCATCGACCTTATCGCCCCTATCGGCAAAGGCCAGCGCGGCCTGATAGTGTCGCCCCCAAAAGCGGGCAAGACCATGATACTGCAAAGCTTGGCGCAAGCGGTGGCGGAAAAAAACCCGGAATGTTATCTGATTGTGCTGCTGATTGACGAACGCCCGGAAGAAGTGACAGAAATGGAGCGTTGCGTAAGAGGCGAAGTGATTTCCAGCACCTTTGACGAACCGCCGACGCGCCATGTGCAGGTTGCCGAAATGGTCATTGAAAAGGCCCGCCGCTTGGTGGAGCATAAACATGACGTGGTCATCTTGTTGGACTCCATTACCCGTTTGGCTAGGGCTTACAACACCGTGGTGCCGTCATCAGGCAAGATTCTTACAGGTGGTGTGGATGCCAACGCCCTAGAAAAGCCCAAGCGCTTCTTTGGCGCCGCCAGAAACATAGAAGAAGGCGGCAGCTTGACCATTATTGCCACGGCACTGGTTGAGACCGGATCCAAAATGGATGATGTCATCTACGAAGAATTTAAAGGCACCGGCAACATGGAGTTGCACCTAGACCGGAAGATTGCCGAAAAACGTATTTACCCCGCCATCAATATCAACCGTTCGGGCACCCGCCGCGAAGAATATCTGGTTGACCCCGAAACCCTGCAAAAAACCTGGATATTGCGCAAAATTCTCCAGCCCATGGATGAATCTGCCGCCTCTGAATTTTTAATCGGTAAACTGAAAGACTTCAAGACCAATAATGAGTTTTTCGACTCGATGAAACGTTAAGCCCTTCAGCAAGGCTTGGTAATCACCAGACATTGCCAACCTGATTTATCTCTGCGCCAAATGAGCCATAGCCCCCAGCAAATACCGCGTATCGCCATCACACCGGGTGAACCCGCGGGTATCGGCCCTGACATTTGCATACAAATCGCACAGCAACATTTGCCTTGTCAACTGGTTGTTATCGCTAGCCCCGAATTGCTGCAACAGCGCGCCAGGCAATTGCATATGCCGCTTAGCCTGATTGCATTTGCCGCTGATGCGCCCGCCTACCGTCAGCAAGCGGGGAGCTTATGTGTGTTACCAGTTGACTTGGCCGGGCCGGTGCAAAGTGGGCAATTGAACGCCGCCAATAGCCGTTATGTGCTAACAACCATCAGCCAGGCAGCACAAGGCTGCCTAGATGGCCTGTTTGATGCTATGGTGACAGCCCCGGTTCATAAGGGCATCATTAACGATGCCGGATTCCGCTTTAGCGGACATACCGAATATATTGCCGAAATCACCGGCGGCCACCCCGTCATGATGCTGGCAACAGCTGGCTTACGGGTGGCATTGGTCACCACGCATTTGCCTTTGGCACAAGTCAGCCCAGCCATCACCCCTGCTGTTTTAAGCGCTGTTATCAGCACCCTGGATAATGATTTGCGCCACCGTTTTGGCATAAGCAAGCCTAAAATACTGGTCTGTGGTTTAAACCCCCATGCCGGGGAAAATGGCCACTTGGGCAGGGAAGAAATTGAGATCATCAGGCCAGTGCTTGACAGTTTGCGTAGCCAAGGCCTACAACTGCTTGGCCCGCTACCCGCTGACAGCTTATTTACCGCCAAATACCTGGATGCGGCGGATGCGGTATTGGCCATGTACCACGACCAAGGTTTGCCGGTGTTAAAATTCAAAGGCTTTGGCCGTGCCGTCAACATCACGCTAGGCTTGCCCATTATCCGCACTTCGGTCGATCATGGCACCGCCTTGGATTTGGCCGGCAGCGGCGCAGCCGATGCCAGTAGCCTGCTCTATGCCATTGAAACGGCAGTCACCTTAGCCAACCATACAGGCTCATGAGTTTTCACACGGCACGCAAGCGTTTTGGCCAGAATTTCCTGCATGATCATGGCATTATTTACCATCTTTTCGCCAGCATCCAAGCCAGCGCCACAGATCACTGGGTAGAGATTGGCCCGGGCATGGGTGCCTTGACCGAGCCCCTGCTGCAAGCAAAATTGAATTTGGATGTGGTGGAACTTGACCGCGACCTAGTGGCCTTTTTGGAAAAAAAATTTTTTGATTATCCGAATTTACGCATCCACAGCGCCGATGCCTTGCGCTTTGACTTTACCGCCCTGGCCGCTCCGGGTGAAAAACTACGGGTGATTGGCAACTTGCCTTACAATATTTCCACCCCCTTGATGTTCCATCTGCTGGCTAATGCCCACTGCTTTCAGGATATGCATTTTATGCTGCAAAAAGAAGTGGTGGACAGGATATGTGCCGGGCCGGGCAGCAAAAAATACGGTCGGCTGGGCGTGATGATGAACTATTATTGCAGCACCGAATGGTTGTTCGATGTCCCGCCAGAAAGCTTTGACCCTGCCCCCAAAGTCATGTCCGCTATTGTCCGGCTGGTGCCACATAGCCAACCGCCGGTGCAAGTCAATGATGTCAAGCTGCTTAACCGTGTGGTCACTGAAGCTTTTTCCCAACGCCGCAAAACCTTGCGTAACGCCTTAAAAAAGCTGATTGACGAAGAAACCATCAATGCATTGGGCATAGACCCCAGTTTACGCCCCGAAAACATCAGCCTGAGCGAATTCGCCCAACTGGCCCGGTCATTAGAAAAAATGCTTGACTCGACTGCGGCAATCTGACACGCGACAATTTGCCACATTCCTTTTGACAACCATAGCCGCTAATATAACAGCAACTCTTGAGATGCAAAGTCCCTTTAGGGGAGCGGAGTTGTTTATCCTTCTTTATAATGCGGCTTTTAGCCGCATTTTTTTTGCGCCACTTCTATTGCAAGATGCTTTGTCCGCCAGTACAAACAAAGCAAGCCCTTATTTTCTATCCATTAACGGGCTGTTTTTGGGCCATTGTGGCCAATGCGTCTATATTATCCGCCTTCGGCACGCCTCACGCCTACCCCGACCGCTTTTACGGTTGCCTCAGATTAATAAAGTTTTCATGAACCCTGCTTATAATTGGAATTGGCCCAAAATTTTGCCGTTTGTACGGCCGCAACGGTAACAAACCTAGAAAACCACATGATTTCTTGCGCATTTGTTCATTTTCGTAAGCTTATCATAGCAATGCTTACTTGCCTTGAATGTATGAATGGTATGCGCCTAATTAAAATCAATTTGTTCTATTTTATCCTGCTGGTTAACCTGATATTCGCTGATACAGCATTGGCAAAATCGGCCGAACCGTCCCCCAGAGAAGATGGCTATGATTTTATGCAATATTTGGCCGATAAGGGCCTGCATGACATTGACAATGAGCGCTGGAACATCTATGGGCAAATAACTTACATAACTAACGTTAAAAACGGCTTTTCCGCGCCTTACAGCAATTATAACAACACCGGGGCTTCGTTATCGCCCATTCAGGAAGCCAGCTATACTACGACAGCAACCTTGTTCATGGGCGCAAAATTCTGGCGCGGTGGTGAATTATATTTTGTACCCGAAATGCTTAGCGAAAAACCATTGTCCGGTTTAAAAGGTTTGGGCAGCACCATACAAAACTTTGAGTTGCAAAAAAACGGCACCGAAGAACCGACCTATTACATGTCCCGGGGCTTTTTCAAGCAAAGCTGGGGGCTGGGTGGCGACAAGCAAAAAATCACCTCGGACCCGATGCAACTAGGCACTATTGAAGATAGCAGACGTTTTGTGTTGCGTTTTGGTGAATTCAGTATCCTGGACTTTTTCGACAAAAACACTTATTCAGGCGATTTGCGTAAGCAGTTCACCAACATGGCCTTTTTGACCTATGCCGCGTACGATTTCGCCGCCGATGCCCGGGGTTACACTTGGGGCGCGGTCGCCGAACTGATTTGGGACGATTGGGCGGTGCGCTTTGGCCATATCTTGTCACCCAAAAACCCCAACCAATTGGCGCTGGACATTCAACCGTTCAAATATTTTGGCCAACAAATTGAATTGGAACATCATCACTGGATAGCTGACCAGCCGGGCGTTATCCGCCTCTTGGCTTATCGCAACCAAGAAAACATGGCCAAATTTGCGGACGCCATTGCGGCTTATAATGCTAATCCTGCGGCCAATAATGCTGCCAACTGCCAATCCTTCAACTATGGCTCAAATAACAACTTTGCGCCGGACTTGTGCTGGGCAAGAAAACTCAATGTCAAAATGGGCATCGGCCTGAACATTGAGCAACAACTATTAGATGATATCGGCCTATCCTTGCGGGGCATGTATTCTGACGGGCAAACCGAGGAATATTCTTATACATCAACCGACCAGTCCCTGTCCGCCGGCTCCATTATTGGCGGCAGACGTTGGGGCCGCGCCCATGATGCCATTGGCATTGGTTATGCCGCCGGTTTTTTATCGCAGATCAATATCCAATACCTTGCCATGGGCGGGGTGGACAGCTTTATCGGGGACGGCAAAATCAATTACAGCCCTGAACAAGTCTTGGATTCTTATTACAGCTTCAATATTTGGAACGAGACATGGCTTACCGCAGATTATCAACATATCACCAATCCGGCTTACAACGCCGACCGTGGGCCGGTCGATATTTTCAGCTTCAAGGCCCATATGGAATTTTAATCACCAATCAATGTCTACCCGCACTGCCAGTGCAGGCAGCAATACCTGTAGAAGGCTTATGCGACCGTCCGGCCAAAAAAACGGCAAATTTTTATTGCACACAGCCGTTTTTGTACAGCTACAATAACGGAGAAAAGCTAAAAGCCAAAAGCCAGCGGGGAGTCGCTATTTTTGCGAAAGCTTGTTTAGGGGCATCCCAGCCCCAACAAGCGGCAAAAAAATAGGCGACCGCCATTGCCTTCGGCCGCCCCGATTCGTCCGCGTCACCTAGTCCCGGCCTAACAAGGGGACCGGAACAGCGGTTCCACATGACTTTACGCCATTTCGGGATGCCTTGCAGGTTGCCTACGCTACCCTTCGGCAACCCGCCCGGCCCTATGGTTATCGGGGACTAAAAATCCTCGCTTCTCTTCGTTCCGCTTCCAAGATTTTCAGCGAGCGAAAGCTATCAATAACTTACAGCCAAGCCATTGCCAAGGCAAGTATTTCCCCCACAAAAAAGCCTATTAAACAACACATAGCGAAACGGCCATAATAATTGACAGTCAAAACTTGTTGTTTTAATATACGCCACCATAAACAGCAAAAAACCATGAAAAACAATCCACTTGCCGGACTAAAATACAGGGCCCGGCAGTTTTGGCCACACCACCTTATAGCACTAGGAGAACCGCCATGACCACGCCCGTCACCCTGACCGTATCCCAAGCCTTGCAGTTCGCCAAGACTTTCAGCTACCCCATCATCATCCAAGACACTAATGCCAACATCGCCGCCAGTGCCGACGCGCTGGTGGCCTTGGGGGCGCAAATCGTCTCCTTGCAGGGTGATGGCAGCACCTTTAGCCAAGCCCTCAGCGCCGCCGACTGGCTGGCCTTGTCCAGCAAAACCTACCACAACGGCAGCCTCGAATTATTTAAAAAAGTCAACGACACGGCGGGAAATATTGCCGCCAACAGCGGCGTTTTGGCGGGCTATGCGGCAGGATTGGCCAAAAACAGCAGCGGCCTGGCCATCACCATCAATGACAGCGCCGCCAATATGGTGGCCAACGCCACCGCCTTGCAGACACTGGCGGCGGGGCTGGCCCATGACACTTATACTGATGGCAACGGCTACACCGAAAACAACAACACCCTGGCCCTTAACATCAACGACACCGCCGCCAATGTCGCGGCCAACGCCACCGCCCTGCAGGCGCTGGCGGCGGGGCTGGCACAGGACACTAATGATTCTGGCTACCATAATAACAACACCCTGGCCCTCACCATCAGCGACAGCGCGGCCAATGTCGCAGCCAACGCCACAGCCTTGCAGACGCTGGCGGCGGGGCTGGCACAGGACACTTATTATGACGGCAACAACAACACCCTGACCCTGACCGTCAACGACAGCGCCGCCAATGTCATCGCCACCGCCACCGCCCTGCAGGCGCTGGCGTCAGGCCTGGCCCAGGACACGTATGGTATTAAAAACAACAACACCCTGACCCTGACCGTCAACGACAGCGCGGCCAATGTCGCCGCCAACGCAACCGCCCTTCAGACGCTGGCGGCGGGGTTGGCACTGGACACTTATGCTTACACTGATTTAAAAGGCAACCACATAACAGTAAACAACAACACCCTGACCCTGACCGTCAACGACAGCGCGGCCAATGTCGCCGCCAACGCAACCGCCCTGCAGACGCTTGCGGCGGGGCTGGCGCAGGACACTTACGGTTCTTACAACAACAGCAACAACACCCTGGCCCTCACCATCAACGACAGCGCCGCCAACATCGTGGCCAACGCCAACGCCCTGCAGTCGCTGGCTGCGGGGCTGGCACTGGACACTTATGCTTACACTGATTTAACAGGCAACCACATAACAGTAAACAAGAACATCCTGACCCTGACCGTCAACGACAGTGCAGCCAATGTCGCCGCCAACGCAACCGCCCTGCAGTCGCTGGCTGCGGGGCTGGCACAGGCCAAATATTATAATGGCTTCCTCTACGACAACATCAACACCCTGGACTTCACCATCAACGACAGCGCCGCCCATGTCACGGCCAACGCCACCGCCCTGCAGACGCTGGCGGCGGGCCTGGCACACGACACCCATGCTGGTGGCTGGGGCGATAGCTTAGACAACAACTTCCTGACCCTGACCATCAACGACAGCGCAGCCAATGTCATCGCCAACGCCACCGCCCTGCAGATGTTGGCGGTGGGGCTGGCCCAGGACACTTCTAATGATTTCTTAGGCCTCCCCCAAAACAAGAACACCCTGACCCTGACCGTCAACGACAGTGCAGCCAATGTCGCCGCCAACGCCACCGCCCTGGAGACGTTGGCGGTGGGGCTGGCCCAGGACACTTCTAGTGATTTCCTCGGCGACACCCAAAACAACAACACCCTGACCCTGACCGTCAACGACAGTGCAGCCAATGTCGCCGCCAACGCCACCGCCCTGCAGTCGCTGGCTGCGGGGTTGGCACTGGACATTTATGCTTACACTGACCTAAAAGGCAACTTCATCGATGCAAACAACAACCACCTGACCCTGACCGTCAACGACACCGCCGCCAATGTCATCGCCACCGCCACCGCCCTGCAGGCGCTGGCGTCAGGCCTGGCCAAGGACACGTATGGTTCTAAAAACAACAACACCCTGACCCTGACCGTCAACGACAGCGCGGCCAATGTCGCCGCCAACGCCACCGCCCTGCAGACGTTGGCGGTGGGGCTGGCCCAGGACACTTCTAGTGATTTCTCCGGCGACACCCAAAACAACAACACCCTGACCCTGACCGTCAACGACACCGCCGCCAATGTCATCGCCAACACCAGCGCCCTGCAGACGCTGGCGGCAGGGCTGGCAAAGGACACTTACGGTTCTGGCTACGGTAACAACAACACCTTGGCCATCACCATCAACGACACGGCCGCCAACGTGCTGGGCGCACTTGACAACCTGCAGGCTTTCCAAGCCTTGTCCGGCAAAATCAGCGGCATCACCCTGACCGACAAGGCCCCCCCGACCCTTGCCATTAGCGCCGGCCAGCTGACCGCCGACGCGACCGTTCTGGGCAAGTTCAGTTCGGCCTACAACTTGGCCGTCAGCGGCGAAACCGCTGCCAATGTCGCCACCGACCTCAAGAACAGCCATGTCACCGCCATTGCCGTGGCGGACAGCGCCGCCCACGTGCAGGCCGCGCTGGATGCACTGCAGGCCAATGCCGCCAAGCTGTCCGGCATCGCCCTGACCGACAAGGCCACCCCGACCCTGGCCATCAGCGCCGGCCAGCTGGCCAACGATGCCACGGCGCTGGGCAAGATCAGTTCGGCCTACAACTTGGCCGTCAGCGGCGAGCTGGCGGCCAATGTGGCTGCTGACCTGAAAAACAGCCATGTCAGCGCCATTGCCGTGGCGGACAGCGCCACCCACGTGCAGGCCGCGCTGGATGCGCTGCAGGCCAATGCTGCCAGGCTGTCCGGCATCGCCCTGACCGACAAGGCCACCCCGACGCTGGCCATCAGCGCGGGCCAGCTGGCCAATGATGCCACGGTGCTGGGCAAGATCAGTTCGCCCTACAATTTGGCTGTCAGCGGCGAAACCGCTGCCAATGTCGCCACCGACCTCAAGAACAGCCACGTCACCAGCATTGCCGTGGCGGACAGCGCCGCCAATGTCAGCGCCAACCTTGGCATATTGGCAAGCGACCTCGGCAAGTTGTCCGGCATCGCCCTGACCGACAAGGCCACCCCCAGCTTGTCCTTGTCTGCTGCGCAAGTCACCAGCGACCTGGGCGTGCTGAACGCCATCAGCTCGCCTTACCTGTTGTCGGTCAAGGACACCGTGGCCAACCTCAACAAACTGGCCTTGGGCGGCGTGCATGACAGCCAGATCGAAATCATGCCCACCTCCTTGCTGGCCACGCTGACCGAGAACAACCAAGTGACCGACCTGAACTTGTCGCAGATCAATTTGACCGGTGATTCCATCACCGAAAAGCTTTACCAAACCATCGGCACGGAAGTGGACATCGTCAACGGCAAGGGCGCGGTCATCAACCAGCTGTTGTTCACCCACGACAGCGAAGCCCAGCTGCATTTGCTGGGCATCGGCAGCACCGTGGTGCATGTGATGTAAAAGAAACTTGATGAAATGGCAACAACAGCTAGTGCGTGTTGGTTGCGGTATAGAGTCACCCTTGTTGGGAGCAAGGGAGACCTTGCTTTAAGGCTAGCCTATAGTGGTTTGGGCCGGTACAGCATCACGGCTGATTGCCTTTACTAAACGGTTAAGCAGCCAGCCTGACGCGGCGTAGGTCAGGGTCGCCGCCAAGTAAGACGGAAAATAACCTAAGGTGGCAGCAAGGTATTGGGCAAAAGTCATCCCTGCAAAATTGCCCGAGAACCAATAAAAACTAACGTTGGCAATGGCAAAGGCCGCAGTGCTGGCCAAGCACAATAGGATTGTTGTCCGTGTAAATTTTGCCATCATTGTACCTGTGTGCAGGGCGCAACAATAACGCCCTGCTTGCCACATCACCGCGTAAGTGGGCAACAAGAAAACATAAGCCGGGGAGATGCAGGCGCTGCTGGTGCCTTGGCGTATGGCCAAAACATCAATCAAGCCCGCCAACACCAACAAGAAGACCAATAACCGCTTGTGCCGATAAAAGCCCGCCAAGAAAAAAACCGCCAGTGAGGCATCCGGCAAATGCAGGGCATCACCAAAATGGTGGAAGCGGGTCAATGCCATTAGGCCTATTAAAGCCAGTGGTAGGCGTTGGTAAGAAATCCAGTGTGTTATTGCCATTGTTAAATCTCGCTAAAGTTTTTTAAATTCGTGTTTAATGGGCCATCCTTGGCTATAAGTGCGCCTGGCTTCGGCTTCGCCCATCCGACAGTGGGGTGTTAAGGGAACGGGGGTATTGTCCAGCCGATGTGCTGCGTAACATCAGTTATTGTAATGGACGGACATAAAAAAGTTGCGGTCCGCCATAGTGTATGCATAAGCCGTTTGGTAAATTTCATTGAACACATTATTAAGCTTGCCGCTGACCGCCCAATGTTTGTTGATATGCCAAGCCGTGCGTAAATCTACCGTGACATAACCCGCCACGTTGACCGGCGTGGAAGTGTAGCTGCTATAGTTGTAGTTCTGGTCGGGGCGGCTGTCTTGCGCCAGCACTTTTGCCCCGACATCAAACGCACCGATTGAGCGCGACACGTCATAAGACAGGGTTTTAGTGGCCCGCCGTTGCAAACGCAGCCCGGTCAGGGCATCCACCGGGTCAATCAAGCTGCCATTCAGTTGCTGGCGCCAACCCAACAAGTTCGTGCTGATTTGCCCCTCCAAGCCTTCTATGCGGGCTTTATCAATATTCACTGGTGTCAAGCCAGAATAGTTAATCAGATTATCGGCATCGGTATGATAAGCCCGCAGCTCCCATTGCATTTGCTGATGGTCGCCTGCCAAGCCAACTTCATAAGTGCGCGCTTGTTCCGGCTTTAAATTGGGGTTGCCACCATAACCATACATGACAGGATAGTACAGGTCGTTAAAGGTCGGTGCCTTGAACGCATTGCCGAAACTGGCGAACGGGCTGATACCCCACGGGGAATTATAACGCCATCCGATATTGCCGGTGACATAATCGCCAAACGCTTGGTTAGTATCCCAACGCACTGAGCTGTTAATAAAATGCTGCTCGGACAGTTGGCTATGCAATTCGGTGAATACCCCCGCATCGTAACGGGAAGGCTGGGTATAGCCTGTGAATGCATAGGCGGGGAAGCTGCCTTGTGCTTCATCCAAGCGATAATCAGCCCCTAAAGTGGCTTGATGCTTGTCGCTTAACTGCACTTGATTAAGCCAGCTGGCGTTCCAACGGGTGGTGTTATAAAGACTTTCAAAGCTGCTGTCTGGAAAAAAGGTGCTGAGATTGTCTTGGCTTTGCCCTAAGCGCAGATTGCTGCGCCAGTTATCGGTGATATTCATCGCCCCGGTCAAGCCAAAGGTTTGGTTGATAAAGGCAGAATTGTCGCCGCCACCACCGACGTTATTGTAACGGTTGCTGCCTTCAGAGCGCATCATAAAACCCTCAACTTCGGCATTGTTGGCAAAACGATGGCCGAAACGGGCATTAAGCCCGGTGTTTTGGTAGCCGTCGCGGTGGTTGGGCTGCAAGCTGGCGTGGGTGTCAAAGCCTTGCGAGTCCAAATGCGAGACCCCCAGATTATACCAATTGTCACCCAACTTACCGCTCACCGTGCCAGCCGTTTGCGCCGTGTCGTAAGAGCCGCCGCCCGCTTCCAGCGTGACCTTGGGCTGTTCGGTCTGGCTACCTTTGCGGGTAAAAATTTGGATGACCCCGCCGATGGCTTCTGACCCGTACAGGCTTGATTGCGGGCCGCGGATAATTTCCACGCGCTCTATCTGCTCTATCGGGATCAGTTCAAACGGTGTGGTGCCGGTGGTTGCCGAGCCAATTTTAATGCCGTCCAGCAACACCAACACTTGGTTGGTGTTGCTGCCGCGCATAAACAGGCTGGTGGGTTGCCCGTAGCCGCCATTTTGGGCTATATCAATCCCTAGGCTGCCTTTAAACAAATCCGGCAGCGTGCGCACTTGCAAGCGTTCAATATCTTTGCGGGTGTAAACGCTAATGGCGGTGGCCAGTTCTTTAGGGTCGGTTTCCGAGCGGGTCGCCGTGACCACGGTGTCGGGAAGTGCGGTGATGTTGGAAGTGTTGTCGGCCAATGCCGTGTGGAAGCCGCTTATCAGCCATGCGCTGGCTATAATTTTTGTTTGCATAAGTCCTCTTGCACCGCCCGTGCAATGGTTGGAAATTAAGCGGCGCAGGACGGTTGGCAAAAGAAGACTCATGCAAGGGCGTAGGGTAGCCTTGCAGCCCAATTCCGCAAACAGCCCTCCGCTGCATCGAATAAGCTTTTAGGCCGGTCTCCGGACTGATAAGTGGCAGTTGCCCAACCATCGCCTTCCCATGCTTGCACAGTGGCGTATTGATGATTGCTGACTTATTTACCGTTGCGGGGGCAGTGTTGGCATTGGCGTTAGCCGCACCAACTTCCCGTTTAACCAAACCGCTGTAGCGGCTTGGAACCTTAAAGCTG
>Ga0007873_1000065_pt1 | contig 31635 bp, 39 predicted proteins | sample CryBogCBH26May08_FD_71228 | JGI IMG/M metagenome (GOLD analysis project Ga0007873, IMG submission 71228) | Freshwater microbial communities from Crystal Bog, Wisconsin, USA - CBH26May08 | ecosystem: Environmental > Aquatic > Freshwater > Lake | place: Crystal Bog, Wisconsin, USA | collected...
GACACGCCGGACACTGCGCCAAAATCTGTGATGCTGACCGTTTCCCCTAGCTTTCCCGCCACGGTGCGGGACACTGCGCCTATGCCCGTTTGGATGAATCCTATCAGGCTTGCGCCTGCGGATGCGGCTAAGTTGACCAAGCTGGTGCCGGTGCTGGCTGCTATCAGCACTGCATTGCCGTTAGTGTCAAAGCTGATTGTTTGCCCCGCCGTTGGGGGTGTGGGCAGGTTGGGGGAGCCGGTTGAGCCAATGGGCATTTGCAGCGCAAGCCCCACACTGACCGCCAATTGCTTGACCTGCATGGTAAGCCAGTCGAGCGCGTTGGTGATCTGCGAGCCGCCCGCGCTGGTCAATACGAGGCTTTGTGCATAGGCTATTTGTGTGGTCACATAAATGACGGTGGTGCTTGGCGCCACCCATAGCATGGTTATCGTGCCGCCCGGCGTGGTGGCTTGGTTGGTGTTGATGGTGGCGGTGTAGTCCGCCCCGTTGACCAAGGTGCTGACCACACCGCCCTTGTTGGAGATAACGAGCAAGTCAGCCGTTTCAAAGATACGGAAGGTGAACGGTATGATTAACGCGCTTGAGCCGTTGCCGTAGAACGGCCCGGCAAGCTGCGGGGTGCTGGCTACTGTCATGGTTGGCCTATGAGTTTGGCTATGAAGGTTGCCAGTCCGGTAAGCATTGCGCCTATGACGATGCCCGCCGCCGAGATGAAGCCCTTTTGGCTGTTAAGCGTGGCTTGGATGCCGTCCAGCTTGGCTTCTATGTTGTCAAAATGTTTTTCGGTTTCGTTACGGTGGATGGATAACATGCTGTCCATGTTGTCCATGCGTTGCTCAAGTTTGGCAATCCTGCAATCTGAATCTGGCATGTCATTCAATCCCGCAATTGTGGGCCACGAAATGCCAACATTCGTTGGCATAGATGGCTAGTTGGTCGGCCCGGTAGAGTTGGCCTTTAAGAAATCCATCAAGCTTTTCTGGAAATCCGGGGCTTGTGGCTTGTCCAGCAGGTGCTTGGGTGGTTGCACCTTTTGGCAGGGGGCTTGCACAACTTGCCCCACTGGCCGGGAGCAGCCGTGCAGCAGCAAGCTTAGCGTGATAGTGTTGATGGCAAAGCCACGGGAAGCTTCGAGCTGTGCATTGGTGTCCTGTGCGTGTTGTGTTGCCGCCGCAATGTTGGCATGTGCCAAGGCGAGCTGTGATGCCGCCGTTTGGTTTTGCAGGATGACGGCCTGTTTTAGTGATTCATAACGGGTGCTGTCCATCTGGTGCGTGATGAACGCACCAGAACCGAACCCGCTCGCTAATATGGCAAGCCATAGGTAAATCATTTGTTGCCCGCATAGCCCACGTTGAAGGCTATCAGGTTTATGATTTTGTGCAGTTTTGCCCATAGGCCCGGTGCATTGGGGGGCGGCAAACGCGAGGCCAAGGCGGTGATGCCATAGGCCACCATTGCCAGTTTTGGCAATAGGGCCTGTGCCGCGTCAATCAGTGCGCCCAACGTGTTGAGCGCGTCAGTGGCCTCGGCCATCATGGCACACCCCCTTCATCGGCGGCAGAGGTCTCCACCTCGGCGGCCAAATTCTTCCGAACCGTCGCCGGCCTGGATTCCGCCGCCCCATCCGTCACCCGCTCCATATTATGGTCAGGCTTGCCGTGCTGGTTGTTGGGCAAATCGACGACCGAACCCAACGGGTAAAACACCCCGCCGATCATCGCGTCTTTCTTCAATCGATACTTTGCCATTGCCTACCCCCTACGCCACATAACCGGCTTTATACGCCTTGTTTTTCCACAACTGCTTGCCCGCGCAAATCTCCACCACAATGCCGCCGGTGGTGAACGCCGCGCCCTTGGTCGTTATCTGCGCGGCAAAATAGCAAGGGCCGACATTGTTGGCAGGGCCCTTATAAGCCCCGGTCGGCGGGATCGCCAAAAAGTGATCCTGCCCGCTGCTATAATTCAGCGGGTAATTGGTGCCGTCTTGGCAATGGCCTGTCGCCACAATCATCGAGGCTGCCGACGATACCGCAACCGTACCGGTGCCGGCATTGCTGGTCAGGAAAAGGTCAATCTGGAAGTCCGTCAACGTGCCCAAATTGTTCACCCCGTTGCCGTTGCTGTCATTGGCAAACGTCCAATGCAAGTACAAGTCCTGAGCGCCGCCCCAGTCAACCGCCGGATTGTTGACAACAAGGCCGGATGGCACACTGTTGGTGACCAAAAAAGGCAGCAGCATCGCCGTGCCCGCCGTGGTCGGAAAAGACAAGAACGAAGCCGGCGCAATGACACCGTTGGCGTTAATCGTCCCCGCCATTAATAAACCCGCATCAGCTAACATAATCGCCCCCTTAGGAAGTTGAAGTCACTTGACTTTCAGTGTTTAAAACCTGGTCGACTTCCCGGATGGGGATGCCGTCAAAGTACAGCCAGCGTCTGTTCTCGCCAAACTGGTTTTGTGCCACGTCGATGGACAAGGCGTTTTGCGAAGCCTTGCGCGCCTGTTTCTTCAGCTCGGCAAACACCGTCTTGTTGCAATAGAACGCATATTTCACATTGCCGTTCTTGGGCGGCTTGATGGTCATGTCGCTCATCATGTCAATCAGGTTGGCGACAATCCGCTGGCTGTTGGCGGTGTTCACCGCAATATTGGCAATGCGCCCCACATACCGCCAATCCTTGATGGCCAAACCCGCCAGCCACTTGAATTCGGTCTTGTAGGCCATAAACAAATTGTTGTTGTTGTCGAAAGCCTGCTGCAAACCGTGGTCATAAATCTGCAAACCGCCCGCCGTGCCTTTCGGGTACGGGCAAAACACCGTATTGTCAGACCAGCCCACCATCCAAATGGACGTATTGGACGCCGCGCCCGTTCCGCCCGCGTCAATGATGTTCTGCGCCGCGTTGTTGCCGCTGCCGTTGTTGCCATAGGCCAAAGCAAAGCCCGGGAACTGGTTCTTATTGTTGGCGGGGCTGCCGTAAAACAGCTGGTAAGCCAAATTCTGGTTCAGCGCCTCAATAAAGCCCTTGTCATTTTGGAAACGGATGCCCGCCTCGTCACCGCCCAACTCCACTTCGTCACGGTCAACCTGAGACCAGGCGCTGTACAGCGAATAACTGACATCCAAATTATCAAACTGGCTGGCGGAAATCGGCGTACCCGCGTTGAACGTGCGCGTGTACACCGAAGGCAAACCCGTCTGCACCGCCAAGCGGTGCGAGAACGGGCCATTGCCCGGCATAAAGATGACATCCTCCAGAATCTCATTGTTTTGCGACAGCAAATCCGCCGCTATCTGCACACTCCCATCCGGAGCGAGCAATTTTGCAACCTGCGACAGGGACAAGCCCAGCGAGGTCGATTGAACTGTTGCCATAAATTACCCCTTAATCATTTGCCGTAAAACTTGTCTGCCGGGCGGCGTGTGTCAGCCCCCGGCCCGTTGCCCACCACCAGCTTGCCTTCCGACAGCTGCTGGCCTATCCTAAAAAACGCCTTGACCATCTCAGGGTGTGACCCAATGCCGCTCTTATCAAAAAACCGTTTCAGCTCGGGCGTGGCGAAAGCATTCATCGCCTTGGCCGCCACGCCCACGTTCTCATCAAACTTTGCCCCGCCAAATTCAGGGTCAGCCGCCAGTTGCGCCTGCCACTTTTGCGACTGTTCCTCCAACAACTTGGGGCGCGTGAACTGTTCCGCCGCCACGCTGTCCGGCCCGCTGTTGAAGGCCTCCAGATAAGCCGACTGTTCAGCGGTTTGGGCTTGTGCCACCTGCGCCATAATGGTTTGGCTTTGCTTGACCCCCAGATCAATGAACGCTTGCGCCTGTTCTTGGCTTAGCTTGTAATCTTTAGCAAAGCCCTTGAACTGCCCCAATATCTCATCATTGAAAGTCATGCCTTCCGGGGCAATGAAATCCGTGTAGGTGATTTCTTCCGGTGTGGCGGCCGCTTCCGTTGTGGTGGGCGTTTCCGCTGGCGCGGTGGGGTCAACCACCGGCGCATTCCCGGCAACCGGGTCAACCGCGCCCGCAACCGGATCAACCGCGCCGACCGGCGCAGCCGCATCAATCATTTCTGCCATTTTCTATCTCCCATTCCAAAATTTCCGCATCCGCCGCCGCTTCAGACAGCATCTGCACCTTCAAATGATTGCAATCGCCGAACAGCCCATCAACAAACCGCCCCACCTCATGCTTGCCGCAGCGCCGCGCCATCTCCAAAGCGTCCGGGCTAAACGCCGCCAAACCCGTTTCACACACCAACAACAACCGCGCCAAAAACCGCCGCCCTTCCGCCGTGCCAGCCACCGCCTTAAAATCCAGCCGGTCACGCGCCGCCAACTTTTGCGCCGCCGCCGCCAAACGCTGTTCGTGACCGTCCATCAGTTGCTGCTCAACATCAAGTGCCATAAGCCCGCCACGGTTGTGATGAACTGGCACACCTTCGATGCCTGCCCGCCCGTTGGCGCCCCCAGCGAGTACGCCACACCCGCGCCCAAGGCTTCAATCGCATCCGTGCCGTACGGGTAAACTTTCAGCGGATTGGTGGCCTGTGCGTTCAGCACCGTGATGGTCAAAGAACTCGCCGCCCTCAGGTTGGCCGTGTTGGGCAAAATCACCCCGCTGCCCGCCGCCACCGTCGTCACCCGGTTCATCAACCGGATTAGCGGCGTTGCCGTGCCTTGCGTCGTGCCGGCCGCCGCCATGCCGTTGGCGCTGCTTTGCGTGGGCAGGTTGCCTAAAAACCCCGCACCGACCAGCTCACATTCCCAGTTGCCCGCCGACGAACAGACAATCGTCAGGAACGAGCTGGGCATCTGCACGATATAACCGCCCGCACTGCCAAAATTGATGGCGTCAGTGCCGCCCGCAAAAACAGCACACTCCTGTGCGCCGTCGTTATAGATGTTCAGCGTCATGCCCGGGAGGGCTTGCGGCAACTGCACCGCATCCCCCGCACTGGCACAAGTCACAATCCGGTTCACCTCATTGTTCAAAATGGGCAGGTTGCCCACATTGATGTAGTTCGCCCCCGGCTGCGCGGTGTACTGCCCCCAGCTTTCAAGCTCAATTTCGCCGTTCAGCAACAAAATCTTGGTGGGTACGTTAACGTTGCTCATAAAACCCTCTGAAAATTAATATAAGGCCAGCAAACTGCTGGCGGTCGCCGCCGTCACAATGCTGGACTGGATAGGAAAAGGGCCCACCGGCAAGTTAGGGATAGTCACGGTTGTCCCCATTTTTGTAGTCAGCGTGACATTGCCCGTGACCCCCACGTAAATGCCCCGCGCCATGCCGTTAGGGTAGGCCGTGCCTACCGTTATGGGCTGGGCGTCAACCCAAGGGGCCGCATCCCCCGCCGACAAAAAAGGCCGTTCATTCGCCATTACTGCACTCCTAGATGTTTAGCCAAAACCCCGCCCACCGTGCCGTTGCCCGTGGGTATGTTGCCCAGCTTTGCCGCCGCGTCCGCACCTGCCTGCAGTTGCTCTTGCTGTTGCTGCCGCTGCATCGCCGCTTGCCGCTGCTGCCGGACAACCGCCACCTGGTCACTCGCCAACAGGCAATCCGGCGGCACATCCAAATCGTCGGCATAACGGTTCACCAGCTTGTCAACGTCTACATTGTCAAGGGCTTGCGGGTTCAATTGCGCCACTTCGCCCAGCACCGTCACAAACCTGTCCATGCCCGCCAAACCTGCTTGCTGCTGCGCCTGCACCAGAATCGACTTGTAATCCACCTGCAACGACTGCCCTTGCAGCTCCTGCGGCGGCATCGGCAACAGCTTGGCCTCCAGCAATTTGCCAAAAGTGATCTCAATCAGCGGCCCGCACAGCTCATGCGTCAGACGTTCCACCACCGGCCCAAGCATCAGCATCTTTTCCTGCTGCCGCATCATCACCTCCGTGGCGGTCATTTGCCCCGCCTCAAACTGCGACAGCATCATGAACAGGTCTTTGAACAGCGCCGAGTTAATGCGCCCGACAATCTCCTGCTTGACCTCCTGCCAGCCCTTAGGGTCTATGCGCATGTCATAAGCCGTCTTCAGCAGCTCCCCTTGGTTCATCATGGCTGAGCCGTAGAAACTAATGCCGCCCGGTTTAAGATTGTTCAGGCGGTTTTTCAGGCTTTCGTGCGCCATCAGCGGCGGACGTGCCAAATAATCAAACGCATTGCCCAAGTTATATTCATAACTCTGCAACGCCTTACTGTCGCCCAACGCATCCATCGCCGGGCTTCTGCCGTAAATGTCCCGCCCCACCACCTCCCAGCGCGGCGCCAACACCGGAAACAGCTTAAAACCCTCTTCACGCAACGGCGCTTCAGACTGCAGACCCCATTCCCAGTACACGCCACGGAACGGCATATTGAGCTTGTCACGCTGGGTGATGTCACGGTCGGCGCGCGGCTCAATCACATGGCCAATGTCTATCCACGTATCCAGCGACTTGTTTTTGAACAGCGCTTGGGTGCGGGTGCTGCACGCCTCCAGGCCAAACTCCTTAACGACTTGGGACACCTGCATTTGAAAATGGCGGTACAAGGTGCAGACCTGCCCCTGCCAGTCCGTCGCCAACTGGTACTCACCGGCGGTGAAATTGTAGACATTGATGACGTTCTTAAAACTGTCGGTCACCAAAGCGCAAGACGTGCCAAACCCTGCCAGCTCTAGGTAGTTGGCATGGAGTTGGTTGTACAGGTTGCTTTGGCTGAACACACTCTCAATCATGCGTGTCACTTGCGCCAGCCACACCTTGACCGGCTGGAAATCCGCCAAATCCTTATCAGGCACGGACAAACTGAACCAAGGGCGTGACGGCGGGGTCATGCCGCTGAGCATACCCGCCGCCAAACCCTTAACGGCCAGCGTGGGCGTGTTGTTGTAAATGCGGTGCGTCTTGTCCTGCCCCTTGTTGCGGTCAGTGGCAAAATAACGCATGTTGTACGGGATCATGAATTGGGAAATATCCCAATACTGCGCCAGCCAACTGGCTTGCTCGCTCCTCAGCGCGGTGGCCCGGCGCTCAAGGTCAGGGATGTCCATGCGGCCGTCCACTACGCGCCCAACACCGACTTGGAACCCAGTTGGCTAGTGCCTACCGGTGCGCCCATGCCGCCCGTCAACAGGGTCGAGCCAAATTGCTGCGCGGAACTGGCCGCCGTGGTCGAACGCACCGCCGCCGGGGTCGGCGCACTGGCCAACTGGGGCGGGGGTGGTGGCGGCGGCGGCGGCGGTGGAGGTGAAGCGCCCATGCACATAAATTACCCGTCATAAAATCAGTAATTCATGATAACCCCGTTTAATGGTGGACATGGTGGACATGGTGGACAGCCTCACAAAGGCACACACCGCCAGGCCGTGCCGTTGACAATCTTCTCAATCGTCGACTTCGACACCCCAAAAGCCTCCGCCAGCGACCGGTACGACTCGCCGAACTCCTTCGCCCTATACCTGATCGCCTCCACATCCATTTGCCTAAGCTTGGCCCCCTTGTGCGCCTCGCCCGCTATCGCCACGCCACTCACCAAATCCCGCGCTCGCCAAACGGCGACGGCGCATACTGGTCACCACGGCTGCCCGATGGCCTGCCGCCTTGCTTCTGCACCGGGAACGCAAACGTAAGGGCCAACGCATCCGCCCTGTCCGGTGACCGGCCAATCCTATCCTTGACCTCGTCCTTATCGCACAAGCGGAACTTATCCCCCTGAAAAGTGTAAGTTTGCGCGCACAACTCCTCATGCAAAAGCTTGTCATCCGGCAACTTGCCGCCCGACTTCACCCAATTGGACAACTCAAAATACATTTCAGAGCGTTTATTAAAATAACGCGGGTCAGTCGGCTTGCCGCCAAACTGGATGCCAATCGGGCTATGGTGCATCTGCCGCAGCGCGTCCACCACACCCGCGCCATAACCGCCCGACTCATCGACAAAACAGGCATCGGCATTGTGTTCAGAGACAGACAAGGCCACTTGCGCCGCCACCAGCATCGTGTCCGGTATCTTCATCACCCGGATAGGCCAAGCGTACATGCCCTGCCGCCGGGCAATGGCGCTCGAGTCATCCCCCTGCCGTGCCACATCCACACCCAAAATAACCGCCGCATAGTCCTGGGAACCCAGCGGGAATTCACGCGCCGCAGACGCCTCGCACTGATCCGGCCCGAACAGCGCATTGGCGGACGTGGACGGGAATTGCCCGCGCACCCGCACCCTAAAAAAATCATGGTCTTCATCATTGCCGCAATCCACCAAGAATTTACCGATCTCAACCTTGTTGGTGATCTTCACCGTGCGGCTGTCAATCTGCCGCGTCACCCAGCGGTGGCGGTACTTGCCAAAACACTCCCTGAACCGCCCCGTGGTTTGTGTCGGGTTGCCGAAACAGCACCACACAATCTCAGTGTCCGAGTCCGTCAACACCCCCTGGGAAACCTCCCAGATCACATCCGGGATGGCGCTCGCCTCATCAAAAACCAACAAAATCCGCTTGCCAAGATTGTGCAACCCGGCGAACGCCTCAGTGTTCTTTTCCGACCAAGGCTGCATATCAACCCGCCACGTCTTCTCATGCTTGGGGTCTTTGGCAAACAACGCCGTTGCCGTCAGCTTAAACCAATCCCCAGTGATGCACAGCCGATGCCACTTCGCCAGCTCCGACCAGGTCTTGGTCTTAAGCTGGTTCTCCGTGTTGGCCGTCACCACCCCCTTGCAATCCTCAAACGTCGCCATCGCCCACTCAATCAGCCACGCCACCAGCGCCGACTTGCCAATCCCATGGCCCGAGGCAATGGCGATCTGGATCGCCTCCGTGGCAGACATGCCCGCCTTCAGCCTATCCCCGATCACCGACAAAATGTCCCGCTGCCACGGGTCAGGGCCGTCCGGAAAATTGACCAGCGCGCCCACCCCCCAATCAAACGCAAACAGCACAAACCCCAGCGGGTCATGCGTGAAAGCGGCCACCTGGCTTATCAGCTCGTTTTCCAACTCAGCCGCCGACTTTGGCACGCTCCCTCGCCCGTTGCAACCGCTCAGAAAGCGCGTCAACCATCTCAACCTCAACCTTATCCACAAACATCTTCAAATGCCGCCCCTGCAGCTCGCACGCCTTCAAAGCCGCCGCATGGTTCACCATGCCGCCCCCCGCCTCCTGCATCGCGTCCTGCTTGATCCGCTCGATATCCGCAAGCACCTTGTCGGCCGTAATTTGGGTGCGCTCCGACCGCCGAACCAGCGCCGCCTGCACCGCCGCCGCCACATCAGGTTTTGTCAAGTTCTCAGAACCGGTGCGGTTCGCCGTCCTGGCGGAATAGCCCGCCCTGATCGCCGCTTGGGTGGCGTTCAAATCCACCAGATACTCATCGACAAACCGCGCTTGCCGTGCGGTCAGTTTCACAGCCACAAAAACCCCCTTCTCCGGCCAAACCGTGCGCCTATCGGCATTGCATAAACATGGCGCCAGCCTACCACACCCCCCGTCAAAGCAAGTGCACCGCCCCGTTGGCATTTCGTGCGCGCCGCTCGAACCGGCAAATGCGCCCGACCGTCACCTTGCTGATGCCAAACTTCCCCGCGATTTCCGCATATGTCACCCCCAGCGCCGCCAGTGTGCGGATAAGCCCCACATCGTTGTCCGTCAGCTTTGCGCGCGGGTGCGCCTCCCCCACACGTTGCATGCAACCCCCGACAATCACCATGGCGTTAGCCCCCAATCTGCATAGGAAACGGATTTAAACTTTTATGTAAAAACGTTGTAACGGTCGTAGAGGTCGTAGAGGTCGTGGAATGTGCGCACGTTTAAAAAAACCTCTACGACCTTCACGACCTTCACAAAAAAGCGTAGACACCGTAGACAACAAATTAAATTTCAAAAAAAACCAAAAGCTTAAGCTGTCACCGCTAAACTTTTGGTGTTCACGTTTGAAACTCGTCTACGACCTTCTACGACCTCTACACTTATTTCCTATATATACTAAAATCAACCTATACATTGCGCGCGCGTAGTTAGGTAAAAGGTCGTAGAGGTCGTAGAGATTCCATGCAGCCTTACAGCCACGTGGCCTACAGACTCTACGACCTTAATGCCGAGGTCGTAGAGAGGTCGTAGAGGTCGTAGAGTTTTTTAATCATTTCCGCCAAACACGCACAGAATGCGTGCCAATTTTTGTAACGCTTAAGCAATAACCCAATTTCTTCATCACCTTCGCAATCTGCATCTCATCACCGCGCTTCTTAAAACGGGCTTCGATCTTCAAACACTGGCTGGCGATGTCCGCCGTCTGCAGCAACAAACGCTCGCGCGGTGCCTCGCCGGTGAGCAAATCCGGCTCGTCCAGCCAGCGCTCGATCTCCTCCTGCCACTGCTCGGAAACCATATGCGCCTCGTGCATCCCCGCCGCCAACCGCTCCGCATCCTGCCAGCACACCCCGTGTTCCAAAAACAGCAGGCGGCCTTCCGCCCACAACTGCAGGCGGTCACGGGCCACCGCAGCCACATCCACCACCCCCGTCCGGATAGGGCACCAGCGCCGGTTGCCCGTCTCGTCAGCCAAAAACTGCTCCTGGTTGGTGGTGCCCACAAACACATTGCGCCGCGCATAAGACGTGGCGAACTCGCGGTACTTCGGCACCCACTTCTCATGGGTGCGCGTGATGAAGGCCTTGATGCCCTCCAGCTCCCGTGTCCGCAAGCCCTGCAGCTCGGCTATCTCAGCCACCAGGCAACCCCTCAGCTTGCGCGACAGGTCATCCTCCTTCTCATGGAACGACACCTCACAAAACATGCCGTCATCCGGCAGCATCGCCGCCACGCCAGACGACTTGCGGCTGCCCTGCACACCCACCAGCACCGGCACCATATCGGCCTTGATGCCCGGTGACAGCAGCCTGCCCGCCATCGCCGACCACAAATAGCGCGACAAGGCCAGCGCGTAGGGCGAATCCCCGCAGCCAAAATAACCCGCAAAGAACCCCGCCACCCTCGGCACACCGTCCCATGCCAGACCCTCCAACCACTCAATGGCCGAATCAAACGGGCGGTCTTCCGCCACCATCAGCACCGCGTCACGCATCAGCTCCCTGCCCACCGGCCGGAAACCCAACCGCTCCAACGCAATGCGCAGCCGCGTGTAGTCGGCATCGGTCAACGGCAACCACGCCTGGGGCGCATCCGGCAAGGCAAACACAATCTCGTCACGGAACCTGTCCAGCCGGATGTCCATCCCGCACAGGTCTGGGCGCACCAGCACCAAAGCCAAGTTGGGCAAGCCCGCAATAATGCGGCCATTGCCGTCACGGGCAAACGGCGGCAGCGCCACCCCCACCCGTTCAACCACCTCAAACTCATCTTCGGATGCCACCGCCCCCGCCGCTTTGCCCTTGGCCTTCAGGCAATGCTCACGCCACAGATAGAGCAAGGCGCGGGTCGGGTCTTGCCCGCGGTGGCCCAGCGCCACCTCCATGGCATGGCCGTTGTTGGCAAGTATCGAGAACACCTCGGCATCATCAAGCCCCGCCGCATACAAGGCCACCCCCGCCGCGAACAACGCCGCCGAGCGGTCGCCGCCGCTTTCCCCGGCCAACAAAAACTGCCGGCAAAGCCCAGGGAGCGGCAACGAGGCCACGTCCGGCAACACCAGATCGGTCAGGATGTCAGGGTAAGACAAATCCAGCACCGTCGCGCTCGGCTTCGCCTTGGCATACTGCGCCGCCAAGGCCGCCAGCACGGCGGGTTCGACGGCCTGCAAATCGTCAGGGCTATCCGCCAGCCGGTTGCCGGTCACCGTCAAAAAGCGCGCCGCGCCGCCGCCATACACCTCAATGCCGATGGCGGGGTTGGTCCAGTCACCGACACTGCCCGAAAAGAAAATCCGGTAGCCCTTGCCGCTGGGGCTCAGCTCCGTGTAACTGCCCAACTGGCCGATCACCGCCAACGCCCAGGGCGCATCCAGGCAATTGTCAAGGTCAACCGCGCCCACGCCTTCAAGGCCGGTCATCACAAACCCCAGGCCGCACGACCGCCCGGGGTCGAAGGCCGCCAGCGCCGCCGCAAACGGCTTCCAGCGTTCCGGCTTGGCGGTGGACAGCCCCCGCGCCGGGTTGCCGGGCTGCTGCGGCACCTTGACGAACTTGTTGCGCCGCGCGTCCCACACCCGCTTCCACGGCGCCCAGCGGTCATGCCCGCGCAGCGCGGCGGGGATGTTGCCGGGCAGGAAAACGGGGAGCGGCGCGTCTGGGCCAGAAACCTCCCCAGGCACCCTCATTTGCCGCTGGCGGCAGCCGTGCCGCGGATGAACGCCCAATCAATGTCAGGGCGCAGGTCTTCGCAAGTGAGCGCCCCGCCGGACTCCCTTGCGATACGAATGCACAAAGGTGTGCCGATTTTTGCATCAACGCAGACTGCCTTGCGCAGATAACCTAAGGATGTACCGCAGCGCGTGGCGAACTCATGTTGTTGGGGGACAGATAACGTGTTCAGGTATGCTCTAAGTTTTTTCATCAGGAAAGGTTGGTAGGTTTAAAAACCCTGAGTTTACCCCTAGCAACCCCCATAAACAATACCCACAGGTATTAAACTTAGTTATAACCATAAATATCAAAAGTTTAATTAACTTATTCACCTCGGAGTAATTTAAGTGTATAAAGTGCTATTAATGGTTACTTAAAGGTACACGGGGGCAACGTGGCGATAGACCGTAAAAATGAATATGAACACCGTCGGCAAAGGCTTAACGAACTGCTTGTCTCCGGTTTGTTCGCCGGAAAAGCGCCGCAAGCCTCTTTGGCAAAGGTGTGCGGGTTAGATGCGTCCTACATATCCAGGCTGCTCTACCCGGATGGAAAAACGGGTAAAAAGGTGATGGGTGAAATGACCATGCGCAATCTGGAAATTGCGCTAAACCTGCCCCGTGGCTGGTTTGACCTGCCCTTGGGCTCACCCGTGCCGGGCGAAGCGAAAGGGCGCGTGGCGGCCAGCCTCCCCGCCGTGGCGGCGCACGCCCCCGGCGACGCCCTGCCCGACGGCAGCATCGCCATCCCCGAGTACCGGGTCAAGTTTGGCGCGGGCAACGGCCACACCCTCGAATACGACCCGGTCGAAGAAGCAGAGCCCGCCTGGTACCGGCTGTCGTGGTTCCGCAAACACAACATCAACCCCGCCCACGTCAAACGCTTCAGGGTGCACGGCAACAGCATGGAGCCGCTGCTGTTCCACGGCGACGCCATCCTCGTCAACCTCGCCGAGACCCACATCGCCGACGGCAAGGTCTACGCCATCCGCTACGGTGACGAACTGAAGGTCAAACGCATCACCAAACGGTTGGACGGCAGCCTGGTGCTGATCAGCGACAATGCCGACTACCTGCCCGAAGCCGTGCCGCCCGAACTGGCCACCGAACACATCACCATCATAGGCCGCGTCCGCGACAAAAGCGGCGCGGGCGGATTGTGAACAGTTACCCTTTAGTATTTTTTGCTCGACCTGCGTTAAAGGGATAGCCTATAATCAAGTCATGGCTAATTTTGTAATCGTCCCCATCCCCACAAGCAGCGAAGCGCTTGATAAATTGCTCCCTGAAAAATTTGGGAACGCCAGCTTTAGCCTGGGCAACGGCTCGTGGCTGGTTTCCTACGACGGGACGACCCGGCAACTGTCGGACGAAATAGGCATCACCGATGGCTCAACCAGCAACGGGGTTGTCCTAAGCTTTGCCGGGTATTGGGGTAGGGCCACCCCGGATTTATGGGAATGGATAAATGAACACTCAAAATAGCGCGGGATCGGGCGGATCAGGGGGCGCACCCACCTACACCAACCCGATAGCAGTGCACCCACATGCGCAATTTATAATAGACACCGTAACCGAAGAAGTTAAACGTCAGATGGGCGGTAATGGAGGGGGAGGCGATATGACAGATACAGAGAGACGGGTTGGCAATCTTGAAAGCGACGTGAAAGCAATCAAGCAAAGTGTCAACGCTTTGTGCGTTGATGTGGCAGTAATAAAATCCAATTACGCCACCCAGTCCTACCTGGCGGACATCAAAGCGGATTTGGCGACAGTAAAATCCAATTATGCCACCCAGTCAGATATAGCCAACGTTAGGGCGGAAATAGCCAAAGAAACCCTTACCCTGACCCGGTGGATTGTGGCCAGCGCCATTGCGGTGTCTGCCGTCACCATCGCTGCCCAACGCCTATTCCCCCCGCAACAGACCACGCCAGCGGCCGCTATCGAACACCACGACACCCAAGCCGAGAAGAAATAAGGCCAACCCCGCCCCACACCAAAACCCGCCACGGCGGGTTTTTTATTGCCTGGAATAAAAAAATTTAACTTAGGTAATGTTTAACTATTGACACATTAGGTACTCAAAGGTAATCTATACCCACGCCAAAAACTTACCTTAGGACAATATCTAAATGACCCGAAACCCAACCCCCCAAGAACTGCAAGCCCGCAACGACGCCCTGTACCGGCTGCTGGACGAGACCGATGCCAAACTGCACCACGCCCAAGCCAAACTGGCCCTGTACCGTGGCGCCCTCGTTTTCATAATCCTGACGGCCGCCCTTGCCGTGGCCGCCGCCTGACCCAAAGGAACCCCCATGTCACTAGAAGCCGTCATCCAAGAGAACACCGCCGCCCTGCAAAGCTTCAGCGCCTTGCTGGCCCAGCTGCTCAACGCATTTCCAATACCCCAGGCGGAGGTGGGGAGCAATAACACCGCCAGCCACACGGTTGCATCGCCTCAGGCGCAAGCCCAAAAAGAGCAGCCCGAAGTCGCCGACCAGAAACCCGCCGCCGTCCCGGAAAGCCCAACGGCCGACCCCGACCCGTTGGTTTACGACGACATCAGATCAGCCCTCCAAGCCGTGGCGCTCGCCAAAGGCCGCGAAGCCGCCCTGGCCGTGCTCGCCCAGTTCGGCGCCACCAATGCCCAACAACTCCAAGAAAGCCAATGGGAAGCAGTGTACCAAGCCTGCGACGCGCAACTATGAGCGGCGCACACGCCAAACTCAGCCCCAGCGGCGCGCACCGCTGGCTGGCCTGCCCCGGCTCCGTGGCAATGGAAGAACCCATCCACGAACCGCACAGCCGCTTCGCCGCCGAAGGCAGCGCCGCGCACTTCCTCGCCGAGCAATGCCTGAAAGCGGACACCGATGCCCGCGCGTTCCTTGGCAAGACCATCCTCATGACCGCCGAGGGCGGCGCATGGCTGGACCAGGCCACCGACGCGCCCGTGCCGCATGACCTGTTCTTTGTCGCAGTAGAAATGGCCGAACCCGTGCAAGCCTACGTTGATCTGGTGCGCAGCGAACCCGGCGACCACTACTACGAGCAGCGCTACGCCATCGGCCACCTGACCGGCGAAGCGGACGCGCACGGCACCAGCGACGCCGTCATCATCAACGGCGACAAACTGACCGTCATCGACCTGAAATACGGCCGCGGCGTCAAAGTCACCGCCGAAGCCAACGTCCAGCTAGGGCTATATGCCCTGGGGGCCATCCACCACTGGGCGTTCCTGTACGACTTCAGCAGCGTCGAACTGGTCGTCCACCAACCGCGCCTCGACCACATCGACCGCTGGGTGGCGCCGCACGGCTGGCTGCAAGAACTGGAGACGCACGTGGTTTCCGTCTCGTCCGTCATCCGCGAGCGCGGCGATGAAGCGTTCTTGGAACCCGGCGAACACCAATGCCGCTTCTGCAAAGCCAAGGCACACTGCCCGGCACTGGCAAAAAGCGTGCTGGGCACCGTCGCCGGCGATTTCGTAGACCTGCAAGCGCCCGTCGCGTCCCAGCTAGGCCACGCCAAGCCGACCCTTGCCCACGTCGACACGCGCCAGCTGGGCAACCTGATGGCCGCGACCGGCCTCATAGAAGACTGGTGCAAAGCCATCCGCGCGCGCACCGAGGCCGAACTGTCCGCGGGCAACGCCGTGCCCGGCTACAAACTGGTGCAAGGCCGCCGTGGCGCACGCCGCTGGGCGGACGCGCGCGCCGCCGAAGAGCTGATGAAAGCCATGCGCATCAAGCTCGACGTCATGTACGAGCAAAGCCTCATCAGCCCGACCACCGCCGAAAAGCGCCACAAAGACGGCGGCATCGGCCCCCGCCAATGGCCAAAGCTGCAGGAACTCATCACCCAGCCCGAAGGCAGCCCCAGCGTCGTCCCCGAGACCGACAAGCGCCCCCCGCTGGTGGTCACCGCCGAAAGCTGCGGCTTCAGCAACGCCGCCGCCACATGAGCGGCAGCTCGCTACCCCCCAGCTCCTGGCTGCCGCCCGAGGCGGTCAGGCTGCTCCAGGACGCGGCGCGCACCCCCGTCACCGACAAAGGCCCCTTGGCACGCGAGAAAGCCGTCAACGCCGCCACGGCAAAAGTGAAACGGCTCTACCCCCAATATTTTAAATAGGACACTAACCATGATAGTCAAACTGGCAAACGTAAGACTGGCCTTCCCCGCCCTGTTCGAGGCGCAAACCGTCAACGGCGAAGGCGACCCGCGCTTCTCCGCCGTGTTCCTGATCCCCAAGGACAGCCCCCTGTTGAAAACCCTCGCCGAGGCCGTCCGGGAGGTCGCCACCGCCAAATGGGACGAAAAAGCCGCCGACGCCGTCAAGAAAATGTCCGCCTTAGACAAAATCTGCCTGCGCGACGGCGACAACAAAGCCGAATACGACGGCTTTGAAGGCATGCACTACCTGTCCGCCAGCAACAAGGCGCGCCCCCTGGTGGTCGACGCCGACAAGACCCCGCTGGTGCAAGCCGACGGGCGCCCCTACGCGGGCTGCTACGTCAACGCCTCGGTGGAACTGTGGGCGCAGGACAACAACTACGGCAAGCGCATCAACGCCCAACTGCGCGGCATCCAGTTCGTGCGCCACGGTGACGCCTTCGGCGGCGGCGGCGGCCGCGCCGCCAGCGAAGACGAGTTCGACGACATCAGCGCGGGCGCCGAAGCCACCGCCGACCTCTGGTGACCGCCATGGCCACCCTGTTCCTCGATCTGGAAACCTACAACGAGACACCCATCACCGTGGGCACGCACCGCTACGCCGAGACCGCAGAGATCACCCTGTTCGCCTATGCGTTGGACGACGCCCCGGTGGCGGTGTGGGACCTGACCGAAGGGGCGGCCATGCCGCAACCACTGCACGACGCGCTGGGCGACCCGGCAGTCACCTTGTGCGCCCACAACTCAGCGTTCGACCGCACCGTGCTGCGCCACCGCTTCCCCCAGCTGGCGCTGCCCGTCAGCCGCTGGGAAGACACCCTGGTGCAAGCCTACGCCCACTCGCTGCCCGGCGCACTGGACGAACTGTGCTTCATCCTCGGCGTCGGCAGAGCCGAAACCAAAGACATGCACGGCCACAACCTGATGCTGATGTTCTGCAAACCCAAACTGAAGGACGGCGTGGCGATCCGCGCCAGCCGCCACACCCACCCCGGCGCATGGGAGCGCTTCAAACGCTACGCGGGGCAAGACATCGAGGCCATGCGCGCCGTCAAAAAGAAAATGCCCACCTGGAACAGCCAGGGTGCCGAACTGACCCTATGGCACCTTGACCAAACCATCAACGACCGCGGCGTGCTCATCGACACCGACCTGGTGTGCGCCGCCATCAAGACCGTCACCCGCGAACAAAAGCGCCTCGCCGCCGCCGCCAAGGACGGCAGCGGCGGAGCGGTGGACTCGCTGCTCCAGCGCGACAGCCTGCTCAAGCACATCCTCACCGCCTACGGCGTTGACCTGCCCGACCTGCAAGCCGCCACGCTGGAGCGGCGCATCAACGACCCGACACTGCCCGCCGAACTGCGCAACCTGTTGGCGCAACGCCTACAGGCCTGCACCAGCAGCACCGCCAAATACCGGGCACTGCACAAAGCCGTCAGCACCGACGGCCGCCTGCGCGGCACCCTGCAATTCAACGGCGCCACCCGCACCGGCCGCTGGGCCGGCCGCCTGTTCCAACCCCAAAACCTGCCGCGCCCCACCCTCAAACAAACCGACATCGACAACGGCATCGCCGCCATGAAGGCCGACGTCGCCGACCTGCTGGCAGCCGATGTCATGGCGCTCGCCAGCAACGCCCTGCGCGGCTGCATCATCGCCCCGCCCGGGCACAAACTGGTGATAGCCGACCTGTCCAACATCGAAGGCCGCGTCCTGGCGTGGCTGGCGGAAGAAGACTGGAAAACCGACGCGTTCCGCGCCTACGACCAAGGCAAAGGCCACGACCTCTACGCGCTGGCCTACGCCAAAGCCTTCGGCGTGTCACCCCAAACGGTCATGGACAACAAAAACCACGGCGACGGCAACATGCGCCAAATCGGCAAAGTCATGGAACTGGCCTTAGGCTATGGCGGCGGTGTCGGCGCGTTCCTGACCTTCGCCGCCGCCTACGCCATCGACCTCGAAGCCCTGGGCGAACAGGCCTGGGCGCAGATCAGCCCCGCCATCCGGCTACAGACCGCCGACGCCTGGGACTACGCCCAAGAACGCGGCACCACCTACGGCCTGAGCGAACGCGCCTGGCATACCTGCGACGCCTTCAAACGGCTATGGCGCAACGCCCACCCCAACACCACCGTGCTGTGGCTAGCCTTGGAGGGCGCGACCAAGCGCGCCTTGTCCCTGCGCGGCAGCACCCAAGCCTGCGGCAAACTGGCCGTGCGTGCGGATGGCGCGTGGCTGCGCATCCGCCTACCCTCAGGCCGCTGCCTGTGCTACCCCGGCGCAAAGCTCGACGGCGGCAAGGTCAGCTACCAAGGCGTGGACCAGTACAGCCGCAAATGGACAACCCTGCACACCTACGGCGGCAAGCTGGTGGAGAACGCCGTCCAGGCCATCAGCCGCGACCTCCTCGCCGCCAACCTGCAACCGGTCGAGGACGCAGGCTACCGTATCGTCCTCACCGTCCATGACGAAATCATCAGCGAAGCGCCCGACGACCCCCGCCACCACCACGGCCAACTGGCGGCCCTGATGGCCAGCAACCCGCCCTGGGCGCCCGGCCTGCCGCTGGCCGCCGCCGGCTTTGAAACCCACCGCTACCGGAAAGGCTAATGAAAGAGTCCGCCATCGAAAAGGCACTGTGCGCCCGGATCGCCGAACTGGGCGGCACCATCCATAAAATCCGCTGGGTCAACCGCAAAGGCGCGCCCGACCGCGTCATCATGTACCGGGGCAAGACCGTCTGGGTCGAACTCAAACGCCCCGGCGGCAAACCCGAAGCGCACCAACAGCGCGCCCATCAACGGCTGCGCGCCATGGGCCAGCACGTCGTGGTGGTGGACACCCTGGCAGGCGTGCATGCCTTGGCGGCGGAGCTGCACCATGCCTAAAGCCTTCGCCCCGCGCCCCTACCAGCACGACATCATCCGCTACCTGCTGGCCAACCCGCGCTGTGCCGTCTGGGCCGGCATGGGCACCGGCAAGACCGTATCCACCCTGACCGCCCTGTCCATCCTGACCCTCACCGAGAGCGGCCCCGCGCTGGTGATAGCCCCCCTGCGCGTCGCCCAATCCACCTGGCCGGACGAAGCCGCCAAATGGCAACACCTGGCACACCTAAAAATAGCCGCCATCACCGGCGACGCCAAACGCCGCGCCGCCGCCTTGGCAAGCCCCGCCGACATCTACACCATCAACTACGAAAACCTGCCCTGGCTGGTGGCGGCCCTTAACGGCGCGTGGCCGTTCGCCACCGTGGTCGCCGACGAGTCCACCCGCCTCAAAAGCTTCCGCCTGCGCCAAGGCGGCCAACGCGCGCGCAGCCTAGGCCGCGTCGCCCACCGAGCCGCACACTTCATCGAACTGACCGGCACACCCAGCCCCAACGGCCTGCAAGACCTCTGGGGCCAAGCCTGGTTCATCGACAAAGGCGAACGCCTAGGCCGCACCTACGGCGCCTTCCAAGCGCGCTGGTTCCACCCGGTGCGCGTCGGCGCCGACGCCCACGCCGTCCAACACATCCCGCAACCGTACGCCCAAAGCGAAATAGAAGGCAAACTGCGCGACCGCTGCCTCACCATCGACGCCAAAGACCATTTCAGCCTGAGCGACCCGATCACCAACCTCATCCACGTCACGCTGCCGCCCAAAGCCATGCGCCTGTACCTCGACATGGAGCGGGACATGTACCTGCAACTCGCCTCCGGCCACACCGTAGAAGCCTTCAACGCCGCCAGCCAGACCATCAAATGCCTGCAACTGGCCAACGGCGCCCTGTACACCGACGACAAAGGCAACTGGCAAGCCGTCCACGACGCCAAACTGCAAGCCCTGGAATCAGTCATCGAAGAAGCGGCAGGCATGCCCGTACTGGTCGCCTACCACTTCAAAAGCGACCTGGCACGGCTGCAAAAGCGCCTCCCCCAAGGCCGCGCCCTCGACAAAAGCCCCGCCACCCTGCGCGACTGGAACGCAGGCAAAATCCCCGTCCTGTTCGCCCACCCCGAAAGCGCCGGGCACGGCCTCAACCTCCAGGACGGCGGCAACATCCTGGTGTTCTTTGCCCACTGGTGGGCGCTTGAGCCCTACCAACAGATCATCGAACGCATAGGCCCCGTACGCCAGGCACAATCCGGCCACCGGCGGCCGGTCTACATCCACCACATCATCGCCGCCGGCACACTGGACGAACAGGTCATGGCGCGGCGCGACAGCAAGCGCAGCGTCCAAGAGCAACTTTTAGAAGCCATGAAAACCCGGAGCAACCCATGACATACGACCAAGCCACCCGGCTAAGCAACGAGTACACCAAGCACTACCGCCGCTATTACACCGCCGTTTATGCGGAAAAGGCGCGTGGAAAGTAACCGATAAGTTTCATCCGAAGGAGGAACCATGCAACTGACCACCACCGAATTTGCAGAATTGTTGGGCATATCAACTTTGCCCAAACCCTAAAAACAGCGCCGCGTACAAGAAAAGGCGGCATTAAATATGCCCGGCTTAACGAAATGCACGGCGATAAAAAAGCGCCCGAAATCACGTTTAACCAGCTAGCTGTCAAGTTTTTGACACTGAAATATTATCAAAGAGAAACCGCATGAACCTGATTGAACAAATAGAAAACATACTGGAGAGCGGACGATACCACGTTAGCGCACACGGATATGAAACCATGGAAGCGGCATTAGAAGAGCTGAAAAAACGGAAATGGATACCTGTTACTGAGCGGGTGCCGGAAAAAAGCGGATGTTATTTGGTTATTGTTAATGACGGCCTAAACAATCCAGTTTGTGAAATTATCTCGTATAGAAACAGTTTATGGAATATTTTTGATCATGAAAAAGTAACCCACTGGATGGAATTACCTGAGATGCCCCATGATAGATAAAGCATACGACAAAACGCCGCCCAAGGCGCAAGTTCTGGCACGCGACATGACATTGCGCGATCATTTTGCTGGGTTGGCTATGCAGGCTTATTTTACTGGAGATTTTCAATATCCTAATACATTTAATAACCATGCGGAATGGGCTTACTGCATAGCAGATGAAATGATGGAGGCACGATGCTCGCTGCCATCCTGATGGGATTGCCCACCGACACCCTAAAAACCATCCACGCCGACATCATAGAGTGTTCATTGGCGGCAAGCATGGGTGGCAGTTACCGCGCAAAGCCTTATGAGCTGCAAAAAATGGCCGACACCGTGGTAAAGGTAGCGAGGATACTGAAAAAATGAAAACAGCCGAAGCCCTATACCAGCAATACGGAAGGAAACACCCGCCGCTTGTGGACGTGGCACGGGACTACTTGGGCATAACCAGCGCCCAAGAAGTGGGCAAGCGCGCCTTGCGTAACGAGCTGGGCGGGATCAAAGGTTTCAAGATGGGAGGGAAAAAATCACCTTGGCTGTGTGACATCGAACAGGTTGCCGAAGTACTGGACAGGCTGGCAAAAGGCTAACGGTACGCGCCCAGTCCGTATGAAACCCAGTGAAACCCTACATACATAGGCTGTTCGTCCAATCCATCATCGGGGCAACGCTGAAGCGTCTGTCAAGTTTATGGGGGGTTATCATGGGTGGTTGATTCGACACTGCAGCACAATCGAAATGGAGCGAAATTGAGGGAAAGCGTTTAAAACCGGTCGGTGTGGCAGATAAAGCAAAACCGTAAATTGGCAAACGTTCGGTGCATTCGCCTAGGCAATCCACCATCAACTCAACCAATGTTGTGCGGGCGGCACGGCATAAAGCCTGATTGACCGCACAAAGGGATAGCAAAATTTAATATGCTTGGATTAATTATTTCATAAATTGCTTTGCCAATACCCTTTTTATTTTCAAACTGTCACACTAAACACCCCATTAATAGCTTACCATAGGTGCGGGTCATCTACTCTGCCCACCCACCCTTTCGGCAATGCCATTTATTCAATAAAATCAATATGAATCTTTTCAAAAAAAATCTGACTGCTTGTATTTTCACCTTGGCATTAGCCGCCACCGGCACAGTTGCCGCTGAAGAAACGGCAATCGCTGCCCCAGCCAACACTGCGGTAATTATCAGCAACCTCGAAAAAGCATTGGCCGAAGTCAACAAAAGCAATTTTGCTGAAGCCCGTCTGCATTTTAAATCAGCCCGCACCGCCGCAGAATCAATGACTGGCGACCACGCCAAGATTGCCCAAGCACTTGCAAGCGTCGTACAAGGCCAAATTCAAGCCAATAAAGGCAACGCAAAAGAATCTGCCGACCAATTAAGCAACGCATTGACATTGTTTAAAGCACTGTAAATTGGATTTAGGCAAGACCCGGAGAATTATCCTAGTCTTGCCCTTTTCTTTACCCTACTGATAGCTTTATCCTATATGCATGGGGCTTTGGCCTCGATAATCTTGGCAAATAAAGCCCTCGCCACAAAAACAAGGCATCCAAGCCCCTATAAAGCCCTAGCCGCCTGAAACACCGCCACGACTACCGCAACCCACTGCACCGTTATGGAAGCCACTGAAAAACTCGACACACAACAGTTTTTGCTCAATCAGCTGGAAGCGGTCGTCACCTTACTAGAAAAACAACGGATTGAAAAATCCTTAGTTGAGCGCGGCAGCACCCCAAACAATAGTTTGGTCGAGTCCATGCTGAACAAACAGCACCAAGCCCGCATACAAAAACAACTCAGGCATCTGCATCCTGCCGACATTGCCTACCTTTTAGAATCGCTGCCGTTAGAACCCCGCAAAACGGTCTGGGATGCCATTAAATCCGAACACGAAGGCCACGTTTTATTGGAAGTTTCCGATGCTGTGCGGCATACCTTAATATCGGGCATGGCCGCCGAAGAAATTGCTAGTGTTGCCGGGCAATTGGACACCGACGAACTGGCTGAACTGGCTGCAGACATCCCCAAACGGGCTATGCTCAAAATCCTCCGTTCGCTGAACAGTGACGAACGACGGCATTTGAACACCTTGCTGTCTTACCCTGACCACCAAGTCGGAGCGTTTATGGATTTTGGCATGATCACCATCCGTGACGACATTAACCTAAAAGCCATCTGCGCATATATCCGCAAGCTCGGCAAACTGCCCGGGCAAACCGACAAATTGTTTGTGGTGGACCAGCATAACCGTATCAAAGGCACGTTGCCGTTACAACGCTTGCTGACCCATTCACCCTCGTTGCCGGTGTCGGAAGTCATGGTCAGTGATGCCATTATCTTTTCAGCCACACAAGACATTACCGAAGTGGCCCGCGCCTTTGAGCGTTACGGCCTGGTCTCTGCTCCCGTCGTCGATGCCTATGGTGAACTGCAAGGCCGCTTGTGCGTAGACAGTATTTTGGATTTTATCCGTGACAAAAAGGATGAAGATATGCTGACACAAGCCGGGGTCAGTGAAGAGGAAGACCTTTTTTCCAGTGTCTGGAAAAGCGCCCGCAACCGCTGGGGCTGGTTATTGATCAATATCGTCACAGCCTTTGCATCAACCCGCATAATTGGGGTTTTTGAAGACATTATCCTGCAACTGGTCGCGCTCGCCTCATTAATGCCGATAGTGGCGGCGATGGGCGGCAATATGGGCAACCAAACCAGTATGCTGATTATCCGCTCGCTGGCTTTAGGGCAAATCACCCCAGCCAACATTCACCGCCTGATAAAAAAAGAACTGACCCTAGCTGTTATCAACGGCAGCTTTATCGGTTTGATTATGGCGGTTGCCAGCCTGCTGCTCTACCAAGACCTGCCTTTATCAGCGGTCATGGCCGCGGCCATGTTCATTAATTTGCTGGTCGCAGTCATTGTCGGCCTGGGCATTCCGCTGCTAAGGCACAAACTGGGCAGGGACCCTGCCGTCGGCACCAGCATCATCTTGACCTCAATCACCGACTCAATGGGCTTTTTTATCTTCTTAGGTTTGGCCAGTATTTTTTTAGTTGCTTAGGCAAGCACTAAGCTTACCAACCACCGGCTTCGTCATCTTTGTATGGCTGGGGTTTTACGCCTTTAGGCACTTTGGGTATGTTTGCCGAACGCAGCAATAGCAAGGCACTGCCCAAAACAAATAACAAAGCCACCACCCACAACACTATCCACATAGCTACACCCTTTTGTTTGATATTTATTGGCTGGCAATACGCGCTAGACACCCCGATAACCTGATGTGATAGGGTAGCGCCTATCTCTGCCAAATGCCCGCGAAGTGATTTTTATGCCTGGTGGCGACTGGCGGCGCTTATACTCGTTCCTATCAACCAAGCTAATTGCACGCGCCACATCTTCACGTCTAAAACCAGCCGCAACAATAGCATCAGCAGTTTGATCGCCGGCAATATAACGTTCCAAAATGGGGTCCAGCACCTCATAGGGAGGCAATGAATCCTCATCTTTTTGGTCTGCCGCCAGTTCGGCGGAAGGCGCGCGGGCAATCACCCGTTCCGGTATCACCGGCGCAAGGCTATTGCGGTATTTCGCCAACTGATACACCAATAACTTAGGCACATCCTTAATGGGCGCAAAACCACCCGCCATATCGCCATACAATGTCGCATAGCCCACGCTCATTTCGCTTTTGTTGCCGGTGGTCAACAGCAGCTTACCTTGCTTGTTCGAGATCGCCATTAAAACGGTGCCACGGCAACGCGCTTGGATATTTTCCTCAGTGGTGTCCTTGCCCGAACCGGCAAAAACATTGGCAAGCATTCCGGTAAATGCCACCACCGCAGGCTCTATAGGAATAATATGGTATTTCACACCCAATGCTTGCGCTTCCAATACCGCATCTTCATTGCTCATCGCTTGGGTATAGCGCGACGGCATCAGCACCGCCTCGACTTTATCCGCCCCCAGCGCATCCACCGCCAACGCCAGCACCAAAGCCGAATCTATCCCGCCGGACAAACCTAATAAAGCCCCTTGAAAGCCATTTTTGGCCACATAATCCTTAATACCCAAGGTCAGTGCCATGTATTCACTGGCGATATCTGCATATAACGGTACACAAGCCGCCGCTAGCGGATGCCCGCCAACAAAATCCACCACGCCCATATCCTCGGCAAATTCCACTGCACGGTAGATGATCTTGCCTTGGGCATCGGCAACAAACGATGCCCCATCAAAAACCAACTCATCTTGCCCGCCCACTTGATTAACATAGACCAACGGCAAACCCGCCGCATTGACCTGCTGGCAAATAACCGCCTCGCGTTGCTGGCTTTTACCAGACTGGTAGGGCGAAGCATTCAAGGCGAGCAAAATTTCCGCCCCCGCCGCACGGGTGGCCTCAATAATGCCGGGACGCCAAACATCTTCACAAATGCTCAAACCAATAAAAGCACCTTTAAATTCAAATACGCACGGCCCGTCACCAGCAGCAAAATAACGCTGTTCATCAAATACCCCATAATTGGGCAACGCCTGTTTGCGATATTTGGCTACCATGACACCTTGATGCAACAGCACAGCAGTGTTGTACAACTTACCGCCCGCCAGCTCAGGGAAACCGACCACCATAGCAATGCCCTCAACCGCATCCGCCAATTGATAAATGGCGTTATTGGCTGTGGCAATAAAATCGGCGCGTAACAGTAAGTCTTCGGCAGGATAGCCAATAATGCACAGCTCAGGAAAGACCACCAGATCGGCATGACGCTCATCCCTTGCGCGGATAGCCGCCGCACTCAAATGCTTGATATTGGCGGCAATGTCGCCCACCCAGAAATTAGTTTGCGCCAAGGCAATGGTTAGGGACATGACAAAAACAAAGGTTAAGGCAAATAGAAAAGCTTATGGTTGTTCAGAATACCGCTGGGCAACCCGTGCCGTGCCAGTAGACAAACATGGTAAGTTAGCACATTGTGGATACGCCAGTTGTGGACACAAACGTTGTGTCCACACAGCAACGTTATTAGCGGTTGACTACCGAATGCCCACGCTGACGCATACATGTTTTGAATGACCGCTTAAATTCTTCATTGGCTTGATAACCCTCCCACAAACCCGCAGGAATGGCCAAAACCGAGCCTACTGCCGCACCCGTAGCCGCACTACCCGCAGCAGCACCCATCGCCGCCCCGCCGGCAGCACCGGTGACTGCGGCAACCCCAGCACCCATCGCCACCTCTTTGGTGATGTCCGAGGCTTGTTCCGCAAGCGACTTACATTCCACCATGTCGCGCTGGACTGTTTCAGGATGCTGATCCAAACGTGGATCAATAATCGGATGCCATCCGCTCATCGAGGCACAACCTGTAGCCAAAACTGAAAGCACCAATGTTGCTGAGCAATAATTTTTCTTCATTCTTTTCTCCAATTCAATTTTGCCATTTTAAACGTTATACGCAGGGGCTGCCAAAGAAATTAATCAACTCATCTATCAACAGCGGGAAAGCACACAAAACAGCTAAGTTAATGCAACGATTTGATGGCATTAATCTATAATAACCGCATTTATTGGAATACTTGCGAACAATATGGCGAATGCCGGAGAAGCGGCAACAGCAGCAGCATAGGGGATTTATGGTACGGGTAGGCATTGTCGGTGGAACCGGCTATACAGGCGTTGAATTGTTACGTATTTTGGTATCGCATCCTCGAGTTGAGGTGGCTGTAGTCACCTCCCGAACCGATTCAGGCCTTCGGGTTGATGCACTGTATCCCAATTTGCGCGGACATATTGACGTGATTTTTAGCTTGCCGGAATTGGAGGCTCTGAGCTGCTGTGATGTGGTTTTTTTTGCCACGCCCAACGGTACGGCGATGCTTATGGCGACCGAGTTGTTGGCACAAGGGGTCAAGGTCATCGACCTTTCTGCTGATTTCCGTTTACACGATGTGCAAGCATGGGAGCAATGGTACGGCATGGCGCACGCCTGCCCCGAACTAATTGCTGAAGCGGTCTATGGTTTGCCGGAAATCCATCGTGAATCCATCAAAAAAGCCCGCTTAATAGCCTGCCCTGGTTGTTACCCAACTGCTGTGCAATTAGGTTTTCTGCCCTTGCTTGAAAACCATCTTATCGACACTAACCAATTGATAGCCGACGTTAAGTCCGGTGTCAGCGGGGCGGGACGCAAAGCAGAATTGGCCACCTTAATGAGCGAGACCGGCGAAAGCTTTAAGGCTTATGCAGTCAGTGGTCATCGGCATCTGCCAGAAATTGCCCAAGGTTTGGCTGGCATTGCCGGGCAACCGGTAGGGTTGACCTTTGTGCCACATTTAGTACCCATGATACGCGGCATCCACGCAACTTTATACAGCCAGTTAACAATAACTGCAGCAGTTGACCTGCAAGCGTTATATCAACAACGCTATCAAGATGAGCCTTTTGTTGATGTGTTGCCTACGGGCACACACCCTGACACGCGTAACGTACGTGGCAGCAACCAATGCCAATTAGCAGTCCATCAACCGCAAAACGGGCAAACTGTTGTAATTCTTTCGGTTATTGACAACTTGGTCAAAGGCGCAGCCGGGCAAGCTGTACAAAATATGAACCTAATGTTCGGCCTCTCCGAAAGCTTAAGCCTAAACATTGTCGCTTTATACCCATAATCACTGACCAACGGCAACACCATGGACATCCGACTGAGCAGCATCTTTATCTATCCGGTCAAATCATTGGCTGGCATTAGCGTGACTGCTTGGCCGGTCACTAAAACCGGCCTTAAATACGACCGTAAATGGATGCTGGTTGATGCCTCAGGGCAATTCCTGAGCCAGCGCAAACTGCCGCGCATGGCCTTAGTCCGCACCTTGCTGACCGATAGTGGATTGGTCTTGTCCGCCACCGGCATGGATGATTTGGCGATACCGTTAGAAACAGCGGGCAGCGATCTTATCACCAGCACCGTTTGGCATCACCAAGGGCCAGCCTTATGCGTGTCACCTGAAGCGGATAGCTGGCTGAGCCAGTTTCTAGGCCAACCCTGCCGGTTAGTGTACCAGCCAGACGACTGCATCCGTGCTGTTGATCCGGTATATGCCAAGCCAGAAGACCAAACCAGCTTTTCCGACGGCTTCCCATTCCTGATCGTTTCGGAAAACTCATTGGCGGCACTCAACAACTCGCTCAACACTCCCGTCAGCATGAGCCGCTTCCGGCCCAATCTGGTGGTGGACGGCTGCAAACAATACGCTGAAGATGAATGGCGAGAAATTCGTATTGGCACTATTGATTTTCGCCTCCCCAAAGCCTGCTCGCGCTGTTCCGTACCCGCCATTGACCCCATCACCGGCAACACCAGCAAAGAACCCTTGTCAACCCTCAACCGGCTGCGTAACTGGAACAATAAAATTTATTTTGGGCAAAATGCCCTGCATGACCAATGCGGGCTACTTTCCGTCGGCGATATGGTAACGGTTAAATTAAGCGGCAACAAACAACCACCGTTGTAAATATCACATCACACCATGCTCAATAATCGGCAACACCCAATAGCGGATGCCTGTACCAGAAAACCCCTCCTTTAGCATCAACAACAAAGGCGGCAAATCCTCAGCACGCACATCAATCTGAAAACGGACACGTTTCTGCCTACCAGTCACTTGCTCAGTCAAGGAAAGCCCAAGATTTTGGTGATGATGGACATTGACAGGAGAGCTGCTAAAACCCAGCTCCGATTCCAATTGCAACAAACAATCAACCATTGCCTCTTCCAAGTTTTGCGGAATATTCAGTGTCAGCAAATATTGGTCTCTCATGACAGGCCCCGCTCAAGTCCGGTTTTGGCTTGCCCGTATAATTTAAACAACAGCGGCAATAAAAATAAGGTCAAAAAAGTGGATGAAACCAATCCACCAACCACCACTATCGCCAAAGGCCTTTGGATTTCCGAACCCGGCCCCGTGGCAAACAACAACGGAATCAGACCAAACGCGGCAATAGAGGCAGTCATCAACACCGGCCTCAGCCGCCGCGCCGACCCCACCACCACCACTTTTGCCATTGCCATGCCGGTTGCCAACAATTGGTTAAAATAACTGACCATCACCACGCCATTCAGCACGGCAATACCCAACAAAGCAATAAAACCCACCGACGCGGGCACCGACAAATATTCGCCCGACGCCCACAAAGCAAACACGCCACCCACCATGGCCAACGGGATATTGGACAGCACCAAAACGGCTTGCCGGACTGAGCCAAACGTTGAAAACAACAGCATAAATATTAAGCCCAATGCCACAGGCACAACCACTGACAAGGTTGCAGCCGCCCGTTGCTGATTTTCAAACTGGCCACCAAACTCAACGCTGTAACCGGCAGGCAACTTTACCTTATCAGCCACCGCTTGCCTCGCCTCATCAACAAAACCGACCAAATCGCGGTCTTGCACATTGCTACGTATCACCACAAAGCGCTGGCCTTTTTCCCTGCCAATCGCCACAACACCCTCCACTTTTGCCAGTCTGGCAATCGCCGTGACCGGAATATGATCACCGTTGGGCAAGGTTATTTGCAAATTATCAAAATTGGCAGTATTACTGTCACCACGCACCAGCAAAGGGGTACGTTTATTGCCTTCCTGCACAATACCTAAGGCCAGACCTTCAATTTGCGCCTTTAACAGCGTTTCGACACCCACCGCATCCAAGCCCATACGGCCTGCCGCCAAACGGTCAATGCTCAATTGTAGAAACTGCATCCCACTGTTTAGTTTGACAAACACATCACTGGCCCCCTTAATCTGCCGTAATACCTTATCTATTTCATTGGCTTTATCATTCAACACGGCAAGATCAGGGCCAAACAGCTTTACCGCCACATCGCCCCGCGTACCGGTCAACATTTCTGACACCCGCATCTCGATAGGCTGGGTAAAACCAAAGGCTATCCCCGGAGTATGCTCCATCACTTTGCGTATGGCTTCCAACAATTGCTCTTTAGTCTTCATGCGCCATTCAGATTTGGGCTTCAATACTAAAAAGGTATCCGTTTCATTTAGCCCCATCGGGTCAAGCCCCAACTCATCGGAACCCGCACGCGCCACAATGGTCGTAATTTCAGGCACATGCTTAAGCAGATTTTTTTGTACCAGCCCATCCAGCACCAGTGATTGCTTAAGCGTGATCGAAGGCAGCTTTTCCAATTGGACAATAATGTCACCTTCATCCATGGTGGGCATAAAAGTACTGCCTATGCGGGTAAACACCACCAGCGTGACCACCAGTAATAGCCCGGCCACTACGAACACCTGCCTGCTATGCCCCAAACACCATAGCAAAGCGGGTTGGTAAAGCTTTTGCAATTGCCTGGGCAACCAAGGTTCTTCATGTGAAACTTTAGTCATTAAAAACGAAGCAATGACAGGAATTACTGTCAGCGACAAAATCAATGAACCGCTTAAAGCAAACACAATGGTCAAAGCGACCGGCGTGAACAATTTTCCTTCCAAGCCCTGTAACGTCAATAACGGCAAAAACACAATAATTATGATAAGAATACCGGCAGTGACCGAACTCGCCACCTCAGTTGTTGCGCGGTAAATGACATGCAAGCGGGGCAACCGTTGTGCCGTTTGGGTATGCGTCAAATGGGTAATAAGGTTTTCCACCACCACCACCGCAGCATCAACCAACATGCCAATAGCAATCGCCAAACCGCCCAAACTCATCAAATTGGCTGACATGCCCAACATGTTCATCAATATAAAAGTGAACAACGCAGCTAACGGCAAAGCCAACGCGACAACGACAGCGGCCCGTAAATTACCCAAAAAGGCAATTAGCAGCACAACCACCAAAACAATAGCTTCAAGCAAAGCATGTACAACCGTTTGCACCGCCTTGTTGACCAAATTACCGCGATTGTAAAAAACCTGGACACTGACACCTTCGGGAAAGCTCTTGCCGATTTGCGCCAATTTGCCCTCAATGCCTGCTATGGTCTGCCGTGCATTGGCACCGCGTAAACCCAGCACCAAACCAACCACCGCCTCGCCCATGCCGTTCTTACTGACCCCACCGTAACGGGTCAACGCCCCCATTTTAACTTGTGCCACATCACCCACCGTAATAGGGATGCCGTTTGGATTATCAATCACCGTACCACCGACATCCTCCAAGGTCTTGACCCGACCTTCGGCGCGGACAATCAATGCTTCCTCGCCCTCGCTCAGGCGACCAGCCCCATCATTGCTATTATTGTTTTTCAAAGC
>Ga0007873_1000068_pt1 | contig 30741 bp, 27 predicted proteins | sample CryBogCBH26May08_FD_71228 | JGI IMG/M metagenome (GOLD analysis project Ga0007873, IMG submission 71228) | Freshwater microbial communities from Crystal Bog, Wisconsin, USA - CBH26May08 | ecosystem: Environmental > Aquatic > Freshwater > Lake | place: Crystal Bog, Wisconsin, USA | collected...
AGCGAACAATGTTAATTTTGACATAGAGAAAGTTTTCTTTTGTTGTGCAACCTCAAAGGTAATTTGAGTTACTTAAGAAACTTTCTCTTCTATTATCGTTTAGGACGCTATTGATTGAATATTATATATTTGAAATAAGAAAGAACAATGAAATTATCAGTTAAGGACATATCAATAAAATTATTCTTGGTATTAATGGCTTTTCAGGTCATTAACTTGAGTATTGATTCTGTTGACTTTGACCCAATTGATTCTCCCAATACTACAGCCTTCAATTTCAACTATTTCAATTCCTTAATTGAGTATGTGTCTGAGTCTGTGATGGGAAATAAAGACGCATTTCCTGAGTACCAGAATGAGTCTAATCAAAATAAATCTCAGGTACTTGCAAAACATATTTCTTTAAAATTATATCACACAGAAACATTAATTCCTATCCCTACTGTTTGTGATATTACTATATCTCATTTTCCTAAAAAATCAGGAAACTATCGTTTTTTATTTAGTAAGGAAATTAATCAACCTCCTTCCATTTCATAATTATTTTAAATAAGTCTATAGTATTTTTCGGTGTTTTAGTTTGTTGCTAATGTCCTTTAAATATTTATATTACTTATTTTCTTATGGCTAAAAAGGGCTTTAATATTATATTATTAAATATCCTTTCACCAGCATTGTTTACTAAATTTTTATTGGCTTCTTTTAATCAGTAAAGTATTAATCGTTCTAACATAATGATTATTTTCTTCTGATTTTAAGCACTTTGATAATGTATTAATACAATAACTTAAGTGTATAATTTATACTAAGTTTAGTATCAATATATTTTTAGCTGATAATGCTGCACAAAAAATTACATGTATTAAAACTGCATGTAGTGATTATCCAATTATAAAATAATTTGTTATGAAATTCTTCATACGTTCTATTGTATTAGTATACCTTATACTATTAATTAATAGTATAGATGCTCAGGAAAAAACGCTGTTTAAAGACACAATACAGTTAAGTATTGATAGTGCAGAAAGTATATTTCTTAGAAATAATTTTCTGCTATTGGCTTCGAAGTATAATATAGACGCTCAAAAGGCGCTAGTTATTCAAGCTAAGCTTTTACCCAATCCAAATTTCTCTTTTAGCAGGGGACCAATTATTCCTATATATGATCCAAACTCTCAATACCCCCATTCGAACTTAGGTTTAAATTCAGAAAATGCAGCAAGTATATCTCAACTTATACTATTGGCAGGTAAACGGAATAAACAAATTAAATTGGCTGAAGCTAATGTAAAGCTGGCAGAAGTACAATTTTTTGATTTAATCAGGACATTAAAATATACCCTAAGATCTACCTTTTTCAATGTTTATTATCAACAACATTCAGCAAAGGTGTATGATAAAGAAATTCAATCATTACAGAAAGTAGTTACTGCTTTTAACCAACAGGAAGGAAAAGGATACATAGCTGAGAAAGAAGTAATAAGAGTTAAAGCGCAATTGTATAGTTTACAAAGTGAATATAACGATCTCATCAACCAAATTAATGATAATAAAAGTCAATTAAGATTAATCTTACAGTTAAAAGATGTTGATATTAATCCTATTGTAAATGAAGATAGAGTAGCTTCTTTAAATCCTGCAAAATTTCCAGTTTCAGTACTGATAGATACTGCATATAAAAGCAGGACAGATTTAAAGATCGCAAGGATGAATACAGATATTAATAAGCTGAATTATGATTATCAGAAAGCTTTGGCAGTACCAGATTTAACAGCTTCATTATCATGGGATCACCAAGGTAGTTATGCAAAAGATTTTCAATCTGCAGGTATTGCAATAGACCTTCCTTTTTTCAATAGAAATCAAGGTAATATTAAATCGTCCAAATTTATGATAGAAAACAGTATTGCTACTGAGAAAAGTATTGAACTTACTGTAGAAGAACAAATAAGCAGAGCAGTACAAAAAGCTTATGATAACAATAAGCTCTATCAGAATATTGATGCAAAATTTAATAAAGATTTTGATAGATTATTAAATGAAGTATTTCTTAATTATGAAAAAAGGAATATGGGATTACTAGATTTTCTTGATTTCTATGATTCATATAAGCAAACTACTCTTCAGTTAAATTATATAAGATATAATAGACTGCAAATATTTGAAGACCTTAATTTTTACACAGGTAATAATTTTTATAATTAATAAAACTAATAATATGAAACGTACAATTTTAAATAGACCATCTATCTATATAACTATATTTTTAATTTCAGCAACTTTCATGTTCAGTTGTAAAAACGAAGAAATAAACCAGCCAAACAGAGGAAAGTATATTATACCAGATTCATTGCTAAAAGTTACTTCCTTTGATACTATCAAAAAGTGTCCGATTGTAAACACAATAACGCTTACAGGTAATATAGATTTTGACCAGGATCATCAGGTTAATATTTTCCCATTGGTGAGTGGAAATATACAGGATATTAAAGTTCAATTAGGCGATTATGTTACCGAAGGCCAGCCATTAGCACTGATAAAAAGTAGTGAGATGGCGGGTTACAGCAATAATCTTATTGTAGCTGAAACTAACCTAAAAGCTGCAAAAAAGCAACTTGATGCTGCTGAAGATTTATACAAAAGTGGTTTATCATCACAGTTAGATGTAACTAATGCTCAGGTAAATTATGATCAGGCAATTGCACAGTTGGAAATGGTGAAAAGAGTACTTAAAATAAATGGCAATAATACTAAGGGAGATTATATAGTAAAAGCACCAATAAGTGGTTTTATTGTACAGAAGAATGTAACTAATAACACCGCTATCAGAGCAGACAATGGTTCAAATTTATTTACTATTTCAGATCTTAAAAACGTTTGGGTTCAAGGAAATGTTTATGAGTCGAATATTAGTAAAATTCATGTAGGAGAACCAGTAACAGTTACTACTGTATCTTATCCTGACAGGGTTTTTAATGGCAAAATAGATAAGATGGTTAATGTACTTGATCCAGCAAATAAAGTAATGAAAATAAGGGTAGTACTTTCTAATGAAGATTATGCTTTAAAGCCTCAAATGTATGCTAATGTAGATGTAACAGAAAAGGAAGATAAAGAAGCTTTTTGTGTTCCAATAAATGCAGTAGTTTTTGATCATAGTAAATACTATGTAATGGTTTATCATGGCAAAGGAGTAGCTGATATAACGCAGGTAGATATATTAAGCAAGAATAATGATAAATATTATCTGCGAAGTGGGGTAAAAGAAGATGATGTGATAATTACTACCAACACAATGCAGGTATTTGATCAGTTAAATAACTAATTATTAATCCTTCAATTAAAATAAAATGAATAAGTTTCTAAAATATATTGTGGGATTTTCCCTCAAGAATAAATACTTCATTCTGTTTACTTCGTCATTATTAGTAGTCACAGGAATTATTACATTTAAAAACATGCCCATTGAGGCGTTTCCAGATGTAACAAATACTGAAATAGACATCATTACTCAATGGCCGGGAAGGAGTGCTGAAGAAGTAGAAAAATTCGTAACTATTCCAATCGAAATAGCTATGAATCCAGTTCAGAAAAAGATCAGTCTGAGATCAACTAGCATCTTTGGTCTTTCCTATATTAAATTGATTTTTGAAGATGATGTATTAGATCCTCAGGCAAGACAACAGGTAATGAATTTATTACCCAATGCTAATCTTCCAGCCAATGTATTGCCTTCTGTACAACCACCCGTTGGACCAACAGGTGAGATTTTTCGATATACTTTAAAAAGTACTTTCAGGGATGTAAGAGAATTAAAAACAATGCAGGATTGGATTATTGATCGACAGTTAAGAAGTGTACAAGGTATAGGTGATATAAATAGCTTTGGTGGCAAAACAAAAGCTTACGAAATAAAAGTTAACCCATCAAAACTTACTAGTGTTGGTTTAACACCTTTGGATGTATTTACAGCTGTTCAAAATACAAATATCAATGTAGGTGGGGATATGATAATCCAGAACAAACAAGCCTATGTAGTAAGGGGTATAGGTTTGCTGAATGATATTGAGGAGATAAAAAATATCATTGTTCAGAATATAAATGGTGTTCCATTATTAGTTAAAGATGTAGCTGATGTAGAGATCTCTAATATACCAAGACTAGGATGGGTAGGCAGAAGCGATGGACAAGCAAAAGCGAGTGATAAAAGAACTGTAAAAGATGATCAGGATGTAGTTGAAGCAATAATAGTAATGCGGAAAGGAGAGAACCCATCTGAAGTAGTAAAATCTTTGAAAAATAAAATTGATTATCTGAATGATCAGGTACTACCATCAGATACCAAGATTGTTCCTTACTATGATCGTTCAGATTTAATAGATTATGCAACACATACCGTACTTCATAATCTCATTGAAGGAATACTATTAGTGATAGTATTAATATCTTTATTCCTGTTTGATTGGAGAGCGACAGTTATTGTTGCCATTATTATCCCCATTTCATTGTTGTTCTCCTTTATCTGTTTGCACTTAATGCATATGAGTGCCAATTTATTGTCACTAGGAGCAGTTGACTTTGGAATAATACTTGATGGAACTATTGTGATGGTAGAAGGTATTTTTGTAATACTGGATCATAAGGCCAAAGAAGTGGGGATGGAGCGGTTTAATAAACTTAGTAAACTAGGTTTAATTAAAAAAAGTGCAGCTCAGATTGGTAAAAGACCTTTTTATTTAAACATCATCATCATAACTGCTCTGCTTCCCATTTTTGCTTTTGAAAAAGTAGAAGGAAAAATGTTTTCTCCTTTAGCTTATACTTTAAGTTTTGCATTATTAGGTTCACTGATTACAACCCTTACTTTAGTTCCTTTATTAATTAGTATTCTACTAAAAAAGAATGTAAGAGAAAAACATAATCCATTGGTACATCACCTGACAGCATTTATGTTGAATGGATTTGTAAACTCATTTAAAAATAGGAAAATCGTTATCCCTATTGCCATTCTGGTAATGATAGGAGGAATATACTCCTTTAAATATTTAGGTACCGAATTTTTACCACAGTTAAATGAAGGAAGTATATGGATACGGATACAATCAAATTATAGTTCTTCTTTGGATAAAGGTGTAGAGATCTCAAAACAGGCAAGAGATATTATTATGGGATTTCCTCAGGTTCAATATTGTGTATCACAAACAGGAAGACCTGATGACGGTACCGATGTAACTGGTTTTTACAATAACGAGTTTGATGTATTAATGTATCCCGAAGCAGATTGGAATCCTAAAATATCTAAGGAAGAATTAATAGATCAAATGAATAAAAAACTCTCCGTAATTCCTGGGGTAAATTTAAATTTCTCACAACCTATTATGGATAATGTAGAAGAAGCAGTATCTGGAGTAAAAGGAAGTATCTGTCTTAAAATATTTGGTGATTCTTTAAATTATTCTGAAGTACAATTGAAGAATTGTTTTGATGTATTAAAAGACATTAAAGGAATAGAGGATCTTGGGATTATGCATAATATTGGCCAGCCCGAAATTGACATTGATTTAAATCAACAAAAAATGGCTTTATATGGAGTTCAGACAGCACAGGCAAATGCAGTAATCAGTATGGCTATAGGGGGGTTGGGTATTGGTGGTGTTCCTGCAAGTAGTTTATATGAAGGCATTCAGATTTCCGACATTAGGATAAGGCTACCAGAAGAATATAGGAATACACCTGAAAAGATTGGTGAGCTTTTGGTGCCTACTCAAAGTGGATCTAAAGTACCCCTTAAACAAATAGCTACTATTATTCCTAAAACAGGTGCCTGTTTAATTTATAGAGATGATAATAAAAGATATGCCGCTCTTAAATTCTCTGTAAGAGGAAGAGATATGGGTAGCACTATTGCAGAAGCACAGAAAAAGATTGGGGAAAAGGTTCATTTAAAACGTGGATATAATTATGTATTTCAAGGTGATTTCGAAAATCAACAAAGAGCACAAAACAAGCTTGCACTTGTAGTTCCAATCAGTTTGGGTTTAATATTTTTATTATTATTTACCATGTTTGGCAATTTCAAAGATTCTCTTCTTGTTTTCCTAAATGTTCCATTTGCATTAGTAGGGGGAATACTTGCATTACACATTACTAATACTAACTTTAGTATTGCTGCAGGCATAGGATTTATTGCACTTTTTGGGATTTGTATTCAGGATGGAATTATCTTAATTACAGTATTTAAAGAAAACCTATCCGCACTAAAAAGGCATGGAACTGGCACCCTTTATTCTGCCATTAAATTGGGGGTAAATGCAAGAATAAGACCAGTGCTAATGACTGCTTTAATGGCTGCTATTGGTCTACTACCTGCAGCAATTTCTCATGGTATAGGTTCTGAAAGTTCCAGACCTTTAGCCAGAGTTGTAATAGGTGGAATACTTTGTGCAATGATATTTTCTTTATGGGTATTCCCATTAATTTTTGCCTGGAGTTATAAGAATATAAATGAGCAATATAAGATTCACTTTCTAGACGACGAACTAACAAAAGAAGAAGAATCTAAAAAGGAAATTGATTAGCAAAAACATGTCAGTAAACAGGCTTTTCTTTAAATTAAAATAGTCTGTTTACTGACATTAATATTATTTATTAAAAAAAATAAAAATGAGAAAGACTTATTTATCAATTATTGTAATCTTAGTGATTGCCTCATCAAATGCACAAAAAGTAAAGATACTGTTTGATGCTACCAAAGCAGAAACTGCTGGCAGTGCAGACTGGGTAATAGAGGCTCATATTAATGACTTAAACTGGACTACAAAAAGTACCGTTACTACTGGTGGAACCCATGCTGATGCTTTGCAACTTCCAACTCCTGACCAAAGTACTGTTACTGCTTCTACGGTTGAAACCTATTGGACAGGAGCTTTATCATCCTGGGGTATTGACTGTGTTAATTATGGATTTCATGTGGAAACTTTACCATACAATGGTAAAATAACCTATGGTGATGCAACTAACCCACAGGATTTAAGTAATTACAAAGTGTATATAGTCTGTGAACCTAATATCTGGTTTACAACTGCAGAAAAGCAAGCAATGATCAACTTTGTAAAAAATGGCGGCGGATTATTTATGATATCGGATCATGCAGGTTCCGATAGAAATAATGACGGTAGTGATTCACCCTCTATCTGGGATGATTTTGAAGACAATAATGGAGTTGCTAAAAATCCATTTGGTATTAAATTTGATTCTACAAATCCCAATGCTAAATTATATCCATCTGATATTACTGAGGTAAGTACAAATGTTTCTAAAACAAGTAATCCTATCACCAATGGCCCTTATGGAACAGTAACAAAAGTTCGTTATGACAGAGGCACTACTTTAACATTGGACAATACAGCTAACCCATCTGTAAAAGGAGCATTTTTTGCTAATGAAGCTACCACTACTACTAGCGGTGCAATGTGTGCTTATGCTACCTATAGTAAGGGTAGAGTAGTTGGATTTGGCGATAGCTCACCTTGCGATGATGGTACTGGAGCCCCAGCAGCTACTTTATATAAAAGTTACTCAGGAGATAAAAGTGTTGGAGATAATCATCGATACTTATTTATGAATGCTGTTATCTGGCTTGCTGGAACTACCCTTCCAGTAGAACTTACAGGGTTTACTGCTTCCGAAAATAACAGTACTGTTACATTAAACTGGACAGTAGCTAATGAAATAAATTTTGATGGTTATTCTATTGAAAAAAGTGTGGATGGGGTAACCTTTTCATTTGTTTCATTCCTAAAAGCAAGCAATAAAGAAGCTTATCATTGTTCTGATGTCAGTAATAATGATGGTATTGTTTATTATCGTCTTAAACTCATCAATAATGATGGTAGTTTTACGTATAGTAATATATTGAAAGTTGTTTTAAAACAACAGAATGAATTGCTAAATTTATATCCAAATCCAACTTCAGGAAGCGAAATAAAAGTGAAGTTCAATACTTTAAATAATAATGCAACAGCATCTGTTAATGATATTGTTGGGAAAGTAATAGCGGTTTATCCGCTTAATAAAGGTATTAATAGTTTTACCATCCCTACCTGCAAATTAGCTAAAGGAACGTATATTTTATCTATTAAACAAACAGAAAAGAAGACTATTTCTACCTCTTTTATTAAAAACTAAATTGCATAATTTAATTATTTTATTAAATAGGCTGTCAATTCATGACAGCCTATTTTGTTTTTAAATACTCCTAGTTAAAGAAAATAAACATTAAAATTCAATTAAGCTAAATGCTTCTTTGTATACAATTAACATTTCTTAGAGATACAATCGGCATTATTTTTGCTTTAACATTTTCAATCATAATATATGTGCAATAAAATAAGACTCGAATTAGTTGATTATGGAAAAATGAATCAATACAAAAATTATTTTTTAATTATATTATCTAATAAGATACGAATTCCAATCCTTTCATTTGCCTGGTAAATCATTAATTTTCTAAACAATATTATTGTTTTAATTTAATGCTTTATTTTAAATTAATCTATTGATTATGATTTTTATTATCAAAACTATCCGTCGATTTTTTTTATTTTTATCAACTATTTTACTTGTTTCTACATTATGTTGTAGTTCATCTGCCCAATCAAACACCTTATTTAAAGATACATCTAAAATCAGCCTAGATAGTGCCGAAGCAATCTTCCTGAAAAACAACTTTCAGATACTGGCACAAAGGTATAATGTTGATGCTCAGAAAGCATTGATTATTCAGGCTAAATTATTGCCCAATCCTAACTTCTCTTTTAGCAGAGGCCCAGTAATTCCTATTTACGATGCAAATTCAAACTTTCCCCATTCTAACTTCTTTGTTAATAGTGAGAATGCAGCTACTATATCTCAGTTGATATTGCTGGCTGGCAAAAGAAATAAACAAATAAAACTGGCAGAAGCAAATGCTAAACTATCTGAATATCAGTTATTTGATTTAATCAGAACATTAAAGTATACCCTACGTACCGACTTCTTTTCTATTTATTATTTACAGCAATCTGCCAAAGTATACGACAAGGAAATACAGTCACTACAACAGGTAGTAGAAGCCTTTAATCAACTTTCGGGTAAAGGATATATTGCCGAAAAAGAAGTAATAAGAGTTAAAGCACAATTATATAGCCTTCAAAGCGAATACAACGATTTAATTAATCAGATAAATGATATTGAAAGTGAGTTAAGATTAGTACTTCAGGTTAAAAATGTATTTATTTCTCCAATAGTAAATAATACTAAGATTGCCGCTCTTAACCCAGATAAATATCCTGTAGCTACTTTAATAGATACTGCTTATAAAAACAGAACCGACCTTTTAATTGCAAAGACAAATACCAGTATTAATAAACTTAATTATGATTATCAGAAAGCGTTGGCAGTTCCCGATATTACTGCTTCATTCTCTTGGGATAGACAAGGTAGTTATGCCACCAATTTTAATTCCGCAGGCATTGCAATAGACCTTCCTTTCTTTAATAGAAATCAGGGAAATATTAAGTCTTCAAAGTTTATGATTGACAATAGCACCTATACAGAAAAAAGTGTTGCAGCAACGATTGAGGAACAAATCAACAGAGCTTTACAAAAGGCCTATGATAATGATAAGCTTTTGCATAGTATAGATCCTAAATTCAATGCCGACTTCGAAAGACTTTTAGGGGAGGTTTTAAAGAATTATGAAAAGAGAAATATGGGTCTGCTGGACTTCCTTGATTTCTATGATTCCTATAAACAAAATGTATTGCAAATTAATTCATTACAGTTGAAAAGAGTTAATACTTTCGAGAACCTTAATTTCTATACCGGAACAAATTTCTTTAACTAATAAACTATTTATAATGACAACTTTTATATTTAAAAAACAAGCAAGATTTTTCATTATACTGTTTTCTTTAATAACAATGGTTTTAAGTTGTAAAAGCAATAAAGAAAATGGCATTACAGAACGGACAGTCTATACTATTCCAGACTCTTTGATGAATAAATTAGTTATAGATACGGTTACCAATTGTCCATTGGTTAACGCTATAACCCTTACAGGTAGTGTAGATTTTGATCAGGATCATCAGGTAAATATTTATCCTCCAGTAAGTGGTAATGTGCAGGACATAAAAGTACAGGTAGGTGATTATGTACAACAGGGTCAAACTTTAGCTATTGTAAAAAGTAGTGAAATGGCAGGCTATAGTAATAATTTACTGATAGCCGAAACCAATGTGAAGTCTACCAAAAAACAACTAGATGCGGCTAAAGATTTATTTGCCAGTGGACTATCTTCTCAGTTAGATGTTACTGCTGCTCAGGTTAATTACGATCAGGCATTATCACAACTGGAACTGGTAAAAAGAGTGTTGAAAATAAATGGCAATAATACACAGGGCGATTATATAGTAAAAGCACCTATCAATGGTTTTATAGTGCAGAAAAACATTACCAATAATACGGTAATAAGAGCGGATAATGGCACAAACTTATTTACCATATCCGATCTTAAACAAGTATGGATTCAGGCCAATGTTTACGAGTCAAATATTGGTAAAGTACACATGGGCGATTCTGTAATGATCACTACTCTATCTTATCCTGATAGAATATTCAGAGGTAAGGTTGATAAGATAATCAACGTACTGGACCCTACGAATAAAGTAATGAAAGTAAGAATCGTACTACAGAATAATGACTACGCTTTAAAGCCATTAATGTATACTAGTGTGAAAGTAATCAGTCAGGATAATAAACAAACCATCTGTGTTTCCAGCAATTCACTAGTCTTTGATAATAGCCGTTACTATGTATTAAAATATGCAGGGAAGAATACAGCTACAATAACTCCGGTAAACGTTCAAAGCATTTTTGGCAATAAAGTGTACCTAAATGATGGTGTAAATGTTGGTGATAAAGTAATAGCTTCTCAAACATTATTGATTTATGATGCATTAAATAATTAATCCTTTAAAATCAATATTATGGTTAAGCTGATTAAAAATATAATAGCGTTTTCGCTAAAGAATAAATACTTCATTATTGCCTCCTCTGTTATTTTAGTAGCATGGGGTATATATGTTTTTATGGATATGCCAATTGAGGCATTTCCCGATGTTACCAATACAGAAATAAGTATCATCACACAATGGCCAGGAAGGAGTGCCGAAGAGGTAGAAAAGTTTGTTACTATTCCAGTAGAGATTGCCATGAATCCGGTACAACATAAGATTAGTCTACGTTCCTCCACCATCTTCGGACTATCTTATGTAAAACTTATTTTTGATGATGGCACTAAAGATCCCGAAGCCCGGCAACAGGTAATGAACCTTCTGCAGAATGCAACATTACCCAATGGGGTACAGCCTTCTGTGCAGCCCCCAACAGGACCTACTGGTGAAATATTTCGTTATACACTAAGAAGTAAAGTAAGAGATGTAAGAGAATTGAAAACTATTCAAGACTGGGTAGTTGACAGACGCCTGAGAGCAGTTCCTGGAGTGGGTGATATCAATAGTTTTGGTGGCAAAACAAAGTCCTACGAAATTAAAGTAAATCCAGGCAAATTAACCTCATTGGGTATTACCCCACTCGATGTTTTTACGGCTGTACAAAAGACCAATATCAATATCGGAGGTGATGTTATTATCCAGAACAATCAGGCCTATGTTGTAAGGGGTATTGGGTTGTTGAATGATATAAATGAAATTAAAAATATTGTAATTGCCAGCAACAATGGAGTTCCAATATTAGTTAAAGACGTAGCAGAAGTAGAGATATCCAATATTCCAAGATTAGGATGGGTGGCTCGTGGAGATGGGCTAGTAGATTCTGCTGGCAAAAGAAACCTTACAGATGAATCTGATGTGGTAGAAGCCATCATTGTAATGCGTAAGGGAGAGAATGCTACAAAAGTGGTAGAAGCAGTTAAAAAACAGATAGATAAACTGAATAGCACCGTCCTCCCTGCCGATACTAAAATTGTTCCTTATTACGATCGTTCCGATCTTATAGAATACGCTACCCATACCGTATTACACAATCTGATAGAAGGTATACTACTGGTTACATTCTTGGTATCTTTATTCATGTTCAATTGGCGCACTACATTGATAGTATCATTGATAATACCTATGGCACTATTGTTTGCATTTATATGTCTGAACTTAATGGGTATGTCGGCAAACCTGCTCTCTCTTGGTGCAGTGGATTTTGGTATCATCATCGATGGTGCGGTGGTCATGGTAGAAGGCATGTTTGTAATACTCGATCATCAATCTACTGAGCTGGGAATGGAGCGGTTTAATAAGATTGCTAAACTGGGTATGATTAAAAATAATGGTGCACAACTAGGGAAGGCCATCTTCTTTGCCAAAGTAATAATCATAACTGGTCTGCTTCCCATATTCGCCTTTCAAAAGGTAGAAGGAAAAATGTTCTCTCCTTTAGCATACACACTTGGATTTGCTTTGTTAGGAGCATTAATTACTACCCTTACATTAGTACCTGTATTGATCAGTATTTTATTGAAGAAAAATGTACGGGAAAAACATAACCCTGTTGTGCATCATCTTACTGCATTTATGCTGGCAGGATTTATGGGTGCTTTTAAAAGAAGGAAGATTATCATTCCAGTTGCTTTGCTGATAATGGTAGCAGGTCTTTATTCTTTTAAATATCTTGGTTCAGAGTTTTTACCAGAATTAAACGAGGGTTCTATTTGGCTTCGTATTCAAACGCCTTATAGTATTTCGCTGGATAAATCTGTAGAAATATCATCTCAGGCAAGAAAGATTCTGTTGCAATTCCCTCAGGTAAAGCATGTAGTTTCTCAAACTGGCCGTCCGGATGATGGTACCGATGTAGCAGGATTTTACAACAATGAGTTTTCGGTAATGTTATACCCCGAAACAGATTGGAATCCGCATATTTCCAAAGAAGAGTTGATAGATCAGATGAATAAAAAATTAGCTATTCTCCCTGGTGTTGATCTCAACTTCTCGCAACCCATTATGGATAATGTAGAAGAAGCTGTATCGGGTGTAAAAGGGTCTATTTGCGTAAAGGTTTATGGAGATTCACTTAACTATATGGAGAGCAAGGTAAATGAGGTGAATAATATACTTAAGGGTGTAAAAGGAATTGAAGATCTGGGAGTAATTCATAACATTGGGCAGCCCGAACTGGATATCAATCTCGATCAACAAAAAATGGCTCTTTATGGTGTAGCTACTGCCGATGCGAACTCTGTAATAGCAATGGCTATAGGTGGACTAACCGCCTCTACTTTATACGAGGGTATCAGAACTTTTGATATTCGGATAAGACTTCCACAGGAATTCAGAAAAACACCTGAGGATATTGGCAACTTATTGGTACCTACACAAAGTGGATCGAAAGTGCCGGTTAAAGAAATTGCGGATATTAGTCTGAAGACTGGCCCCTGCCTTATTTTCAGAGATGATAATGAACGCTACTCAGCCCTGAAGTTTTCTGTACGAGGCAGAGATATGGGTAGCACCATTAAAGAAGCGCAGGCAAAAGTAAACGAGAAAGTAAAACTGAAAAGAGGCTACACCATGGAATGGCAGGGCGACTTTGAAAACCAGCAAAGAGCACAGAAAAGATTATTGCAGGTAGTGCCTATCAGCTTGGCATTAATCTTCCTGTTATTGTTTACGATGTTTGGCAATTTAAAAGATGCAGGACTGGTATTTCTCAATGTACCTTTTGCTATCGTTGGAGGAATTGCGGCTCTACTGATTACTGGTACTAACTTTAGTATTTCTGCGGGTATTGGTTTCATTGCACTCTTTGGTATTTGTATTCAGGATGGCGTATTGCTGATTACAGTATTTAAACAGAATATAGATAAGATACATGGCAAGTCCAGTTCATTATATCATGCTATTAGGCTAGGGGTGAACTCCAGAATAAGGCCCGTAATGATGACGGCGTTAATGGCAGCTATTGGTCTCTTCCCTGCAGCTATATCGCATGGTATAGGATCGGAAAGCTCAAGACCTTTAGCAAGGGTGGTAATAGGTGGTATTCTTTGTGCTATGATTTTCTCTTTATGGGTATTCCCATTAATATTTGCTTATAGCTATAGAGGTATTAACGAACAATCAAAAACACATTTCTTAGATGATGAACTCACCAAAGAAGATCCAACATTAAACGAACATTAATAAAAAAATAGGTTGAACACTGATTGTTCAACCTATTTTTTTAAACCCATTTGGTCATAAATTTATACTTGTATTAAACTTACTGTTCATTCAACATTCAACAGAATGAATTTGTTCTATCAGCAGATTATCACATTATCACATCAGCTATTTATCCCAAAGGGATCTCTACTTCCAAAGCAAAACCCTTACCTGGCTCAGTTACAATTTTCATTTCTCCATCAAATACTACCAGTCTGCTTTTAATATTCCTTAGTCCAATTCCCGATGTTACCTTTTTCTGATCCATTCCTTTACCATTGTCTGCAACCCTCATACTCAACACCTTTTCATTTGCCGTTAAGAGATATATATTTACTTCTGTTGCTTCAGCGTATTTAATAATATTAGTAAATAATTCCTGTACTATTCTATATAAGGCAACCTTTTTTTCCTTAGGAATCAGCGTGAAATCGTAATTCTCAAAATGTGTAATAGATTTAATTCCATTTACCTCCAGCATACTTTCACAGAGTGATTTAATCTGATCGCCAATATGTTTATTTTCCAGATCCGGCCCTACCAGTACATGGGCTATTTTTCTATTTTCATTTATAGCCGATTTTATATTATCAATACATTCATCTATTAATGCATCATCTTTAACAGACTTCTTTTTCAGCATAGACAAGAACATAGTAGTACCTACCAGTATCTGATTTACATTGTCGTGTAATTCAATGCCTATAGCATTTCTTTCTTTCTCTTGCGCTTCCAGTGTAGCAGAAATTAGTTTTGTTTGTTCTTTATGCTTTTGCTCCAATAAATTTAGCTCCATTTTCTTTATTTCAGTAGTATCCCTAAAGAAACAGGTAAGTCCAGTTTCAGATGGATAAATACTTCCTGTTATCCATTTATTAAATACATCAGAATACGAATCAAATCGTTGAGATGTTTTAGAATTTAGTGCCAAATGAACTGCTTTAAAAATATCACCTCCTACACCAGTACTATATTCTTCATACATTTTTTTACCTAACAAATATCCAGTTTCTACATCAAACATTTCCTCAGCAACAGTATTCATATAGGTGAAACATAAATCATTATCCAGCGTGACAAATGCATCAGAAATTCTTTCTACGAGACTTCTATATTGTTTTTCACTAGCAAAAAGTTCATCAGCAGTTAATTTACGCTCAGTTATATCTCTAAAATTAAAAACTATTGCTTTTATTTTTTCGTCTTGCATTAGGTTTACAATCTTTCCTTCCACCCATAAGTAATAACCAAGTTTATGTTTCATTCTTATAGAAACATCTACCGGGATATTGAGATTTTCTAAAATTGCTTTTACAGTATAATCTGCTATTTCTAAATCGTTGGGATGAATGTTCTTAGTCCATTTTTCATTCAACATTTCTTCATCACTCCACCCCATCACTTTAAATGCAGATGGACTTCGATAAATGATTCTGAAATTTTCATCAAATAATGACACAATATCGTTTCCGTTTTCGAGTAAGGTTCTAAATCTCAACTCACTACCAGCAAGTTTATCTAGAGCAGTTCTTTTTTCCGTTACGTCTCGGTAATTAAATACAATAGCATTAATATTTTTGTTATCAAGCAGATTAATTATCACCCCTTCCACAATAATATAATGTCCATCTTTGTGTTTATTTCTAAAAGCTATTGGATGAAGTTTGCCAGGACTTTCTAGTAATGAATGTATTGTATTCTGTATAATAATTAAATCATCAGGATGAATATGTGTAGTTGCATCTATTCCCTTCATCTCTGCTTCGCTCCTACCTGTAATACGCTCTGTAGATGGACTTCTATACAATACAGTAGCATTTTCGTCCATGAGTGTAATTCCATCATGACTATTTTCAATTAAAGCCCGGAATCTTTTTTCATTTGTTTCAATCTGCTTCTCAATGGTCACTCTTTGAGTTACATTATTAGCTAAAACCAGTTTGGCTTCAACACCATTAAATTGTATTGGATGGGCAACAATCTCTACATAAATAATGTTTCCATTTTTTAATCTATGTTTCCAGATACCTTGATTAAAATTTTCACTATTATCATCTAAGTTCAATTGCTTCAACAATTCCTTTTCTTCATCTGTTCTGATATCCATTAAAGTCATTGCAAGAAACTCTTCCCTCGTATAACCATATACTTTTATTGCTAATTCATTTATATCAAGAAATTTTTTTGTTTTTATATCAAATATCCACATTGGCATGGGGCTATTTTTAAAAATATTATGGTATAAGTCTTTAGCTGCTTTCAACTCTTTTGTTCTGATTATTACCTTGGCTTCCAATGCTTCGTTAGCTTCTTTCAACTCACTTTCTAGTTGTTTTATTCTACTAATATCTTTTATTACAAACAAGAATGATATAACCTCCCCTGATTCATTTTTAATTGCATTAGCAGATACTGCACCTATTATTTTATGACCATCTTTATGAAAAAAACTTAACTCCGATTCCCAAAATCCATTATCCAGTACTTTTCTTTCTACCTGTTCAATAAAATCATTAGTTGCTATAAAATAACCAATTTCAGTCGTTTTTTTTCCTTCAGCTTCCTGTTTAGTATATCCAAACATTCTTGCTGCTCCGCTATTCCAACTAATAATCCTTTTATCGAACCCACGCGAAAAAATGGCATCAGAAGATTCTTCTAAATGTGCCAAATAACCTGATAGGGGATTTGATTTGAGAGTATCCATAAAATGAATTAAAGGTCATTAGTATTGAATACAAAAATTAATTTAATGGTCCTGCTTCTTTGTAAATAACCACAATTATGTGTATTATAAAAGATGAAGTTAGTTATATTTTTCATGGTTATATTATAAGTATTTTAAACTAAAGCAGTTATAAAATATGTATATAAAATATTTGAGCTATGAAAATAAGCGAAAATTTATTAAAAATCAAACTTTAAGAAGATAAAAAGATAAATTATTTGAATTTTGATCCCTATTGAAATTTAGTTTAATTTTTAAATAATTATATTTTATAATTTTTAAAGCAGATAAGTACTGTTTAGATAATGAGTAGTTTTTTTATATTAAAAATAAGTTTAATAATGAGGTAATATAAAATAGGAGGTCGATATGAATAAAGACCTCCTTTTTTCAACCCTAAACCCTTAAAAAAACCAGAGCAAATATAATGTATAATTAATATCATAAACTTATATTTCAATAACATCAACACTGGGTCAATGTTAGCTAACTTTAAACCAAAACACATCAACACTGGGCCAATGTTAGCATACATTACATCAAAACACATCAACACTGGGCCAGTGTTAGCATATATTACATCAAAACACATCTACACTGGGCCAGTGTTAGCATACATTAAACCAAAACACATCAACATTGTCCCAATGTTGATGTGTTTGACAATATTTGTAGCTAAACTTTATATGGGAGTATTAAAACAATTAAAAAAGGTTAATGCTTGTTAGCAATAACCTTTTTGGCTTTATGACTTTTTGTAATGTCATTTCAACAATTAAATGTTGTGTATGATGTATCTTCTTATTTGAAGATTGTTTTTTTATTAGGAATAGGATTCTTTAATCGGTGTAGTTAGCGAATCATATTACCAATATTAGCGCAAGTACTTATTGCACTTAATGGGCTAATACCAGCAGAATTAATAGTGTACATTCCTACCGTTACTTCCTGTAAGCCTGGTATATTAGAAAAATTTACTACACTTTTAGTACTGGTCAAAATAAATGATTGTACACCCATTGGAATACTAATGGCGCCATTTACAAGTGTAACAGGAAAAACGCTACCAATTACCAATACAAAAACATACATTTTTGCATCTGCAATCTTACCTGAAGTAACACAAATATTACCTCCTGAAGTAGCTTTCAAAACAGGAGCTCCACCACCAGTTGGTACAGCCTTTTTCTGTTTTGGTTTACCAGTTGTTTCCCATCCACCACTGTGAATAATAGTTTCATCCCCATTGGAAATTACCGATACATAATCACCCTGATCGTGCAACATAAAATTTAATTCGTTGGATGAATTTTTCAACTCATCTTTTCCTAGTTGTCCATTCTTACGATTGGCATAGGCAGTTTCTACTCTAAGGGCAGCAGCTTCCATGTCCTTCATCAGAATTTTTGGCGTTAAAAACTTCTCGTTGTCGGTCATGGCCGTAACAGTTCCATGAGCGAAACTGGCCATTTTTAAATACGCTTTAGTTAACCAACTAATCTTGACCCAATGTATTATCATACACTTTGTATTGCAAGTTTTAAGTAAACATCGAAACACTCGAAACTCACTTGATTGCTTTACATTAATCACCTATAGTGCAACTATCAATCCACATTGGCCAAATAAGGAACTACTGCCATAATAAGTAAATAAAAGGGGTGTTTTAGGTCTCATTTTTAATAAAGACGAATTAACAAAAATTAAGCTCGTATTTATTGCATGACACAATTGTAAAAGCAGACAAATATGGTAACTTTTTTTGAAAAAGAATTAGTGATATATTATAAGTAATTTGTCCAAAATAAAAAAGCAGCTGAAAATATTTCAACTGCTTTTTGTAAATTAAATAAATAGCTATGTCCTTTACCAAATCATTGTATTATTATTTTACTTCAATGAATTCATATCTATTACAAAACGATAATGAACATCGCTTTTCAGCATTCTTTCGTAGGCAATATTAATGTCCTGTATCTTGATTACTTCAATCTCGGATACTATATTATGCTCTCCACAAAAGTCCAGCATTTCCTGTGTTTCTGCTATTCCTCCTATTAAAGAACCCGCTACCGATTTTCTACCCAAGATCATTGGTACGGTATTTAACAATGGTTCCAACCCTCCTAAATAACCTACTACAACCAATGTACCACTTACGTTTAAAGTATTTATATACGGGTTCAAATCATGTATATAAGGAACGGTATCTATTATTAAATCAAACTTACCTCTTACCACGTTCATTTGTGCATCATCGGTAGAAATAATTACCTCATCAGCACCCAGCTCCAGACCATCGTTTATTTTCTGTGGTGTTCGGGAAAACAAGGTTACATGTGCTCCCAATCCCTTAGCTAATTTAATGGCCATATGACCTAATCCACCAAGTCCTACTACAGCTACCTTACTATTTATACCTACATTCCAGTGCCTTAAAGGCGACCAAGTAGTAATACCAGCACAAAGCAAAGGTGCTACAGCAGAAAGTTTGAGGTTGGATGGAACTTTCAACACAAAATGTTCGTCTACAACTATCTTCTCAGAATAACCCCCAAAGGTTTGTGTACCTAAGTATTTATCTTTACCATTGTACGTACCAACAAAGCCATTCAGGCAATATTGTTCCAGATCCTGTTTACAACTATTACACTCTCCACAAGAACCTACTAGGCATCCTACCCCGGCATAGTCTCCTACTTTAAGCTTGGTTACATCGCTCCCTACCTTTACTACTCTACCTATAATCTCGTGACCGGGAACTGCAGGATAAATAGTACCTCCCCAATCGTTGCGGGCAGTATGTAAATCGGAGTGACAAACGCCGCAATAGAGTATCTCTATTTCAATGTCTTTTGCAGTTACTTCTCTACGTTCAATGTTCATTGGTTTTAAGTCCGCATCTTTAGCGGCTGTACCAAAAGCTTTTACTTCAAATTTGTTCATACTATATTATTTTTTTGTGTTGATTACTTTAGCTTGTAAAGTTATAGGTAAGTTTAAACAATCAATTTTGTTTTATTTATAATACCTGCCAAGCTTAATAGAAATATCAATAAAATAATTATCATCCCACACTTGTATTAAATTGGTTTTTACGATACTTCCTTTTGGTGGTATTATATAAATTTTAGTGCCAGGAATATTTTTATGTGCTGTTGTTTTAGTATTGTAAATCTTGGAATGTAGCCCAATAGTACTGTTTTGGCAATAAGTAATAATTGGAATTAACAATAGAATGAATAATGTTTTATACATAGAATATTAGTCTATTGATTAATTTTAATATTTATTCCAATACCACCATAAAAGCAACCAGCAAATTATACTAGGCAAAGAAATTAAAATCATTCTGATACCATGACTCCTTTGGTCTTTTCTATACGCATATACCCTTTTACCATCTGGCAATGTCTTTTTAAAATAGGCAAGATTCCATCCTATCAATAGGCCAAATAATCCACCTATTATAGCAGAGCAGTATCCTAAGTAAATAAAATATTTATTAGATGTTTCGGGTTTACTAAGATATTTTATTCTTTGTTTTTTTAATTGGTATATGAACTCCATAGAAACATCTTTTCCTCTTTCCTTCAATAGCTTTTGAGCAAGCTGATAATCAAAATGTCCCCATTCATCTGGTTTGGAAACTATTTCAAACAATTCATCATCTGTAAAGCTATTCAAGTAGTAATCATTGTCTGTGATATCTAATTGATCTTTATAAAATGTTTCTAGTATTTTATGTGCAGAGGTGAAATTATCTGGGGCTATCTTAAGAATTATATCAGCAGCAAAACTATTATTAGCAAAACTAGGATCCCAGTATTTTCGTTCGTTTTCTATAGTATAAGCTATCCCATTTTCAAATAACTTTTGCCCAACAGCTTCAGCAATATCAACATCATTATACTTTTGAAAACATAGAAATTTGTCTTGCATAATTATCTGGATTAGTTGAAAATGAAAAACGTTTTACAACAGCAAAAGTATTATACTATCTCCTACCTTCTGTCTCCTTATTTACTACTTTGAAAATCTTTTAGTTCCATCTGTGTTCCATCCCAGACCGCATAAGTGAAATGCTTTATCCAGTCGCCAGTATTTATATAACAGCTATTGTTGTACAATGGGAAATTGATTGGCAAATGTCTATGACCAAAAATGAAGTAATCGTAATGCTCTTTTGCCAGCATTTCTTTACAATAAATAATCAGCCATTCTTTATCCTCGCCATAAAAACCAGGCGCCTCGGTTGCAGCTGCTTTATCCTTGCTCTTCTGACTAAAATAGTTGGCTATACCAATGCCAATGGAAGGATGTAAAAAGCCAAACAACCATTGACATATAGGATTACGGAAAACCTTTTTAATAAACTTATAGCCATGGTCTCCAGGGCCTAAACCATCGCCATGACCTATATAGAATTTCTTATTGTTCCAGTTAAAAACCTGTGGTTCGTAATACACAGTAATATTCAATTCCTGTTGCAGATAATTGTTCATCCACATATCGTGATTCCCAACAAAAAAGTGAACGGGAATACCTGCATCGGTTATCTGTGCAAGGGTACCCAACAATCTTACAAAGCCTCGTGGCACAACAGTTTTATATTCGTACCAGAAATCAAACATATCACCCAACAGAAATATGGCAGCAGCTTCGTTTTTGATACTTAAGAGAAAATCAACAACCATTTTTTCTCTTACCAGACTATCGGCATGAGAAGGTACTCCGAGATGAAAATCGGATAAAAAGTAAACTTTCTTTTGAGGGGAAATTGCGATGCCGTTCATTAGTTTTGCGACTTTTCCAGCATATACTTTAATACATCTCCAGATGCTACCAATGGTCTGCCAGTAGTATCTCCATTGAACCAGTATACCCAGGCAGTTACTACCTTATTATTAATCTCTACCTGCACTACATCTCTCCGGTAAGCAGAATACTCTCCTTCCTCCGGATTCAGGCCTTCATAGTCGTCCAGTTGTGCAATAGCAAAATTGAATTCATCGGCATGATTGATGCTGAATAATTCTCCTTGTATATAATAATTTTCACTAGTTGGAATAGCTACGGGATAATCGCCCATATCAAGCAATTTTCCTTTTACACTGGCATTGCCAATAAAAGAAAAATAGCGACGTATATAATCATACATTGGACTCTTGAATCCACTTCTTAAAGACCCGTAAACAAACAGATTATACATACAATCAATTTGATAAGTTATATTAATTTAAGGACGGCTAAGGAATTCATCAACCAGAAAACAATACACTTCCTTAGGACCGTGAACGCCAACCACCAAAGTTTTTTCAATATCTGCAGTCCTGCTAGGACCTGTAGCAAAAGTGATGAGAGATGGTAGATTACGCTTATACTTTATCTGCATGGATGACAAGCTTTTTTCTACATCATACACTAGCTGTTTCTGATAAGCAATACAAATATGTATAGGTGCATATACACTGGAATTTCTGCCATCAGTTTGCACAGAAGTTAGTACAATAGAACCTGTACGAGCCACCAGATTTTCGCAGCCGGTAATGGCAACCTCACAATTGTTCAGATCGTCTGTAAACAGACTGGTAATACCCGCTTTTTCCAGCAAAGCCCTGATCTTTTGTTCGGCACAAAAAATCTTAGTCCATTTACGGAAAGCCACTAAAGCCTGCAGCTGCTGACTTAGTTCATTGGAATCTATACAATAGGAAAACTTACCGAGCAATTTAGAGAAGTTCTCGGCAAACTCTAGTTCCAGATCATCATGTTCAGGAGCATAATGATTAACGATTACATCTGTCTGAGGATAAGGAATAGCCACCTTAATCGATAGCGCTTTCCTTATCTTCTTAAGAATCGTTTCTCTTGCTCTTGAAGTCATTTAAGCAGTAATTTCAGGATTAGTAGGTTCATCTGTATTGGCAGCAGGCGCTTCTTCTGTAACAACAGGCTCTACTAGCACTTCTTCTGCAATATGTAATATCTTTTCTTCTTTAAATGGTCTCTTACCTATCAGCAATTCCACATCGCTCTGATGTAATACTTCTTTATCAAGCAAAGCCTTAGCAAGTATTTCTACTTCTGCTTTTTTATCCGTCAATAATGCAATAGTTTGCTGATATGCCTCACTGATAATTTTTCTTACTTCTTCATCTATCAGCTTTCCAGTTTCTTCGCTGTATGGTTTAGTAAAGGTATTCTCCTGAGTAGGATCGTAAAAACTTACGTTCCCAATCTTTTCATTCATACCATAAACTGTTACCATAGAATAGGCAATCTGAGTTACATTCTGTAAATCGCTTGCAGCACCAGTAGAGATCTTTCCGAAGAAAATTTCTTCACTTGCTCTACCACCCAATGCCATACAGATTCTATGTATAAGATCTTCTGTTCTATGAAGATATTGCTCTTTAGGAGTGTACTGCGCATAACCTAAAGCAGCCGTTCCTCTTGGAACAATGGTAACCTTTAATAAAGGATAAGCATGTTGCAGGAACCAGCCCGCTACTGCATGTCCAGCTTCGTGATAAGCGATAATTTCTTTCTCGTGTGGAGCAATGATTTTATTCTTCTTCTCCAATCCACCAATAACTCTATCAATTGCATCCTGAAAATCCTGCATATCCACAGCTTCCTTGCCATTACGGGCAGCTATCAATGCTGCTTCGTTACATACGTTTGCAATATCAGCACCAGCAAATCCTGGTGTTTGTTCTGCCAGCTTATATATATCTAGTTTCTCAGAAACTTTAATAGGTTGTAAATGCACTTTAAAAATAGCTTCACGACCTTTTACATCTGGTTTATCAATAGAAATCTGTCTGTCAAAACGTCCTGGTCTCAGCAATGCAGTATCCAATACATCTGGTCGGTTGGTAGCAGCAAGAATAATGATACCAGTGTCACCACCAAAACCATCCATTTCCACCAGCAACTGATTCAAAGTATTTTCTCTTTCATCATTACTCATAACAGCATTTCTACCACGAGCACGACCTATTGCATCTATCTCATCAATAAAGATGATACAAGGAGCTTTTTCTCTAGCTTGTTTAAATAAATCTCTAACTCTACTAGCACCTACCCCTACAAACATTTCTACAAAGTCGCTACCACTAAGGCTAAAGAAAGGCACCTGTGCTTCTCCTGCCATTGCTTTTGCTAACAATGTTTTACCTGTTCCTGGAGGACCTATCAGTAATGCACCCTTAGGAATTTTACCACCAAGCGAAGTATATTTCTTTGGATTCTTTAGGAAATCTACAATTTCCATTACCTCCACCTTTGCTTCATCTAAGCCAGCAACATCAGTAAAAGTGATATTTACTTTCTGACCTTTATCAAATAATGTAGCTTTAGATTTACCAATATTGAAGATTCCACCTGGACCGCCACCACCTGATGGGCCGCCCATTTTACGCATTAATAAGATCCATAAACCAACCATTACCAGTACCGAAAGGATAGTTTGCATTATAGGGCCAAACATCTCCCCTTCTACTTTAGGATAAGTAGGCACCTGATGCTCTGCATCAATGTGATTCTTTGCATAGAAATCCTTTAAATCACCATCAAATACTTTCCAGTCAGTAATTTTAAATTCAAAGGCAGGATTGCCCTTTGCAGTATTAGCATCTCTCTTTTTCCCCCCAAACTTCTTCAGGTAGTATTCTTTATTAATACTTTCGGGTTTGATGTATACTCGTACAAGATCTTTGTTGCTTACCAGATCAAGATGATCAACATCGCCAGGAGCTAACATACTATTAAATACTTCCAGCTGACTCACTTGCGATGTATCAGGACTGAACGTAAGGTAGTTTGCACCTATTAGTGCAATTACAATCAGTAAGTAGATCCAGTAAATATTAAATTTGGGAAGTTTACGTGGCGATTTGTCGTCGTTTTCGTTTTCAGGACCAACCGGTTTATTGTTGCTTTTTATTTCTTTCTGTTCCTGAGTATTATTATCTTCTAATGCCATAAAAAAAATCTATACGTTATAGTGCTTATTTTATTTCTATATTACTTGTCATCATGGTGTGTTGCCACTGCATCATTCCATAATTCTTCTAATTTGTAAAAATTTCTACTCTGAGTATGCATCACATGCACCACAATATCCACATAATCTATCAAAACCCACTGAGAATTTTTAACGCCCTCTTGTTTATAAGGTCTTTCTCCGCATACAGTTAGCATCCTATCTTCTATCGAATCAATGATTGCTTTTAACTGAGTTGTATTATCTGCTGAACAAACAACGAAAAAATCAGCAACTGCTTCATGAATTTTTCTTAAGTCCAGACTTATTATATCTTCTCCCTTTTTATCCTTTATCGCTTCTATTATAGTTTTAAAAACCTTAGAATTCTTTGTAAGTTTAGCCGAAGTAGACTTGCTCTTCACTGCTACAGATGTTGTTGTCAAATATTGTTTGTTTAATGCTTCTAAAAATTCTTTTTCTATTATTTTAATAAGATGTCAAAAATATTGAACTAATCTCATTTAATTTGTTCAATCAATCAAAAGTAACATTCTTTTGCAATCTACCATCTCCGACCATCATATTGGTGCATCTTTTTTTGAACTTTCTTCGACGGACAGTACCAATAATCATGCCCTAAAAGTAATTCAGGAAAAATTGGCAGCACACGGCCACACATTCTTCGCCCATGAACAACTCTCTGGAAAAGGTCAACATGGGAAACAATGGAAAACGGAAAAAGGTTCCAATATTATACAGTCTTCTATTCTGGATATCTCCTTTTTGCCTGCTTCTCAGCAATTCCAGCTCATTGCCACAATGGCAGTTGCAGTGCATGAATTCTTTTTGAAATACGCTTTACATGACAGTTTTATTAAATGGCCCAACGATATTTACTGGAATGATCGAAAAGTAGGGGGCATTCTAATAGAAAGCGCCACCCCAATACATCAGTCTACTATAAAAGCATGGCAATGGGCTATTGTTGGAGTTGGGTTGAATATAAATCAGGTAAAATTCTCTTCAGATATCCCTAACCCTGTATCACTAAAACAAATTACCGGAAAAGACCATGATCCTCTTACCCTTTCAAAAGAATTGTGCAGCATAATGGATCATTGGTTCCTACAATTAAAAAGTGGAGGGTTCGAGACTATTCTCCAATATTACAATCTGCATCTTTATAAGAAAGATTGTACTGTTAAGCTCCGAAAAGGCAATATAGCATTCGACTGCACAATATTAAAAGTTGATGAACGAGGTTACCTGCATGTGGCAGGAGCTGCTACAGATAAATTCTTCTTTGGAGAAGTACAATGGATAGTTTAACCCGGTTTACTTTAAGAAAGAATCAATTTTTGCTGCTAAGTCTATGTCTTTCTGGGTTACAATATTACCCGCATCATGCGTAGTTAGCCATATTTCTACTATATTCCATACGTTAGTCCATAATGGATGATGATTCATCTTTTCTGCTTCTATTGCCACTCTGGTCATAAAAGCAAAAGCTTCTGAAAAGTCGTTAAACACAATTTTTCTGTACAACTGATTATTATTCTCTACCCACATGGTATTTCAATTTAAAATGATGAATTATGATTTGGGATTGATTTAAAAACAAATCCCTTCTCTTTAAAATAGGCTAATGTTTTGGGCAATGCATACGATAAACGCTCGAAAGCTTTCTGACTATCATGAAAAACTACAATACTTCCTGCATTGGTATTGTCTTTTACATTATCAAAGCATTTCTCTCCAGAAATGTCTGTATCAAAATCTCCACTCAAAACAGTCCACATTACTATTTTAAATGGAACCGTTTTAGCTTCAGTATTTAATTGTTGTTGCAAAACCTTCGCTTGAAATGTCTTTATTCTACCATAAGGAGGTCTGAATAAAGTACTGTCAATCCACTTTTTAGCCTCTATTATATCACTGATATAGGTTTCATTATCAGACTTCCATCCATTCAAATGATGCTGTGTATGATTACCTACTGTATGCCCTTCCTGAAGTATTCTTTTATAAATGTCTGGGTAAGATGCTACATTTTTACCTATACAGAAAAAGGTTGCTTTAGCGTCGTACTTTGCCAATATGTCTAATACAAAAGGGGTAGCTTCTGCATGCGGGCCATCATCAAAACTGAGATAAATTACTTTTTCTTCAGAGTTCATTCGCCACAAATACTTTGGATACATCCATCTAAGCCAGAACGGTGATTTAATAAAGTATTTCATTAATAATAACTATTAGAAAGCCAATGAGCCACCCCTGTTTAGGGAATGATGTTTAATCCTCTCCATATACTACAATATGGAAAGTCTTCTCTTGATATTTATGTGCAACGCCTCTTCCTTTCAAAAATTTCACCTGAGTATCCTCATTAGTAAAAAGCTGATTGGAAAAGGATTTTATTTCATTAGTACTTACACTTGGCTCTCCATCTCTTCTTTTTATTGAATGAATGAAAGAGGTTAATATCTGAGTGTAGTATTTTAGCATATAACTGGTTGAAGCAAATAATTCGCAACCAATAATTCTTTTCCCTGCTACCGCAATAAATCCAGCAAAGCTACTATCGCTATGTTTCATTTTATCGATAAAGAATTTTAGATAAGCCGAATCGGATGTGGTAGGTTTTGGATACAACTGATTATAAGACCATGATTCCGATTCTATCATTCTTTCCTTAAACTGTCTATCAACCTCTTTCCATACCTCAGCCTGACGGGCAGAAACATCTATCTTTTTGCGAAGATCCATATCTGCATTTCCTGCATATTTAAATCCTTTTTCCTTCTTGGTCCATCTACCCTTTTCTACACAAAACACATTCAGATAGGTATCCTCACTTCCTGGAGGTATTAGTTTAGTTTCTGCTATTACCCTGTCTTGTTTTCCCCCCGCTATTATCTCACCACTATTCACCAGTATTGCTTTCTTGCTGTGATTTTTTACCACTAACAGATTTACATCAGACCCATTCATATAATGAATCTCCTTAATAGAAATTTTACCAGTTTGTAGCGCTTTACTAAACTCCATAATATCCTGTGGCAGATAATCCAACGGTATTCCATCGGTACTTAATCTGATTGGAATTAGTTGAAGATTATTGAAGGTCCAGGCAGAATCATAATCAGTATAAACGGCAGGATAAATTAATTGCGCTTTCAGCTGAAATACAGCTAATAAACTCAGTGCAAGGGATAATATGTAAATCTGTGCATTCTTCAATTCTGTTCCTTAATCAAATAAATATTATTTCTTTATATCTAAAAACTTACAGATAACCTGCTCTGTTTCTGCACAAGCTTTCGTAAGCTCTTCATTTAAAATACAGTTGTCAAAATGATGACTGAACGATAGCTCATATGCAGCTTTGCTTACCCTTGTTGCAATATTTTCTGCCGAATCGGTTCCTCTACCTTCCAGTCTTTTCTTTAAAACATCTATGGATGGTGGTTCAATAAAGAGTGATAAACAATTATCTTTAAACTGACTCTTCACATGAATCGCTCCTTTTACATCAATATCAAGAATAGGCACTTTTCCTGCTGCCCATATTCTTTCTATTTCCGATTTCAAAGTACCATAATACTTTCCTTCATATACCATCTCCCATTCGATAAAAGCATTATCATTAATTTTATCTTCAAAATCCTCCTGCGACATGAAATAGTAGTCCAACCCATCTTTCTCCTCTCCTCTTGGCAAACGGGTAGCTGCAGAAATGGAAAAACATAACTGCGAATAGTTATTTAATAAATAATGTGTAATTGAAGTCTTTCCTGCCCCCGAGGGTGCTGTTATAAGTATTATTTTTCCTTTACCAGTCATATTCATAATATTGACAAAGAAAAACAAATTAAGATAAAGAAAATAGATTAATTCTTGTTCTGTTAATAATAAATCAAAATTTAGAAGCCAGGACTATTCATTATAGAAGAAAGAACTAACAATATCATAGCTACCCACCAGATAATATTGACAAAATTACTAATTTGCATAAACTCCTGTCTACTGAGGTTTGTATCAGCATCATGAAGATCGTGAACTTTAAACCAGGTTTTAAAAGATTTAAGAAATTCTCCTAATTGCTTGGATTTTTTTGTTTTTATTCTAAAATAAAAAAATATTTTAACAATTATTGCAATTAATACGACTGTAAATGACAATAGTTGTATATTCCCTATGCTTAAAATACTTTTATACATTTTGTTGATTCTAATTATTAACGGTGAACATACAGATTTTGTTAGATTTTCATCATTAAATAATAAAACTATCCACATACTTAATAGAATTTTAATACATCAATCCTAAATGTTGAATGAAATGTAATTAAATTGAATTTATAGTCAAACATTTAGATAAATATTATTTTATACGCATAACCATTATTCAAAACTTTTATTCACCTTTACAACTCAATACCTTAAAGTTTTGCTATGGGAAAAATTGTTACCAATAAGAATCTAACAAGGAAAGAAGTTATAATAGAAAAAGCAGCAGAGCTTTTTAAAGAAAAAGGATTCAAAGCTTCCGGTATGCGCGAACTAGCGGAGATATTAGGAGTAGAAGCTGCCAGTCTTTACAACCATATAAAAAGCAAAAGCGAATTATTACATCTTATTTGTTTTGAGGTAGCCAACAGATATAATCTTGTTTTAGATGAAATCGAACTTAAAAAAATCAACTCTCTTGCTAAAATAGAAGAGATACTTCGATTTCATATTCATGGTATGATAAATCACTATCAGGAAGTATACGTTTGCGATAGAGAATGGAAGTACCTTGAAGAACCATATTTATCTAATTTCCAGACACAACGCAGGAGTTATAGGAAAAAAATTGCTGCAATAATTGAACAGGGTATCCAAAAAAAGGAAATTAAAGCAATAGATGCACCTACTGCTGTACTGATTATGCTTCATGCAATAAGTGGAATAGAAAGCTGGCATAGAAGTAAGCAAAAAATAGGAGCCAAAGAACTGGAAGAAAACATGATTGCTATACTTATCAGCGGACTTAAAAAATAGGCAATCAGCCAACACATTATTTTACTATGTTTCAAATTAAGATATTTACATTCAGCCCTATACAGGAAAATACTTATGTGCTTTATAATGAAAGTAAAGAAGCTATCATAATCGATCCCGGTTGCTATTTCAGTGCAGAAGAAGAAACCTTGAAGGCCTTTCTTTCAGACAATCAGTTAAAACCAGTTTTGTTACTCAATACACATTGTCATCTGGATCATGTTTTTGGGAATAACTGGGTTCATAAACAATATGGCCTTGAATTACACTTCCACCCAGATGATGAAAAAATGTTACTGTACGCCCCTGAATCTGGCAAGATGTGGGGAATGGAATTTACTAATTATTCAGGCCCTTTTCATTACTTAGCAGAGAACCAGGTAATAACATTGGGAGAAGATAGCCTTACTATTTTTCATACCCCTGGACATTCACCAGGTAGTGTTAGCTTTTATTGCGAAAAACAACAATTCATTATCAGTGGAGATGTATTATTCAGAGAAAGCGTAGGAAGAACAGATTTACCTGGTGGCAATTTTGATGTTTTAGCAAATAGTATCCGTAGTAAACTATTTGTACTGCCAGGAGAAACTACCGTTTATTCGGGACATGGTGACCCTACAACCATTCAACATGAAAAAGATAATAATCCTTTTGTAGGATTATAAATAAAAAGGGGCAGATTCTTATGAAATCTGCCCCTTTTAGTATGTTAACTTT